>Ga0182027_10009565_pt1 | contig 13905 bp, 12 predicted proteins | sample 712E1DmetaG_FD_121300 | JGI IMG/M metagenome (GOLD analysis project Ga0182027, IMG submission 121300) | Permafrost microbial communities from Stordalen Mire, Sweden - 712E1D metaG (Illumina Assembly) | ecosystem: Environmental > Terrestrial > Soil > Wetlands > Permafrost | place: Sweden...
CGAAGTGACCGCCGAGGCCATCGAGCCCTGCCAGGTGAAGACGGTGCGCAAGCAGGAGTTTGTTGACTTCCTCGGGCGTCACGGCATCGCCAGCATGCATGCCGCGCAGTCTCTCTCCGGCGAATACCTGACGGTCTTTCACGATGCCAAGCGGCTGGCGCTCTCCGGCTCGGCGGCAGGGCGGCTGGCCCGCCTCCTGCTCGACTGGGGTCGCGCTTCCGCCAACGGAAAGCCCGAAATCCGCTTTACCATGGCCCTCACCCACGAAGAAATCGCCAACATGGCAGGCACCTCGCGCGAGACCGTCACCCGGTTGCTCAACCAGTTCCGCCGCGACCAGTGGATCACCATAAAAGGTTCCAGCCTGACCATCGTCAAGCCCGACCAGCTCGAACGCCTCACCGCTTAGTCTGTTTTAAATATCCCTCAAATTCTGGGTGACCCACCTTCGGCGCGTTTTTGTCTTTGCGCCTTCGGGGTCCCCAACGACTCGGGGTCCCCAACGACTCGGGGTCCCCAGCGACTCGGGGTCCCCAGCGACTCGGGGTCCCCAGCGAGCGATTTTTGCTCGCTGGGGTAAAGGGACAGGTCTTCGTCGTTGGGGTGATCTAAAGTGGGATACCTCAGGCCCCCATAACTGTCCTGTACATCAGGGATCAAAGCATAGTGAACCCAAGAACCAGCAGTTGCGTTTATCTTTGCTCTTCTCCGTCTCAATTCAATAGTAGATGCCTGATTCAGTTCACCACCGGGATTGTCGTGATGGTGACCGAGGTCTCGAATTTATGGTAGTCCCTGTATTGGCTCATGTAAGAGATGCTGAATTGGCCTTTGGTCTTGATGAAATCCACACTCTTTAATCGCGGGAGCCAATAATCCGAGCCATGAATGCGGACCGGGGAGTACTCAATGACCGGAGAATATGTAAAGTTTCCATTGGTACGGGCCAATGGTGTGGAGAATTCCACAGTGTGCATGGCCCTCTCCTGTATTCGAACGACTTGCAAAGCCTTGAGGTCGATCCACACCCTGGCGGCAGAGAGTTCCACAGGCAAATGCGCGCACTCTGTTGGAAGCGGTCGTACATTCTTGTTAAGAGTTACATCAAGGACCAAGGTGTTACTCTCTGTCGCTCCACCGGTGCTTATCGGCTTGAATTCATAGCAACTGGATGTAGGCTCGTCGAAGAAGGCAAATAGATCCCGCGCAAATCCTCCGCGGAGCCAGTGGATGGGAGGTTCGTATTTCTTCACATTCACGGCCTTTCCATTGATGGTTGCGGAAATGACATCGCGCGACTCCGAAAACTGATTAGCCGAGTCATGCGGTCGACGTACCGCTCGCAGGGATAATAGATAATGCTTTTCCTCGATCGTCTTGGCGCCCTCGGTTTCCCGTATCGTGACCTCCTCCTGGCAGATAAAATCCGGCAGCTTTTTATGCAGGGATGCGACATTTTCGCGAACCTTAGAAACCGTCTGTGCCAGATCTGGGCTCTTTCCCTCTTGAGCGATCGCAGTCATACTTAGAGACCCTGCCAAACACATAGCGGCAAAACTGCCAACGAAGAAACGATGCATTTGCTGCATAGACTTTCCTTTAGGCTGGAAGACCGATTCGAATCCGTCCCGGTCTTCCAGCCGGCCTTTTGTTACGACAACTCCACCTTCAGCGTGATCGCCACATCGGAGATCTTCTCCGCGGGCATCTCCACCTTCAGTGCGCCTTCTTCCTGCTTCCACTTCAACTCGCCCTTGTATCCCAGCAACTCCACCTTGCCGATCTTGCCCGGATTCTGCGGGCTGGCGAGGCCAAGCGCCTTTACCACGGCTTCCTTCTCCGGCCAGCCCATTACGAAGGCGTAAAGCGTGCTGCCTTTAATGGTGAAGCGGACATCCTCGGCGGTAAAGTCGGAGCGCTTTCCCTCGTTAAAGTTGCCAGCCTTGATCTCCGTCTTGGTCGAGGGGCCTTCGCCGTAAATCTTCCACGGGCGCGAGGCGTAGATGCCTTCGCTGTTCACCGCCATCCACTCGGTAATGCCTTGCAGCACAACCGTCTCCTCGTAGTCCAGTTCGCCGGAGTTGGGCAGCGGGAAGTTCAACAGCAGGTTGCCGTTCTTGCTGACAATGTCGGTCAGCAGATCGATCACCTTTTTGGCCGTCTTGTATCTTTCGCCGCGTTTGTAATGCCACTGGCCGATGCAGGTGTCTGTCTGCCACGGGTTTTTGGCGATCGCGTCGGAGACGCCGCGCTCATGATCCAGAAGGCAGGTGCCGATGGCGCAATCCGTATCCGTCTTGCTGGTGTAAATCGCCTCCGTCTGCCCTCCGTGCATCTGCGCGCTCACGTTGTAGAGGTGCGAGACCATCTTCAGCCCGTACTCCTCAAAGGGAAGGTGACCGTCGGTATATAGCAGGTCGGGCTGATACTTATCGATCAGATCGGTCATGCGGTCCAGGTAATGACGCTTCCACGATTCGGGGATGTCGTCGTCGTTCCAATCGAGCTTGTCGATCACGCGGGCGCAATCGGCATCGTGATACAGATCCGCAAACTGCGGATCGGCGCCGTCATAGGGGACGCCGGCCAGCGGCCCGGTCTTGTCGGAGCCATGGCTCACCGCAAACCACTTGTAACTGATCCAAAGATGCTCGCTAACTCCGAAGTGCAACCCGTTCTTTCGCGCCGCATCCCGCCACAGGCCGACAATATCCTTCTTCGGTCCCATCTTCACCGCGTTCCAGCGCGTGTACTTAGAGTCCCATAGGTCGAAGTTATCGTGGTGAACGCCCATGCTGACGAAATACTTGGCTCCGGCCTTCTTGTAGAGGCTCATCAGGTGTTCCGGATCCCACTTGGCGGCCTTCCAGTCGTTCACCAGGTCCTTATACCCGACCTTGGAGGGATGGCCGTAGGTCTGAAGGTGATACTCGTATTGCTGCTGGCCCTGGACGTACATATTGCGCGCGTACCAGTCGCCGTCTTCGATGGCCGACTGCGGCCCCCAGTGCGACCAGATGCCGAACTTGGCGTCGCGGAACCACTCTGGAATCCGGTAACTCTTCAGTGACTCTCTGGTTCCTAGAAATTTCCCGCCCTGCGCCGCCTGGGCCTTTATCAATCTTGAGAAAGCGAGAGCGGAACCTGCGCCGCCCATCCATTTGATTAACTCACGCCTGTTCAATGCCATTCGAGTTTTCCTTTCATGATTCGGGTAACACCCGGTAGCTAGACTTATGCTCTTCCTGTTTGTGTTTGAGTTCTCCTGTCTATCTCGGATCTGAAACCAGCATCGCCTGGCGGAGCCGCTCTTCCGCCCCGTCGTTCCAATAGCCGCAATCGAGTTCGAAGAAGACGGTAGTGTACGGAATCGTCATATCGGTCTTGATGATGAGAATGCGAAAAACCTCAGCAGATTGATCCAGTTTCTGAATGATCTGCTCGTGTGGAAGACGCTTTGCGGAAGCGCTTGCGAGCAGATCCTCAAGGTGCATCCGATAATTCAAAATGCCTTGCGCGTCATACTCGGCGACAAAATCAAGCTCTTGGTCGACATAGACATTGGCGCGAATGTGTTTGCACGCGGTAATTGCCTCCAGAACCTTCCGAACTGCCTGAATCTGATCCGTGTTGGCGACGATGGTTTCTATGCCCGGCTTTGATTGGGCCGGATAAGCGGAATCGGCAACCACAATCCAGTTGCGATGCCCAAACAACGGCAGAATGGCGCTGAGTTTGCGCTCCCATTCAGGCGCGTCGGAAGTAATTACGTCGGTCATTCTTCTTTCCTCGTTGCAGTTACACCAGTTCTTCATCCTGGCAAACGGCAACCTTGCCGCACTTGCCGGAAGCCATTAGCGCATAAGCGTCACTGGCGCGCTCCAGCGGGAATCTGTGAGTGATGATATCGGCCGGATGCAGGTTCCAGCGCACCAGCCGCTCCACCAGCTCTTCCATCAGCCAGGTCGAGGTAACCCACGATCCGTAAATCGTCTTCTGATCGTGAATGATGTCGGGCGAAGGATTGAATTCCACCGTTCCGCCTTCGCCGAGAAAGACGATCTTTCCCCACTTGCGGGTGGCGCGGATGGCCGTTGCGCGCGCCTTATCGTTGGCCGAGCAGTCCACCGCTCGCTCTACTCCGTAACCGCCTGTCAGCCGCTTCACTTCAGCGGCATTATCCGGTCCCGAGGCCAGAACCGCATCGCAGAGGCCCAGGTCGATGGCGATCTTCATGCGCTCCGGAACCACGTCGATGCCGATGATCTGGCTGGCGCCGAGTTTGCGGCAAAGCGCGCCAGTGGCCAGTCCCACCGGTCCCAGCCCTGTAATCAGCACAGCGCAGTTGCCGTCGATTCCGATCTTCTCCAGGCCCTCGTACACGGTGCCGAATCCGCAAGCCACCTGCGCGCCGTCGGCATACGTAAGCTCATCGGGCAGCGCGATCAGGTCCTTCTCTTCCGCAATCATGTACTCGGCCATGCCGCCGTCGCGCTGCCATCCGTAGGCACGGCGATACTTTTCGCTGGTGCATGAGATCATGTAGCCGCGCCGGCAATCGTTGCACACTCCGCAGCCAGAGATGTGGTAGACAATCACGCGATCCCCGCTCTTGAAGCGGCGGCAACCCTCGCCGGCAGCTACGATCTGGCCGCAGGGCTCGTGGCCGGCAATCACGCCCTGGTAGCCCTCCGGGCCTTTTCCCAGGTGCTCGTGATAGATGCAGCGTATATCCGAGCCGCAGATCGTCGAGGCCTTCATGCGCAGCAGCACTTCTCCATGTCCCGGCGCCGGCACTGGCACGGTGCGCATCTCGACGGTTGAGTTTCCGGGCAGGAACGCCGCGGTCATCGTTTCTTTCATCTTTCCTCTCCACTAAGAACTGTCATCCTGAGCGCCCTGACCCTGAGTCTAATGAAGGGGAAGGGAAGTCGACGAACCTGCATTTTCTTTACACTACTTTTCGCTTTCAATCGGTAAGGCCGATGCTCCGCCTACGGCGGCGTGATCTCTCCATTCATATCCCACAGCGCCTCCCAGCTCTGCCCATCTTTCCACAGGAAGACCTGACCTTTGATGAGCCGGCAGTTCCGGTCGAGCTCGGCAATCTGCTGCATCTCTTCGTCCGTCAGCGGATCGCGGGTAACGTTTTCAAGATTGGCGCGATAGTTGTTGATGGAAAACGGAATTGGCGTTTGTCCGCGCTGCACCGCCCACTTGATGCAAACCACTGCGGGATGAACTCCATGCCGCCGGGCAATCTCCACGATGACCGGATCTTCGGTGGGCGCGGTGTCTTCGGGCGTGCGATCGCGCTCCGGGCGACCCGGAGAGCCGATGGGGCAGTAGCCAATGGGCTGAATGCCGTTGTCTACGGCGAACTGGAACAACTCCGGCTGCTGGAAGTGCGGATGCAGTTCCATCTCATTCACTGCCGGCTTGATGCGTGCGTCGCGCAGCACAAGCTTCAGCTTGGGGATGGTCATATTCGAGGTGCCGATATGCCGCACCAGGCCCAAATCCACAAGCTCTTCCATCTTGCGCCAGGTCCTCATGTAATTTTCGTGGATGTAAGGCTTGGCGTCGGCGCTGCGCGAGCTCACATCGCAGCCCGGCGGATGGAAGTTGGGAAAAGGCCAATGCACCAGGTAGAGGTCAAGGTACTTCAGGCGAAGGTCGGCCAGAGACTTGCGGCACGACGGAATCACGTCGTTCTCACCATGCTTGTCGTTCCACAGTTTCGAGGTGATCCAGAGTTCCTCGCGCTTCACGCCGCCCTGAATAATTGCCTCGAGCGACGCTCCTACCTCCGACTCATTTCCGTACACCGAGGCGCAATCGAAGTGCCGGTAACCAACCGCGGCCGCGCCCTTCACCGCCTCCGCAACCTGGGCCGGCGTAACGCGGTCGGAGCCGAAGGTGCCCAGTCCGACCGCGGGCAGGTTGGCTCCGGTATACAACTTCCTTTGCGGAATCGCAGCGGGATCGACAGCGGCGAACCCGCTCTCGCCTGTCTCGCTCATGCTCGCTCCTTGCCGACAAGAAGGCTATCGCTTAACCCGGCTGCCGCGCAACCGGCTCATTTCCCATAAACTGAAAGAAACGCATGTTGTCTCAAGAACACAATCTGGCTAATCGGCAGAACGCCGCATGAGCGCCGCCGCCGTCCCATTGCACGACGCGGACGCAGCGCACATCGAGTGGCGGCCTGCTGCAAATCCATGGATGATCACCGCATCCGTGATGCTTGCCACCTTCATGGTGGTGCTCGACTCCTCGGTGGCCAACGTCGCTTTGCCGCACATTGCGGGCAACCTCTCGGCTTCCACCGATGAGTCAACCTGGGTTCTCACCAGTTATCTCGTCTCTAACGGCATTATGCTGCCCGCTGCCGGATGGATTGCGCGTCGCATTGGGCGCAAGCGCCTGCTGATCGTCTCCATCCTGATTTTTACGGCGGCCTCGCTCTTGTGTGGCATAGCGATGAACATGCCGATGCTCATCATTGCTCGCGTTCTGCAAGGCATCGGCGGCGGCGGCATGCAGCCCCTGGCGCAGTCCATCCTGCTGGAGAGCTTTCCGCCCCGGCGTCACGGCACGGCCATGGCCGTCTTCGGCATCGGCGTCGTCGTAGCTCCGATCATCGGCCCCACCCTGGGCGGATGGATCACCGACAGCTACTCGTGGCGCTGGATCTTCTACATCAATCTTCCCATTGGCGTGCTGGCCTTGTTTATGGTCAACCTGTTCGTCGAAGATCCTCCTTACCTGCGCAGAGCATTCCACGGAGCAATCGACTATCTCGGCTTTGGCCTGATGGCTCTCTGGCTGGGGACGTTGCAACTGGTGCTAGACAAAGGGCAGGAGGCGGATTGGTTCACTGCCACATGGATACGATGGACGGCGGCCGTCTCCACGCTGGCGCTCGCTGGCTTCGTCCTACGCGAGTTGACGGATCGCGAACCGATCGTCCAGTTGCGCGTGTTCCTCGACCGCAACTTTGCCGTGGGTACTCTGATTACCTGTCTTTACGGCTTCATTCTGTATAGCGCCACGGCCATGCTGCCCTTGTTTCTGCAAACCTTGCTGGGCTATTCGGCGCTCCAGAGCGGTATGTCGGTAAGTCCGCGCGGCCTCGGCGCTATGGCTTCCATGGTTCTGGCGGGCATCTTGGTCCGGTACATCGACGGCCGCCTGCTGATGGCCTTCGGCTTTGCCGTGCTTGGAGCATCGACCTGGATGCTGGGCCACATCAATATGGAAATCGGCATGGCCTCGGTCGTGGTGCCGAACATCTTCAACGGCTTCGCTATGGGCTTCATCTTCGTTCCGCTGACCACCATGACCCTGAGCCGAATGCGCAAGCAGGAGATGGGCAATGCCACCGGCATCTACAACTTAATGCGCAACATTGGCGGCTCGATCGGCATCGCCAGCGTTACTACTTTGCTGGTCCGCGGCGCGCAGACCCATCAGAATTACCTGGCGGCAGACGCCGGAGCGGGAAGTCCTGTGTTGGGCGGGCTCGTCCTCGGCCTCCAGGCAAAGCTCTTTGCCCAGGGCGCGGACGCGTTTACGGCTCATCGAAAGGCCTTGGGAGCGCTGTACCGGATCGTTGAACAGCAGGCATCTCTGCTGGCTTATGCCGATAACTTCAAGTTACTGGCATTTCTTTCGTTGTTATGCGTTCCTCTGGTCCTGCTCTTCAAACGCGTAAAGAAGCACTAGCCCTCCGCGCGCACCAGCAGGCAGGTAATGTTATCGTGGCCGCCGGCTTTCTTCGCGGCCTCAACCAGGCGGCTGCACAACTCGTCGAGAGAAAATTCGGCATCGAGCAGGGATTCGATCTGAGCGTCGGTCAGCTCGTGCGTCAGGCCGTCGGAACAGAGCAGAAACAGGTCGCCGGGCTCGGCTTCCAATTCAAAAACATCCGGAGTAACGCGGCTCTCCGTCCCCAAAACCCTGGTGATGACGTTCCTGAGCGGCGAGCGCCGGGCCTCGGCGGGGGTCATGCGGCCCTGCCGGACCTGCTCCTCGACCAGCGAGTGGTCCAGTGTGATCTGCTCCAGACAGTGGTTGCGCAGCCGGTAACAGCGGCTGTCGCCGATGTTAAGCACCCATACGCGGCGCTCCTCCACCACCAGGCTCACTAGTGTGGTGCCCATGCCGCTGAGTTGGGGATCGCGCTCGGCACGGGAGAAGATGGCCTCGTTGGCGGCGCAAACGGCCTCTTCGGCCTCCAAAGGCAGCGGCGCGGCCCCATCCGTGGTCCGGTCTGCGATCCGGCCACGCAGCCGGCGCAGCATCTCGTCCACCGCCAGGGAACTGGCGATCTCCCCAGCTGCGGCCCCGCCCATGCCGTCGCAGACAACATAGACTCCATCCTCGACGGAGAAACCGAATGCATCTTCGTTGGATGTACGCTTGCGGCCACGATCGGTAGCCGCCGCGGTCGCATAGTGGACTGGGGCAGAGGCCAAGAGAGACTCCTCCATCGCCAAGTCTACACGGCTTCGCGATGGCCGGAAACGGGGATATGCGCCGGGCAGTCTCCTGTTTGTGCCTTGCTGGCGCCAGGGGCGGATTGTCCCGAATTGAACAACAATTATTGCTCGAACAGCGTATAAGGTTTAGATGCCCGATTTTTCCTTGGATTTTGTTTGCCCTGTTTGCGATGCGCAGCCACAAGAAAAGTGCGAGTTGAGCACTGGCGCTCCCCGTTTTGAATCTCACATCGAACGCAAGTGGATCGCCCAGGATCACCGCCGTAAAGCTGCGCTCGCGGAACCGGAGCCGGAAACGAAGTAATTACGACTGTGCCGACGCCGTTCAGCGCACGGGCTAATTAACGGCTCCATCCGGCACCGGAGGCGGCGCAGGCAACTCGAAAACCTGGATAGCCCCGGCGTTGATCACGGCCACGCGCCGCCCCGAGGGTGAGATAGCCACATTGCCGCCGGCATCGAGCGCCGGGCTGGCCGGCGCCTCAAGCACCACCTTGCCGTTGGCCGCATCGAGAACCTCGACCAACTGTCCTTTGATCTCTTCGCTGTAAAGAGGCGAAGAGGTGCTGATCGGATGATCGACGGCAAGCGTCTCCCGCGCCAGCCGCGAGCCGTCCGGCGACCTCACGACGAGGGGCCAGACCGGCACAACGGAAGGAGAATCCTCCCACAGGCGGCGGCCATTGGTAGCCATCGCCACCAGCTTGTGCCCGCCCGAGGAGCCGCAGGAGTTCACCAGCAACTCCTGCTGAGAGATAAAGTCGAGGGTTGGCGAACAGGTGGAGTCTACGCGCCCCAGAACCCTGCTTCCGCCGCTGAAATACTTCAGATTCACCAGCCACTGCACGCCGTTGGCCCGCAGAGTCTCCAGGTAACCCTCCGAGTTGATGGGCAGGTGTACGGTGGAACGAACATGGCTGACCAGCATCACCTGGCCGGAATCCCGACGCAGAATGCGGAGCACCATATCCGGTTGCCCGGCGGTCTTCTGCCCATCCACAACCGTGCTCGCCTCCGCGCTCACCGGGCTGGAAACGTCGCCTGGCTTGACCGCGGTCCCCGACGGCTCGCGGGAGTCGGTGACGAGAAACTGCTGCGTGGGGTCCATCTCAAGCCAAAGCACCGGTCCCGGAAAATGCAGAAAGGGCTTCAACTCCAGCGCGGCGTCGCCCAGTGAAAGACCGTCCCGGTCCCGCAGCAGGAAGTGGCCGTCTTTGAGCATCCACAGGTACCGGGCGCGGTCGTGAACGGACCACAAGGCCTCCGCCTCGACCCTTCCGGCAGGCAGCAATAGCACCACGGCCCGAATCTGCCGTTCGTCGGTTTCGTCGCTGTCGGCAGACTCGCGGTGGATGAGCCCCGGCACGCGAAAGGTGAACAGAAGCCGGTTCTCGTCCAGAAAGTCAAGCGAGGCAAGACTGTTGCGCTGGCCCAGGTAAATGGCGCCGGGAGCGGTAAAGCCCAGCGGCCCAACGGGTAGGTTGAACGCTGGCGGCAAGGAGGACTTGTCGGGTAGCCGGCCAGCGAGCGCGTGCTCTTTTGTCTTCTGAGGCTGGATCGCGCGGGACTGCTCTGGCGTAAACACTGTGCCATCTTGTGCCCGCGCCGCCGGCAGTACGCACATCGCCGCGCAGGCCACCGCCAGGCACAGGCCCGCACCCATCCACAATCGCGCCTGAAGAAGCCTTTTCACCATTGAACAGTATTCTCGCCGATGCGGCCGGTTCTGGGCAGTGATACAGCTCCCACTGCCCGTGTGCGACATTAAAGGAAGGATGGCAAAGCTCTCCATGACCGGCCGTACCACTGCATTCCTCGGCTACGGCGCCTGCGCGCTGGCCGGATGCCTGTGGGGCACCGGCTTCTACTTCGGCAGGCTGGCGATGAACGAGATGAGCGTGGAGCACATGGTGCTTTACCGCTTCCTCTTCGCCTCGCTGGGAATGTTGCCGGTGGCGCTGGCCAATCGCAGCCGCTTTCGCCTTACTGCCGCCGAGTTCCGCCTGCTGCTCCTCTGCTCCGCTCTGGGCGTGCCGATTCAGTTTCTGATGCAATTCCATGGCCTGGACCTCACCACGGTCAGCCACGCCTCGCTGATGGTGGGCGCCATGCCCGTGCTGCTGGCCGCCGCCGCAGCGCTCTTTGCCGGCGAACGCCTTGACTGGCTCGGCTGGCTGGCGCTCTGCGGTTCCACGGTAGGCGCGGCGCTCATCGTCCTGGGCGGCAGCCGTGGCCCCGCTGCAAAGGGGCAGCCCTCGTTAGCCGGCGACCTGATGGTCGTCATCTCGCTCGTCGTCGCCCTGGCCTGGATTCTGCTTAGCAAAAAGCTCATGCAAACCCACAGCCCGCCGGTGGTGACAGCCTACACAATTCTTTCTGGAACCTTGATGCTGGTCGTTTGGGTGCTGGGTCCATGGCTGCTGAGCCCACTCACTCACGCCCAGGTCCAGCCGCCGCCCTTCGCCCATTTGAGCACGACCGCCTGGGCGGCGCTGGCCATCAGCGGCCTGCTCTGCACCGCTACCACCACGCTGCTCTGGAACTGGGGCATCCACCATGTGCCCGCCTCGCGCGCCGGGGTCTTCCTGAACATCGAGCCGGCGCTGGGCTCCTGGCTGGGCGTCCAATTGCTCGGCGAACACCTCGGCTCCTACGCCTGGGTGGGCGGTGGACTCATTCTGGCCGCGGCCATCACCCTGACCACGCGCGGCCATGAGCCCGGCCCAGCCATCATTCTGGAGTAAGGCGCGTCACGCCGGCGCCTCATTTATCGATTCCACTCAACTTTTCGCTCAACCTACCGATACACCTATTGTCGGCGACTTCCGGCACGAGGGTGGCTGTGGACTTAACCAACGGAAACGGCACGTTGAGCGTGGGCGTCACAGTCCTGGATTGCGATCACCGGGAGATGTCGGAAGCCATCGGCGAACTTCACGCAGCGGCGGTAGCGGGCAAGGATCGAAACCGTATTGGCGTGCTATTGCGCAATCTGGCGCACTTCACTCTCACCCACTTCGCTTTGGAAGAGAGGCTGATGGCAGCCACAAAGTATCCAGGAATAGCTCCACATCGCCTCAATCACCGATGCTTGATGGAACATCTGGAAGCTCTGATTTCCCTTCATCACCGGGACGGCTTGACGAAGAACCCCGATTCGCTTGGCTTTCTGCATGAGTGGCTCGATGCCCACATTCAGAACGACGACATGCAATATGGCCTTTGGGTGAATCAGGTCGGCAAACGCTAGACCTCAAACGAAAGCTGGCTTGATGCGAACAACGGCGGAGCCGGTTTCGGTTCCGATGCCAGCTCGTAGACCAGCCGCTCCAGCACCAGGCGCTTATCGGGCGGCGAGGAGCGCAACTCCAGGTCCGCGCGGGCAATCAGGCGCAGGGCGCGCGTCAGCTCGCGGCGGCTCTTGTAACGGCGTGCCTGGCGGATGAGGTCGTCGGCGGCAAAGGGCGGCATCCGGAAGCCCTGCCACAGCGCCTGCCAGATGGCGCGCGAATCGCGCACGTTCTTCTCCAGAATCACCAGCATCTGCCGGAAGGTGCGGGCCAGCATGTAGAGGTGGCCAATAGCCGAGTCCTCGCCGCCGTCGGAGCTGTTCAGCAGGCCGTGCAGCAGAGCCAGGGCGCGCACCCGGTCGCGTGCGCTGATGGCGTCGGTCAGCTCATAAAGCGAGCGCTGCTTGGCCCCCAGCACCATCGTCTCCACGTCGCCCAGCGTGATGCGGCCCCGGCCCAGAGTATAGAGCAGCAGCTTTTCAAGTTCCGAGGAGATGAGCATCATGTCGGCGCCCAGCGCATCGACAAGTTCGCGGACCGCGTCGGGATCCATGCGGGCGCCGGCCTCCTGCGCTGTGGCCACAATCCAGCGCATCGCGTCTTCCTCGTTCACGCGGGCCAGCTCCACCATGCCGCAATGCTCGCCCAGCGTCTCGGTCAGCCGCTCGAAGCGATTCTTGTCGTCCAACTCCATGCGCCGCGCATCGGAGGGGATGCGCAAATAGTCGGCGATAAAAATTAGGAGCGCCTGCGGGTTCGGCGATTTGAAGTAGCGGCTCAACGCCGCAAACTCCTCCTTTTTAGCGCCGCGCGTATAGAGCTGACGCACGTTGCGCACAAAAATCATCTGAAACGGCGCCATCAGCGACGGAGTTTGCGCGCGGTCCAGCACCTCGAAGATCGAGGTCCCGGATAGATCCAGGTCGGAGAGGCAGAAATCCCTTAGTTCCGGCGGAACAAAGGCCTTGAGCACGGCGCCGCGGCAACGATCCAATAAAAAAGCCTCGTCGCCGGCCAGCACATAACCGGGCTTGAGCGGCCCTAGGCCGGCCGCGGCAGCCTCGATCTCCGCCACAAAACGGCTCACGGCGGCGAATCCCGCGCCCCAGCGCGAGCCGCTCATCGGGCCTGCCTCTGGATAGCGCGGGCTATGGATGCGTGCATCATGCGCCTCCAGAATACCTTCCCTGTAGCAACGAGGCCAGCTTTATGAGGAAAAAGCGCCCGAAACCCGCGCCAGCCGCTCGGCAAGACGCTCTAGAATCCTTCCAGCAAGTCGGCCACCAACTGCCGCGCAAACTCCCGCGAAAGCCGCTCCACGGCCGCCGGGTTCTCCTGCAAAAACGTGGGCAAGTCCATGGTGGCCTGGTACTGCTGGCGGAAGACGTAGTTCTTGTTCTCGTAGAGAACCTTGCCGCCCCGGCCGGTCAGCGTAACCGAAACTACCATGGTGATGAGGAAGCTGGACGACTGCTGCGTCGAGGTGTTGTAGGTAAGCGGCGCCACCGTCTCCTTGAGAATCGTCCCGCGCAGCACGGCATCGGCGTCTCCGCCCTCATCCGACGTTACCCGAAAGCGACTGCGCGTGGCCAGTTCGCGGATCACCGCCTGGGTCATCACCGTCTCCGTATGGTAAGACTCGGTGCGCGTGGCAAAGACCGGCACGGAGAGCGTCTTCACCTCAGGCGGCAGATGCGTAGCCGCGCCCAGCGTGTGATAGCCGCAGCCGGTGAAGCCAAGCAGGGCAAAGGTGATTTGAGACAAGACAATCGAAACAGGAGCGAACTGATGGGCGAGCCAGCGCATGACTCATCTTAGCGCGGGACCGCAGCCGGGACCCCTATTGGTCGCGTAGTTTCCGGATTGGCGGTAATACGGGTGCTATTCCGCTTACTCTTCGGCATACCTACGAAGCCCACAGTTTGCGCATTTCTGCCCCAGCACATTGTCAATTTTGGCAAAGTATCCACCAAAGAAATTCTTACCGCAGCGTGGGCAAGGAAAGTTTCGAAGCCGGGAACCTGTGAAGAGGTAGACGGCACCCCATAGAAGCGTAGCCGGGAAGACTGCTTTATTTGTGGAGAACAGGCCTTTCTCAACAGTCGCCACCA
>Ga0182027_10009566_pt1 | contig 13905 bp, 10 predicted proteins | sample 712E1DmetaG_FD_121300 | JGI IMG/M metagenome (GOLD analysis project Ga0182027, IMG submission 121300) | Permafrost microbial communities from Stordalen Mire, Sweden - 712E1D metaG (Illumina Assembly) | ecosystem: Environmental > Terrestrial > Soil > Wetlands > Permafrost | place: Sweden...
ATTTTTCCTGAAAGGTTTTCCAACGGAGATAGTTTTAATGACCCGACCCCTTTCGATATGAATGGTGCATGGCCTTATGAAGTCCCTGCAGGATGGAAAATATCGCCATGGGAATCTGACTGGTATAAGCTACAATCCTGGGAAAAAACTGACGGGCACGATTTCTACTGGAATGCTGGCATAAGACGTTATGGTGGTGATTTGCAGGGAATAATAAATCATCTTGATTACCTGAAGGATTTGGGTATAACCGCAATTTATCTTACTCCTATATTTGAATCTCCGTCACTTCACAAATATGATACGAGAATGTATCACCACATTGATAATAATTTTGGTCCCGACCCAAAAGGAGATGAAAAAATATGGGAGAGTGAAAATCCCGCTGATCCTAAAACATGGAAATGGACATCGGCTGATAAATTGTTTTTGAAACTTATTAAAGAAGTTCATGCGCGCGGAATGAAAATCATTATCGATGGGGTGTTTAATCATGTGGGTACATCTTTTTGGGCTTTCCAGGATGTGGTTAAAAATCAGCAAAAATCGGAATATAAAGACTGGTTTACAATAAAGTCCTGGGATGATCCCAAAACACCTGAAAATGAATTTGATTACGTCGGTTGGGCCGGTGTAAAAGATCTGCCCGAAATTAAAAAGGATGAACAGACAGGTCTTATAAAAGGTTTTGCCAACCATCTTCATGATATTATCAAGAGATGGATGAATCCGGACGGCAATATTTCAAATGGCATTGACGGATGGAGACTTGATGTCGCTGAGATGATCAATCTGAATTTCTGGCGGCAGTTCAGGATTTGGGTAAAAGAAATAAATCCGGATGCCTATATAACAGGTGAAATTTTATGGGAGAATTGGCAGGCAAACCAGATGACCAATGCTGCCCCCTGGCTGCAGGGAGATGCGTTTGATGGTTTAATGAATTACAGATTTGCTCAAGCAGTTAAAATGTGGATTGTTGATAATAAAAAACAAATAACTACTAGTGCTTTTGCGGATAGTATTAATTCTCTTATAAAGGAATACCCGAAAGAAAATTTATTTGTAGTTCAAAATCTTGTGGATAGCCATGATGTTGACCGTATAGGTTCACAAATATTAAACCCAGACAATTTTTATGATCATAATGCAAACCCACAGCAAAACAAAAATTACATTACAGCAAAACCGGACAACCAAGCTATACTAAAACAAAAACTGGTAGCCGGTATACAAATGACCATGCCCGGTGCACCTATGATCTATTATGGCGATGAAGCTGGTATGTGGGGTGGAGATGATCCTGACTGTCGAAAACCAATGGTCTGGAAAAATATTATGTATGAATCAGAGCAGTTTAATGCATCGGGAGCTAAACATAATCCAGACTCAGTCTTTTTTAATTCGGATCTTTTCGATTGGTATAAAAATATGATTACTCTCAGGAAAAACAACAAGGTTTTATCTGGAGGCGATATTCGTTTCTTTAATATTAACGACACGGATAAAGTTATTGGTTATAAAAGAACTATAAAAAACGAATCGATTTTTATTGTCATTAATAATAATAATCACAAAAAATCTGTTCGGATGGAATCTGATTTGTTCAATAACAAAATAACTGTAATTACTGATTTAAAAAGTGGAGAAAAGTTTAACCCTATAAATAATAATTATATTTTTGATATGAATCCGTACCAGATTTTGATCTTAAAAAATGAATAAAAAAGTGTAATTTTATGTCTTGACAGAATTTATTAATTGATTTCGTAAAGGAAACCAGGTGGCCAAGAGTCGTAACTTAAAAAATAAACCTAAATTGTCGCTGGATAAACAACCAAATGATTTAATTTCAGGTGCCAAACCTACAAATAAATTATTCTACCTGATATTAGTTTTTATACCGGTCCTGTTTTTTATCCTATTTGAACTGGGTCTGCGAATATTCAATTATGGTTATGATTATCCCCAATGGGTTAATCCAATACCAGGGAAATACATATTAAATCCTGATATAGCACGCAAGTATTTTCACAATGTTGAAAACTTTCCTTATTCCAACCAGGATATTTTTGATGAAGTAAAGAAACCTAACGCTTACAGAGTATTTGTATTGGGAGAGAGCAGCGGTGCCGGGTATCCATTTACCCCAGTGGGTGCGTTTTCAAGATATTTGCAGCAAAGATTAACTCTTGAATATCCTGATTCAAAAATTGAAGTAATTAATTGTAGCATGACTGCCATTAATTCATATACTCTACGCGACCTGTTCCCGGGGATTTTGGAAATGAAACCGGATCTTGTTCTTGTTTATACTGGGCATAATGAATATTATGGTGCCTTGGGGGTGGGATCCAATGAGTCGATCGGCACATCACGCAAACTTGTAAACTTCGTTATATATCTTGAACAATTTAAAACATTTCAGCTCCTGAGGAATATAATTAAAAAAGCTTCCGGCATTTTTTCTTCTAATAACCAGGTTCTTACTGGAACCCTTATGTCTCGTATGGCTCAAAACCAATATATCGGACTTGGATCCGATATATATAAGAAAGGGATCGATCAGTTTGAGGGAAATATGCGCGATATTCTTGAAATGGCTAAGCAAAAGAATGTCCCTGTCATTCTTGGAAATCTTGCCTGCAATCTTAAAGATCAAAGCCCATTTGTTTCGATAAATGAAAAAGGTTATCCGCGTGCAGATGTAATTTTTAAACAGGCCAAACAATTACTTGTTGAAGGAAATATACCGAAAGCTGATTCCCTTTTCAGATTGTCAAAGGATCTTGATGCTCTCCGTTTCAGAGCCCCTTCAGAAATAAATAATTTAATTTCTGCGCTGGGTAATCAATTTAACTATCCGGTAATAAATATTGATTCGGTTTTTAATGCCATAAGTCCCGACCATATTACGGGTGATAATCTTATGACTGATCATCTTCATCCCACTATTCGCGGTTATCAGATTATAGGTGATCTTTTTTATCTGCAAATGGAAAAATCAAATCTACTTCCTAAAACAAAGCCTCAGCCTTTTAACAACTATCAGCAGGATAGTATAACGGTAGCTAATTTTGCTTTTTCGAAAGTTGACTCTTTAATTGGAGAGTATAGAATTAAGCTGTTAAAAAATGACTGGCCATATATTGATAAAAGAAGGAAAATCCAGGAGAATTTATTACTAAATCCCAAAGATCATATTGATTCTTTAGTATTTGATCTGGTAATGGAAAAGTTGACTTGGGAAGCTGTTCATAGAAAAGCTGCTGAGTGGTATTTTGCTCATAAAGATTTTAAATCATTCACAAAAGTGATGGATGTCCTTATGAACCAATACCCGATTGTTGTTGAGTTCCCTACTTATACCGTAAATGCATTGTTGAGTATCAAAGATTATGACGATGCCTATAATTTCCTTCTTAAAATGAACGCTAATCAACAAAGTGCATTTACCAATAAATGGCTTGGAATTATTGACTTGTATAAAAACAGGGTGGCATCATCTGAAAAATACCTTACTTTAAGTTTAAAGTTTGATAATAAAGATGCGCAGGTTTGGTATAATTTAGCGGGTGATTATGTAAATGAAAACAATTACAACAAAGCATTGGAATTAGTAATTAAGGCCATTTCAATAAGCCCGGACTATCGCGATGCCATAGCTCTGCGGAATCAATTACAACAGGCGTTGAAATAAAATTAATTGGATGAATTTATAAAACTGACTAGATTTAGTAAAAAAGAAATAACGATGATAAAAAGAATTGTTAAGTATATGTTTGCTCTATTCGCATTTTACCCGACGCTATTATTCTCACAAAGCGTACCGGTCACATTTCATTATAAAACTTCTGTGCAAAGTTTTACCACAATACAGTTGGCTGGATCATTTGAGAGCTGGACAGTGCCCAATACCAGTTATAATATGAGCGATGCTAATGCAGACGGTGTTTATGAAATTACTGTAAAGCTGAACCCCGGGACATATCAGTATAAATTTGTTGTTGACGGCACCTATTATTCCGATCCCGACAATCCTGTTTTCGATGGTTCCCAGTATCAGAATTCTCAGATAGTGGTTATTGACCCAATGATTACATATCTCCTGCCATTTGATACGAATTCAGTTACTCCATCGACTCTCCCTCATATAAAAGCTATTTTTGCATTCAATCCATCGTCTGATCCCACTTTCCCAATCTATACTTTGGCTATTAATGGACATAACATAGATTCGTTATCAGCTTATTATAACGCTGCTTCAAAAACATTTGACTATCCGCTCGACAACACTTATATAAAAACTGGGTCTAATACAGTTGTTGTCAATTTAAGTATGTCGTATGGTAATTTTAAATCGAAATCCACTACTATTAATGTTGGTGCCGATCCCAGTTTCGATCTTCTCACTGAAGATATGATTTATAAAAAACCAAACATTGTTGTATATGGAAAAATTTACTCGGGTCTGGTTACAAGTGTAGTCCTGAACTTTAATGGGATTGAAACTTCAATTATGCCGGACGCTAATAATAATTTTGCCTTTCCGGTTACACTTACAAATGATACCAATCTAGCAACTGTTACCGTAAATTCTACATATGGTGATGGATCAAAAACCCAGAAACTGATATATCTGCCTGATAATCAACCGGTAATTGGTTTAACTAATTCTCTAAACGGCAGAACGGTTACTTCCACAGCGGTCGCCACTTCTCCTGCCGGACTGCCCTTAACCTATTCCTGGTTTCAGGATTCTCATAACCCCGTGCAGGTAACTCTCCAAAGTGTTAATTCACCAAACATTCAAATTACTATTCCGTCGGCCAAGGGGGAATATATATTCAAGGTTAAAGTATCCGACAATCAGGGGAAATATAGCTATGCCGGCTTTATCGCCAGAGTTGAAGGCGATTCTGTCCTCATTGAAGGTCCCGATGAGCATCCGGGTTGGGTCGATAGTTTAGTGTTATACGAAATTTATACGCCTTCATATGGGCCCACCTCATCTATAACCGGCTTGAAAGGTTTGCTTGCGAAACTTGATGACTTATCCGCCCTTGGAATAAATGCCGTTTGGTTAACCCCAATATTTGATGGAAATTATAATGGTTATGCTGAAAAGAATTATTACAAAATAAATCCGGCATTAGGAACTGAAGATGATCTGAGACAGATTGTCCAGAAAGCTCATCAGAAAGGAATAAAGATTTTACTTGATCTCGTAATAAATCATACATGGATTCAGCATCCTTTCTTCCAGAATGTATTGGCACTTAAAGGTAATTCTCCTTTTGCAAATTATTACCTATGGTCGGGTGTTCCAGGATCTTCTGGCTTCAGTTATTATTATAACTGGACAGATCTTCCTAATATGAATGTTAATAATCCGGAGCTGGAAGAATATTTATATAATGTTGCCGCATATTGGATTAGGGAATTTGATGTTGATGGATACCGGTGTGACGTTGCCTGGGGCATAGATGCACGAAATCATTCTTTTTGGCAAGAGATGAGAAGGAGAATTAAAATCCTTAAGCCAGAGGCATTTCTGTTAGCTGAATCGCCCGCTGATAATAATCTGGGTGGTTATGTAACCGGTCTTGATATTTATAACCATAAGTTCGATGCTGCTTATGATTGGGAACTTCGCGGTTTTGGGGCAGGTGCACTAAACAGTTTGTTTACGACTACAGTGAATGCACCAATTCTTAATCCTGTTATAACAAAATCATATCCCGTAAATGATTACCCGATGAGATTTGTTGAGAATCATGATTTTCTCAGAGCCCCTATAGAATTTGGAATTAAGCAGTCAAAATTAGGTCATACTCTGGTTTTCACTGTCGGAGGTGTGCCATTAATTTATGGCGGTGGTGAGGTGGGTGAGCTTACTCAGCTTAATCCAATAATCTGGTCTGATCCCAACAACTTCAAACCTTATTTTACTAAACTGATAAATATCAGGAAAAAATATATCAGGAATTATGCACAGGTTAATATTCTAAATAACAGCAGTTCTACATTAGTCGAAAGTTATTTAACAATATCAGACACCAATAAAATTTTAACTGTAGCTAACTTTAGCAGCGGAGCAGCATCTGTTACAATAAATTTTGCTGGAAGTGTAACGGATAGCTCATTATTTATCCATGACCTTTTTGCTGATACATCTCTTCAGGTATCGGCTTCTCAAATCAATTCTGTTACATTTAAACTTGCGGGATTAGAAGCCAAGGTTTACAGTCTGCAGAAATATATAACAACTTCAGTAAACGATAAAGTGAATACTGTTTATCAATATAAACTGGAACAGAATTATCCGAATCCATTTAATCCCTCAACGGTAATATCATATAGTTTGGGGCAGTCGGGAAATGTTAAGATAACCGTATATGATTTGCTCGGGCGTGAAGTGGCAACCCTGGTTAACCAAACTCAAAATTCCGGAACATATAAAGTTACCTGGAGTGGGAAAAATAGTTTTGGCGAATCTGTCTCAAGCGGAATATATTTCTATTCAATAAATTCCGTTAGTTTTGTTTCCACAAAGAAAATGATTTTACTTAAATGATTATTACTATATGGAATCTATTCATTATTAAACAGGAAAAAGTTTCATTACTATGTATATTTTAGGAATATCGGCATTCTATCATGATAGCGCTGCCTGTTTAATCAGGGACGGAGAGATTATTTCCGCGGCTCAGGAGGAGAGGTTTACCCGGAAAAAACATGATCATAATTTCCCCTCAAAAGCAATTCAGTATTGCCTGAAATCTGCCGGACTTCAGGCGAAAGATCTCGATCTTGTTGCCTTTTATGATAAACCATTCCTTAAATTCGAAAGGCTCCTTGAGACATATCTGGCATTTGCTCCAGTAGGATTTAAATCTTTTATCAAAGCCATGCCTCTGTGGATAAAAGAAAAATTATGGATGAAGGAGTATATTAAAGATAAACTCGGATACGAAGGGAAGGTAATATTTCCGGAACATCATGAATCTCATGCCGCGTCGGCTTTCTATCCTTCTCCTTTTGAAGAAGCAGCAATTATTACAATGGATGGCGTCGGGGAATGGACTACAACGAGCTATGGAAAAGGTTCCGGGAATAAAATAGATCTAATTGCAGATATAAAATTTCCTCATTCACTGGGACTGCTTTATTCGGCGTTTACTTATTACACCGGGTTCAAAGTAAACTCCGGCGAATACAAGGTGATGGGTCTTGCACCTTATGGCGAACCGAAATATGTTGCTCTTATGTTCAGAGAATTGATTGACCTCAAAGAAGACGGATCTTTCAGAATGAACATTGATTACTTTAATTACTGTACGGGTTTGACCATGACCAATGAGAAATTCCATAAACTGTTTGGCGGACCTCCACGTAAACCGGAATCAAAACTCACTCAGAAAGAAATGGATTTAGCCAGGTCTGTTCAAGATGTTACTGAAGAGATAGTGCTCCGGATTGGAAAACATGTTTTTAAGGAAACCGGGTTAAATAATTTATGTCTTGCCGGGGGAGTTGCATTAAACTGTGTCGCGAACGGTAAACTGCTGAGAGAGGGGCCTTTCAAAAACATATGGATCCAACCGGCAGCGGGAGATGCCGGTGGTGCCCTGGGCGCTGCTCTTGCGGGATGGCATATCTATTATGATAAACCACGGAAAGCTGATAATAAAAACGATTTCCAAAAAGGTTCCTACCTGGGACCGGAATTTAATAATGATGAAATACTCAGATTTCTTAACGATAAGGAACTGGCATATTATAAACTTTCCGATGATAAATTAGTTGATAAAGTATCAGACCTTATCGCAGGAGAAAAAGTGGTGGGCTGGTTTTCCGGAAGAATGGAGTTCGGTCCGCGTGCTCTTGGCGCCAGATCAATTATCGGCGATGCAAGATCGCCTAAAATGCAGGCGCAGATGAACTTAAAAATAAAATTCAGGGAAAGCTTCCGGCCATTCGCACCTTCGGTACTTGAGGATAAGGTATCGGAATATTTTGAACTTGACCGTGAAAGCCCGTATATGCTCCTTGTTGCTGATGTGAAGAAGGAGCGCTGCAAAAAGATGACAGGAGAGGAAGAGAAATTATTCGGAATAGATAAACTGAATATTTTAAGATCAGATATTCCTGCAATAACACATATTGATTATTCGGCCAGGGTACAGACAGTTAATCAAAACACAAACCCTCTTTATTATAAACTCATTTCAAGGTTTAATGAAAAGTTTGGATATGCTGTAATAATAAACACTTCATTTAATGTGAGGGGCGAACCGATTGTCTGCACACCGGAAGATGCATACCGCTGTTTTATGCGGACAGATATTGATTATCTTGTGCTTGGGAATTATTTATTAAATAAACTGGACCAGCTGCCGTTAAAAGAGGATACAGACTGGAAAAAAGAATTTGAGCTGGACTAATGATTAAAGAAGAAATTAAAAACATCAGGCAATCTGATAAAGATTTAAAGAAGTTCGGTTTGACGGTAGGGATAATCCTTATTGTGATTGCTGCCTTATTGTTCTGGAAGCAAAAACCTTCCTTTATATATTTTTTCCCCGTCGGTCTGTTTCTTGTGCTGGCCGGGATATTTACCCCGCCATTGCTTCGTCCGTTAAACAAAGGTTGGATGACATTTTCTATACTGCTTGGCTGGGTAATGACGCGTGTTATTTTATCTGTTTTATATTATATTATATTAACACCGATAGGAATTATAGCAAAGATTTCAGGAAAGAAATTTCTTGATCTGAAGATAGATAAGACAAAAGAGTCATATTGGGAAAAAAGAATTAAAGCCGAAATAAAACCGGCTGATTATGAAAGACAATTTTAAGGCAATTCAATGAGTAAATTATCAATAATATCAGAGCTTTGGCAGTTTCTTAAAGTAAGGAAAAAATGGTGGCTTGCACCTATAATTGTACTTTTACTTATTCTGGGAGGCCTGATTATAATTACGCAGGGATCTGCATTGGCTCCTTTCATTTATGCAATATTCTGATATGGCAAAGAGTGAAAAAATAATTGTTGAGAAGCCCAGGAAAAGAATTCCTGTACCTAAGAAACCACCCAAAATTGAAGAGGATGTAAAGGCATATAACCGAAAAAAGGAAAAGGATAAACTTAGAAAATCCGGACTGCCTGGCAGTGGAAAATAAACAGCCAAACCAGGAAGTGATAATGGTTAAAACATCTTTTATTCTTTCTTTTTATAACAGAATGGATTACCTCCGGCTTATTTTTGCAGGACTTGAAAGGCAATCATTTCCCGATTTTGAAGTGATAATTGCAGATGACGGTTCCGACATTAATTCAGTGAACCAGATAGAACAAATCTCCTTAAACTATCCTTTTCCGGTAAAACATGTGTGGCAGGAGGATAAGGGCTTCCGGAAAAACAAAATATTCAACAAGGCAATAACGGCTGCTACCGCGGACCATCTTATTTTTATTGATGGGGACTGTGTTCCGCATTCCCGGTTCATTGCTGAACATTATGATTCCAGAAAAGAAGGGGTGTGTTATACGGGGAGAAGGGTAAATCTTTCTGCAAAGATCACCTCTCTTCTTAATGAAAAAAATGTAAGGAACGGTTATCTGGAAAACAGGAACCTGGCATTGATAGCGGATGGATTATTCGGCAATTCAATGGATATCGAAAAGGGATTTTATACAAGTAATAAAATTCTAAGAAGAATAGTAAACAGGAAAAAAAGGGGGCTGCTGGGATGCAATTTTTCCCTGCTTAAAGATGATATGCTGAAGATAAACGGATTCGACGAAAGATATGAAGCCCCTTCCATAGGGGAGGATTCTGATATTCAATATCGCCTTGAACTTGCCGGAGTAAAAATAAAATCGTTAAATAATGCAGCTGTTCAATATCATCTTTATCATAAACTGCAGGAACGATCGATTATGAACCTGAATCTTTTTGCGGAAGTTAAAAAATCAGGATTATCATATACACCATTTGGTATAAAGAAAATTTAGCAAACTATTTCATTATCCCGGGGATATCCCAAACCCTCCTTGTTTTAATTTCCTTTTATAAATCTATAACTTATCATTATATGATAGGGATTCTTTTTTAAATCACACCGGACATATTTCCCTTGCTTTTATTAAAGTACTCCTTTATATTTGAACCTAATAGAATAATTTCCCTAAATTAGTTAGGCCATATATGATTGACGACTTAGATATTAAAATATTGACTATCCTCCAGAAAGGGGGAAGGACAAAGAGAAATGAGATTGCTGAAGCAGTAGGACTTTCAATTCCCTCGGTAAGCGAAAGGCTGCATAAATTAGAAACCAAGGGAGTCCTTGAAGGTTATTATGCTAAAGTGAATAAAAAAGCATTCGGATATGATATTATGGTCTACATCCATGTTATGATGGAGTCATCAAAACATTTCAAGACCCTCGTATCAAAGGTTGATAAAATACCACAGATTCTGGAATGTCATTCAGTTCTTGGAGAAGGATCGCATTTATTAAAAGCAATTGTAAAAAACACTGAATCGCTTGAACGGCTATTAAGTGAAATTCAATCATGGCCGGGTGTAACGGCAACTAAAACGACATTTGTTTTGTCAACAAGTAAAGAAACTACAGCGATAGAAATTTAAATTATTAAACAAAGGAAAGTAAAATGGCTAAAATAAATTCTCCTTCGGAAGAAGTACTTAAGTATATAAAGGCAAACGGAATTAAATTCGTTGACTTAAAATTCATGGATTTCCCCGGACAGTGGCAGCATTTCACCGTTCCATTTACAGCTTTTGATGCAGGTGCATTTGAAGACGGATTTGGATTCGACGGCTCCTCTATAAGGGGATGGAAAGCAATAAATGAAAGTGACATGCTTATTATTCCTGATCCCAAAACAATGTTTCTTGACCCGTTCATTGAGTCGCCAACTATAAGCCTTATCTGCGATGTTTATGAACCGGCGACAAAAGAACAATATTCCCGCTGCCCAAGACATATCGCGCAGAAAGCAATTGCGTATTTACAGTCAACGGGTCTAGCCGATACTTGTTATTTTGGACCCGAAGCAGAGTTCTTTATTTTTGATGATGTAAGATTTGATTCAACACCGAACAGCAGTTTTTATATGGTTGATTCTGTTGAGGGAAAATGGAACAGCGGCAGGGATGAAGGCCCAAACCTTGGATATAAACCAAGATACAAGGAGGGTTATTTCCCGGTTCCGCCTACAGATTCGCTTGTAGACCTTAGGAACGAAATGGTGCTCAACCTGATGAACGCCGGAATCGAAGTTGAAGCCCAGCATCATGAAGTTGCAAGCGGCGGTCAGTGCGAAATTGATCTGAAGTTTAAGCCTTTGGTCGAAGCTGCCGATCAGTTGCTGATGTTCAAATATATTGTTAAGAATACAGCAAAGCAGTTTGGGCGCACAGTTACTTATATGCCTAAACCGATATTCGGCGATAACGGAAGCGGAATGCATGTGCATACAAGTTTATGGAAAAAAGGTAAACCGTTATTCGCCGGTTCAGGTTACGCAGGCTTAAGTGAAATGGCGCTTTATTATATAGGCGGACTTTTGAAACATGCCCCATCACTTCTTGCATTGACAAACCCCTCTACTAATTCATATAAAAGATTAGTTCCCGGATTTGAAGCACCAGTAAACCTAGCGTATTCTCAGAGAAACAGAAGTGCATCAGTAAGAATTCCGATGTATTCAAATAGTCCTAAAGCCAAAAGAGTTGAATTCCGATGTCCTGATGCTTCAGGCAACCCATACCTTGGCTTTGCTGCGGTAATGATGGCTGGATTGGATGGAATTATTAATAGAATAGATCCGGGTGATCCGTTGGACAAAGACATTTATGATATGTCACCTGAAGAATTGAAGGATGTTCCATCAACACCTGGAAGTCTGAATGAAGCATTAGCTGCATTGGCCAGTGATCATGAATATCTTCTGAAGGGGGATGTGTTTACGGAAGATGTAATAGAGACCTGGATAAATTATAAAATAGAAAAAGAGATCAAACCAATGGCTCTGCAGCCGCATCCATTTGAATTTTCGCTTTATTACGACGTATAGAAATAGACCTCCTATAAGTCAGAAGGCGGATCATAAGATCCGCCTTCACGATTTTTAGTCCACTACCGCCTTGCGAAGTGAAATTTGTAAAAAATATAATTAATAATCAACAATTATTTATAGGCGGCAGATTTCGGGTGTGAGAAATAATTTAGGTGCGCATTATAAATTTTTTATACCCATTGTTTTTCTCTTGACAATAAAAGAGAATTTTAATAAAATTGCGGTTCAATAAAAGGTAGTTAAGTAAGGAACTGTTAGATCATAAGGGAATAGTTTGTAAGTGGCTACTTTTATAATCGGGGGATTTATATCGATAATTGCCACCCGGCAATTAAATCTGGGGAGAAAAAGCAATTCCACGTGGCTCTCAGGTAGCTCTCAACTGGCTCTCAGGTGGCTCTTTTTAATAGGATAGTAGGCTTTGTCATATATTTATGACAGGAGCATGCAGGCAATGTTTGGGCTGTGAATTATATCAAAGCAGTAACGGTGATGGAGATCGGGTTTCAAAGACAGAAATTGAAGGGAAATCTACTATTATTTAGAATGATGATGGGGAGGTGTTTTTAATTATAAAATGAACAACCCATTACAGCCAGTTTTTCCAGATATCCTGCTGGTAGCCGACGGTAACAAGCCGTCCGTTTCTTACAATCGGAGTTTTGAAAAGCAAGGGATCGTTTAGGAGTTCTTCTTCAACATCAAAAACCATAAATTTAAGATTTCGTTTTTCATATTGCCTTCCCTCTTTATCGATAAGTCCATCGATAGGTATTACGGATGAAATATTATTCAATTCTCCTTTTGCAATTCCTTTTTCGGAGAGGTCCCTGAAATGATATTGAATATTCCTTTCCTTAAAGAACCGTTCGGCCTTTTGCGTGTCTTTGCACTTTTTAGTGCCGAATATCTGAATGTTAAGACTCATAGCAGATAAATTCCCTGTGTTCTTTTGGATCGTGGGAAGCGGCTCTTAATACCTTCTTTGCCGCCAATGGCAGTTCCTAAAACATATTCTTTATACTTTATAATAAACTGATCGGAGGAAACATCTTTTTTAATTATCCCGCCATTAATATATTTCTTCAGTTCATCATCATTCTCAAGGTGGTAAATGTTTTTAGTGATTTCATTTGAAAGAAGCTGCGCTCCCTGCGTGTGGAAAGTTATTTCATCATGCTTGTCAATTTTACCTAACCTTGTGCCTATGCGTTCAAATATACTTAGGTTCTGATCATGCCAGTCTTCATTGACGAAAAAAATATCATATGTCTTCTTCAGATATTTATATCTTTTGAAAACATCATAGTCTATTCCGAACGTGTCAGACATTTTCTTAAGCAGATAGTTAACCTTCTTGTGTTTATGGTCGACTATTTTCAATATCCCGGACCTTAAATTAAACGGAACAGAAGGAGTAATCTCAGCTGTTTTCCGCAGTTTCACAATAAAGAAACCATCCGAATCTACTTCCCAGGGGAGAATCCTTTTTGCTTTTTCAAGCGCCGGATTTATTACTTCCTCTTTATAGCGCGTTACTCCTGGATGACTTTTAACAGGCAGTTCAATGTCAATCAATTCCACCGGGAGCTTATCAAGTATTTTGCTTATAACCATTTCGTTTTCTTCCACACTCATAGTGCAGGTGGAATAAACGACTTCGCCTCCTACCTTAACCATTTTAAGCGCTGCCATAAGGAGTTTAAATTGCAGTTCGCCAAGAGCCATGCATTTTTCAAGATGCCACCAGGTACCAACTTCACCTACTTTCTGAATTATTCCCATGCC
>Ga0182027_10009568_pt1 | contig 13896 bp, 13 predicted proteins | sample 712E1DmetaG_FD_121300 | JGI IMG/M metagenome (GOLD analysis project Ga0182027, IMG submission 121300) | Permafrost microbial communities from Stordalen Mire, Sweden - 712E1D metaG (Illumina Assembly) | ecosystem: Environmental > Terrestrial > Soil > Wetlands > Permafrost | place: Sweden...
CCGTCGAAGCCCTGCCGGCCCTCACGACCGCCAAGGCCAAGAAGGTCTTCTCCCACTTCGGCGTCCTGTCCGAGCGCGAGCTCGCGGCCCGCGTCGAGATCAACTGGGAGCGCTACGTCAAGGTTTCGAACATCGAAGCCAACTGCGCGCTCGACATGGCCAAGACGATGATCCTGCCGGCGGCGGTCAAGTACCTGGGCGAGCTTGCGGCCGCGGGCACGTCCAAGGGCGTCACCGCGGTCTCGGACAAGATCGTGACTCTGACCGACGGGCTCGTGGACGCGATCCACGCCCTGGAGCACGCGCAGCACGCCGCCCACGATGCGAGTTCCGTGCACGCCGAAGCCAAGGCGTTCCGGGAGAGCGTCATTCCCGCCCAGAACGCGCTTCGGGCCGTCGCCGACGAGCTCGAGACGCTGGTGGCGGACGACCTTTGGCCGCTCCCGAAGTATCGCGAGCTTCTCTTCCAGTTCTAGCCGATCGGGCCCGGTGCCCGAAGACAGGTCCTCACTCGAGCCCCTCCGGGCCCCAGCCCGGAGGGGCTTCTTCCTGCCCGGCGCGCCCGGCCGGGCGCGGCGAGTGGCGCCGGGCGCGGGGAGTGGCGTCGGCGAGTGGCGTAGGTCCACGCCTGGATTCCCTTCTACTCCCCCGGGGAGTACTAGGCGACGGGTTCACTGGAAATCGGCCGATTTGCGGTCCCGAGGTCACCCGCGAGCGCGAAATCGGCCGCGAGTGCGTCGGTTGCTAGCCGTCAGAGGCTACCGGCATAGACCGCGTCGCCGGGAATCGGTCTGGGCGACCAGCGGCCGACGCACAGTACTCGTGGGGGGAGTATTGGGGAGTGAGTGCGGCGTGGGCCGGGCTCGGCCCCGCCACTCACCACGGCACCGCAGCCGGCCCTACTTCGCGCCGCCGCCCTTGGCCAGTGTCGCGCGCGCCGCATCGAGGCCGCGTTCGAAGTCCTCCCGCAGATCCTCCACATCCTCCAGCCCAACCGAGCACCTCAGCAGCCCCGCCGCGATGCCGCTGGCCGCGAGAGCCGCCGCGTCGAGCTGGCGGTGGGTGGTCGAGGGCGGGTGAGTGGTGATGGTTCGGACGGCGCCCAGCGACGCGGTCCGCTCAGCGATCTGCATGGCATCAAGGAAGGCGCGGCCAGCCTCGCGGCCGCCCTTCAGCTCGAAGGCGAGCATGCCGCCGAACACGTCGAGTTGGCGCTTCGCAATCTCGTGGCCCGGGTCGAACGGGAGCCCCGGGTAGAAGACCCGCTCGACGTTGTCCTGGCCCTCCAGCCACGCCGCCAGATCGAGTGCAGTTTCGCTGTGCCGTTGCATCCGGAGCGAGAGCGTCGGCAGGCCTCGCAGCACGAGGAACGCGGCCAGCGGCGCAAGGGCCGCGCCGACGTCGACGAGGATGGGCCGCAGCGCATCGATCCGCTCGCTGCTGCCGACGACGACGCCCGCCAGAACGTCGGCGTGGCCGGAGAGGTATTTCGTGGCCGAGTGCATGACCAGGTCCGCGCCCCACTCGATCGGCCGGCAGGCGAACGGCGACGCGAAGGTATTGTCGACCAGCAGCAGCGCCCCGTGGCTGTGGGCTATCGCGGCAAGGGCGGCGATGTCCGAGACTACGATCGTCGGGTTCGAAACGGTCTCAACGTACAACACCGGCGCGCCGGTCTTCGCCATCGCGGCTTCGACCGCCACCAGATCGGTGGGATCCACGAATTCGGTCGCCACGCCCAAACCCCCCAGGATTCGGACGAGGAGGTCGCGAGTCGTCCCGTAGAGTGCCTGCGTGGCCACGATCGTCTGGCCGGCGTGCACGGTCGACACGATCGCGGCGTGAATGGCGGCCATGCCGGTGGCGAACGCCAGCCCGGCTTCGGCGCCTTCCAGATCGGCGACGGCGGCGGCGAGGGCCGCGGTCGTGGGATTGTCGATGCGACTGTAGGCATAGCCCGGCCGTGCGCCGGTCAGCACGTCGCCCAGTTCCGCCGCGTCGTCGGCGGAGAATGCCGCTGCCTGGTAGATCGGGACGGCCGACGGTGTCTGATCGACGTGCGGCGACCGAGTCGACGCGAGGATTGCGCGGGTCGAGAAGCGGGCCATGAGCGGATGCTAGCCGATGCCGCGCCTCAGCGCCTCAGCGCGTTCGCGCGCCCGCGCGCTCACGCGCCTGACACTCCCAGGCTGGCTACGGCCGCCGACCGCCGTCCGATTGCGTTTCGCCCTGGGGAGGAAGTGGCGTGAACCCCGGCGTCGTGAACTGCGTCGCGGATGCCGGCGGTGTGTAGAACTGTGCTTCGCCGGGCTTGGCGTAGCCGACGACACGGTTCTTGCCGAGCCTCTTTGAGGCGTACATCGCCGCGTCGGCCGCGATCATCAGCTCGTCGGCGGTCAAACCGTCGTCCGGATAGGACACGACGCCGACCGAGATCGATGCCCGGATCGTGTCGCCGTCGGCCTCGACGGGTAGTTCGCTGACCGTCTGGCGGATCTTCTCGGCGACGACGAATGCGCCGCTCGGGTCGGTTTCGGGCAGCAGGGCCACGAACTCGTCGCCGCCGTAGCGGGCCGCCACATCGATGCCGCGCAGCCCGGACCGGATCAGGCGAGCCACGCCGCGTAGGATCACGTCACCCTGGAAGTGACCGTATCTGTCGTTGATCGTCTTGAGTGCGTCCAGGTCCATCATCAGCAGGCAGAACCCGCGCCCAAATCTCTCGCCACGTCGAATTTCGCGCTCCAGGGCGCTGAAGAAGTAGGCGCGGTTGAACAAGTCTGTGAGCGAGTCGATCGTCGACAGGCGAATCGCCGCCTCCCGGGTTCTGCTCTGGACCTGGGACATGACCGTGCCGGCGTACGCGAGCAAGACCAGGGCCGTCACGTTAATCCCGATCCTGGCCAGAGTGTCGCGGCTATCGGCGGCGTCCGTCGGGCCCGCGAGGGCGGCGATCGCGTACGCCACGACGGATTCCACGGTAAGGATCAGCGTGATCCGTGGACCGGCGATAAGGGCAACCCCGCCGACAAGAATGGGATACCCATAGAAGAAAGGGCTCGTGGAGTAGCCCGTCAACAGGACGATCACGGTCAAGAACACGATCGTCGCCGTGGCTTCGATGACCACTCGAACGGACCCGAACCGCTCCCGCGGCAGCAGCTCCTGAGCGAGCAGGACGAATACGCCGGCGATCACGAGAGTGGCGAGAATCTGCGGCTCGACGGGCTGCCAGAGCCGGCTCATCAGAACGACCAGCAGGGCCATCAGGATGGACGACCAGGCCAGGAATCGAACCGCACGGTTGTACGTCTCGACGGCGAAACTGCCGCTCAGGACGTCGTCGAGCCCCACTTCGTTGGGCCGCAGAGCCAGCCTCGCCGCAACGTCGGTCCGAGCCGACCGCCCGGCGAGTAATCCGTCGACCGGATGAGTCGGCCGCGAGTTGTCGGACGCGTGGTCGCGCTCGCTGCGTGATCGACGACGCGAGCGATCGATATCGAGGAAGCGTCGGTAGAGCGGACCCCGGCCGATCAGCGCAGCCGCCATCAGCGCCGCCATCACTACGACGGCTACGGTTGCCGTGACGAGGACGCCCTGTAGAGGTTCGAAGGCGACCATATCGCTTAGCTCTGGCTTGCCCCGCTTCAGCTCTGCGACGTGCGCGCATCTTAGCCCGCCCAGAAAGAGCGTCTGCGTCATCAGGACGATGGTGTCGGAATGCGGCGCCTTTCTGGTAGCGCTCACGCTAGCATCTGGCGGTGGCACATACACAACCCGATCGCGTTCGAATCGAAATGCTGGCCGCTGCCCTGGACGCCGCGTTCGGGCCTGCCGCCGATTCCGACGCCGTCGAGATCGCTCGCGCTCCCGGCCGGGTCAACCTGATCGGCGATCACATGGACTACAACGAAGGCTTCGCCCTGCCGACCGCGATCGAGCTTGATACGTGGCTCGCCTTCCGGCGACGCGAGGACGACGTGGTCAGGGTGGTCTCACGCCACTCTCGCGAAGGAGGCTCATTCCGGATCGACTCCGTGGCGCCGGGTGCGGCCGGTTCAACGGGGCAGAATCCCGCCGGGCGAGGCTCCGTTCGCTGGAGTGACTACGTTGCGGGCACTGCCTGGTCCCTGCGCGAGGCCGAAATTCCGACCTACGCCTTCGACGGCGTGATCGACACCACGCTCCCGATCGGGGCCGGGCTGGCCTCCTCGGCGGCCCTGGAACTGGCCTCCGCGCTGGCACTGGTTGGGCCGACCCGGGTTCTTGCGCCGCCATCGCTCGCCGCGCTCGCCCAGCGTGCCGAACGCGACTACATGGGCATCGACGCCGGCATCGTCGATCAGCTGGCAAGCGCCGCCGGCCGGGCGGATCGGGCCATGTTGCTCGACTGCCGCTCCCTCGACTTCAACTACGTCACGATGCCGTTTGGGGTCAGGGTCGTGGTCTGCGACACGGGTGAGAAGCACGAACGCCGATCCTCGGCCTACGCCACGCGGCGAGCCGAGTGTGCGCGGGCAGTAGCACTGCTGGCCGAGCAGATCCCCGGGCTGTGCTCGCTGCGAGACCTGGACCCGGCGTCGCTGCACCGCTATCGGCCCATCCTGCCCGAGAACGTGGCGGCCAGGGCCGAGCACGTGGTGGCCGAGAATGGGCGAGTTCTGGCCACGGCCGCCGCCATGGAGGGCGGCGATCTCGACGAATTGGGTCGCATCTTCGCCGAATCGCACGCGTCGATGCGTGACCTCTACGGAGTCAGCTCTCCCGCACTGGACGCCATGGTGGAAGTGGCTCGGGCGACCCCCGGAGTGGTCGCGGCCCGCATGACCGGTCTGGGCTTCGGCGGATGCACCGTGAACCTGGTCCTGGCCGACGCGATCCCCGCACTACAGGCGGCGATCGGCCGTGAGTACGACGATAGAACGGGGCTGCGGGGCCGGGTGTATCCGGTTGATGTCGTGGCCGGGGCCGGTCTGCTCAGGCTGGGTTGATACCGCCGCGGGTCAGCCTTCCGGCCGATTGACTCCGGCGAAGCCGGCCAGGATCGAGGCGAGGCGCTCGTATTGGCCCAGATAGTTGTAGGCCTGAGCAGAGATCCGGACCAGAATGTCGAACGCGGTGTCCTCGGGCAGGTCGCCCGAGTCGACCAGCCACGGGCACGGCCAGGCCATGAACGGGACCTCGAAACGCCGGCCCCGTATGGCCCCCTCGATCATCGCCATCCGTCGCGTCGCCTCTTCGCGTGGCCACGGACCGCCGGGCAGTCGCAGACTGGCCATCGATCCGGTCATGGAGTTGGGGGCCTGGACGTCGGTGTGGAGCGCCTCCGCCAGCATGTCTCGGGCCGAGATGGCGAGTTGCCGGTTCGTGGCAATGAGCACCGGCCAGCCGCCGGGGAGCATCTCGCCGAGGCCGTCGATGGCGGCCGGTATCGTCAGCCAGGCGCTCGGGTCGAAAGTCCCATTCCAGTCGAACTCGAGCCGGAACTTGGAACGGTCGACGCGTGCGTCGTTGCTGCCGCTCGATATCGAGAGCGGCTTGATCAGGGCTTGCCGGTCCCGCCGAACGTAGAGGAAGGCCGAGCCCTTCGGCGCGCAGATCCACTTATGGGTGCTGCCGACGTAATAGGCCGGGGCCAGGTCACGCAGTTTGACGGGCACCATGCCGGGGCCGTGGGCGCCGTCGACCAGGACGTCGATGCCCTTCTCGGCGAGAGCGGGGATCAACCGCTCGATCGGCAGTACCAGGGCCGTGGGGCTCGTCACGTGCTCGATCATCGCCAGCTTGGTCTTGGGCGTGACCGCGGCCATGATCGCGTCGAACGCCTCGTCGGGCGATGCGATAGGGAACGGGATGCGGGCCAGCACGACCTTCGCCGACGCGCCCGACGCCACGAAACGGACGGCGTTGAGGCAGGAGTTGTAGGCGTGGTCCGTGGCGAGGATCTCGTCGCCCTTCTCGAAACGCAGCGACCGCAGCACGGTGTTGACGCCGGCCGTGGAGTTGGGCATCAGCGCGAGGTCGTCGGGTTCGCCGCTTAGGAAGGCCCCGATCTCGGAACGGGTCCAGTCGAGAAGGTCCTCCAGGTCGTGGGCGAGGAACCGGACTGGGTGGGCTTCGAGCTTGTCGCGCCAGCCGCGTTGGACTTCCAGGGTGGCGTTCATACACGCCCCGAATGAGCCGTGATTGAGGAACGCCACGGTCTGGTCGAGGGCCCACTCGGAGGCCGGTGAGGCCGATTTCCCGATTTGCGCCGGACTGTCCGTCACGGTTGTTGACTCCTATTGAGGCGCGCGATTACCGCGCCCGGCCTGGCAGGTGAGGCATCGGCTGCGCGGGCTCTCCCGATGAGTCTAGGGGCGAACTGGTTTCCCATCCGATCCCATCCAATTGAGTGTTGCCATCGCCGAAGTGCGGGCGTACGGTGTTGGGGTCTCATCCGCGCCAGGGTTTCCCGGAGGCAAGATGCAGGCGGCGATGGCGGCCAAAGGTTCGCGTCTTACACGCGCCGAGGGTGGTTCTTCCCCCTTCACGGCCGATCCGTATCGCTCCACGTTGAACCTCGAGTGGAGACCGCGCGCCGGGAACATCAGCGGTGATACTCGCGCTGGCTTGCCCGTGCGGTAGGGGCCAGAGCCTCGCCGCGACAGTATCAGCCGGGACCGGCGCCGAGTAGCGCCGGTCTCTTGTTGTCCGGGCCAGGCTACGAGCCGGCGACCTCGAGCCTGTTCTTGCGGGCGATCTCGCCGAGGAACCGCGCCGACGGCCTGACCGTTCGCTCCTGCGTCGCCCGATCGACGCCGATCAACCCGAAGGTCATCGAGTAGCCGCGGTCCCACTCGAAGTTGTCGAAGGCGCTCCAGTGGATGTAGCCGCCGAGCGGGATTCCGTCGGAGATGACGTCATGCAGCGCCGCGAGACCGCCGCTGATGAACTCGATCCGCTCCGCGTCGTTTGCCGTGGCCAGGCCGTGCTCGGTGACGATGATCGGCTTGCCCGGGAGCAGCTCCGCCACGCGCCTGACCGTTGCGGCAACGGCCTGCGGCCGGAACTCGTAACCCATCTGGGTTCGACGAACGCCGTCGTCCGGGTTTGGCTGCGGCGGGGTCGACAGGTTGGTGCGGGAGAGCATGGCCGAGACCATGATCCGGGTGAGCGGTCCCGCGGCCAGGACCGGCCGCATCAGCCAGCCGATCGGCCGGGCCAGGTTGAGCTGCACACGCGTGTAAGTCTGGACGCCGATAAAGTCGTCTTCCTTCGAGGCCTCGAGGTAGACATCCTCCGCTATGCGCCGCGAGAACGCCATGATCGGCCGCCCGCCGGCATTCGACTCCCACTCGATCATCGCGTGCGTTTGTCCCACCTTCGCTCCGGGGCGCAATTCCTTGACGGCCGCCCGGGCTCGGCGATGGCCGGCGATCAGCCCGTCGGCCGCGCGGCGCCAGCTGGATAGGCCGCGGGCGCCAGGTGGAAAGCCGAGCATGCCGAGGTAGCCGCCGATGCCGACGATCCCGGGCTCGTTGATCGTGCAGTACCAGTCGACTGAGTCGCCCAGCGCTTCGACCACCCGCCTGACGTAGCGCTCGAACAGCCGCGGCGTTTCGTCAGCGAGCCAGCTCCCCTTCTGCGCGACCCAGAGCGGCAACGTGAAGTGGTTGAGGGTGACCATCGGGACGAGGTTGCAGCGGCGGACGGCTGCGACCGTGGAGCGGTAGTGCTCGAGTTGCGCCTCGTCGAAGACACCTTCGGTCGGCTCGATGCGAGCCCATTCCACCGAGAAGCGGTACGTGCCGAAGCCCAGGCCGGCGATCATCGAGATGTCGCTCTCGTAGCGGGCGTAGTGGTCTATGGCCGTGCCGCTCGGCTCCTTGCAGGGCGTTCCCGGCCGAAGCTCCCACTCCCACCAGTCGCTGTTCGAGTTGCCGCCCTCGACCTGGTGTGCGGCGGTGGCCGTGCCCCACATGAATCCGGCTGGAAAGACGAGTTCGGTCATGCGCCGAGAATACGCGGTGGGTCTGGGCGTCGTCAGGCGTCGGTGGCGTGCGGCCCCCGGCCGGATGCCGTCAGGCGTCGAGTGGCCAGGTCCACAGGGAAGGTGGCGCGACGCCGCCAGGGGAGAAGTGGAGTTGGCACCGAACCGTCGGTTCGCTACCGTAGTCTTGTCCTGGGGGATGGAGAGAAGGGAGAGGCTGTGCAAACCACGAGTTCGGCCGCGTCCGGTCAGGCTTTCGACGCATCACCGATCATCGCCACCGTCTTCGGCATTCCGGCGGTCGTGATCGTAGTTGCCGCGCTCAACGGCAGCAGCCTGCCGGTCATCGGTTCCGGCGTGGGCGCAGTCATCGCCCTGTGGATTGTGGCGACGCTCATGTGCGCGCGTGGCATCGCCGCCATGAAGGGCAGGTTCGGGGCCCGGGCGCTCCTGATCGGCGGCCCGCTCGGCATCGTCGCCACGGCGCTGATCCTGTCCGGCATCTTCGGCTGGTCGCTTTTGCTTCAGCCGATCGCAAACGCGATGGGCCCGTCCGTCTCGCTTCAGCGCGCCGCGATCGTCGGCGTGGGCGCGATCATGGTCGTGAAGTGGGCGATCGCCTGGACCTCTTACCTGCCGCGATCGGGCTGACGACCGCGCCCGATGGGGCGCAGCTTGGTTCGCGCAATCGAAGAAGGGAGATGGTCGGGGCGGTGGGACTCGAACCCACGATCTCGTGCTCCCAAAGCACGTGCCTTGCCAGCTAGGCCACACCCCGACGCGGAACGCCGAGTCCACAGGATACTCGACGTTCCGGTGTTCTGAGGTTGGACTTCAAACGTATGTGCCGGCCGCGGTCGCAGGGTTAGCTACCGGCCGAAGGACTCGAGCCGGCGGGCGGGACATAGGTGCTGCACCCGAACTCTTTCATGAACTTCCTGACTGGCGCTGGATCCCCGCGTTCGGCGGCGTCGACTACCTCCCCGTGTGCCTTCTCAACTCCGAAGCGGTGTTGCCCTGAAAACGCTATCCAGGTGCGAGACTGCTCCAGGCCGGCAAGGGCAACAGACATCTGGGCTGAGGCGGAGCGGTCGTAGCCGTCGAGCCAGTAGCCGTCCCACATGCAGGCCGCCACGTACTCGACCGTCAAGTGACCCTGGGGGTACCCGTACACGACCGACACCGTTGCGCCGGGCTGGTCCGGGTCGTCGATTGTTGCCTGCATATGCATCGGTGGCCACGTCGCCCCAGGCGGGATCGGTGTCACGGCCCTTGCATCGGCCATTTCGGTGTCGACCTGCGACGCATCCTCGACGGTCCCGTAGGCGTCCCTGACGACCACGCACCCGACGACGATGAACAGCGCCGCGACGAGCAGCAGGACCGTCCGCGTTTTGCCATGAGGCATCGCCAGGTGGCGTCCGCGCGGTTGCGCGCCCGCATGCCGGGCCACCAGCTCCGCGATGCGGCCATCGAGTTCTCGGGCCGTTTCATGCGACATCGGCTCGGACAGCGAGTCGCTAACCAGCCGGTCGAAGTGGGCATCACCGTTCATTGGTGTAGGCCTCCTTCAGTCGCGCCAGAGCCCGACTGAGCATCTTCTGCGTAGCTTCCTCGCTCCGGCCGATGACCTCGCCAATCTCGCGAGCCGTCATCCCGGCCGCATAGCGCAGCGCGATCGCGTCCCTCTCCGGGGCATTCAGTTCCGCGACCAGGCGGCGGATTTGACGGCGCTCGTCCACGGCGATGGCCACATCCTCGGCGGAGGCGGCCTTCGAGTGTGCCGTCTCGGGCGTGGGCCCACGAACCAGGCGGCGCACTTTCCGGTTATGGTCGATCGCGGCATTCCGGGCAATCCGGAGCAGCCAGGCTTTCATGCCGCCGCCCGAGGGTCGGTATCTCTCGATAGCGTCGAGCGCGCGCTCGAAAGTCGTGGCCGTGAGGTCCAGCGCCTCGTCTTCGTCCAGTGTTCGGGTCCGCAGGTACATGAACACGGCGTCCCGGTGGATGGCGTAGACATCGGCGAATGTCGTTGCGTCCGTGACGTCCGCGTGATCTGCGCCGACAGAATTCGTGCGCTCGGTCTCGGTGGGGGGCGTCGTGAATGCCAGTTCGTTCATAGGGTTCCCTCTGCGTGTAACCCTATAACGGATGGAGGATGCTGCAGCGGACATTCGCCTGTGGTGCCAGCCAGTTATCGCACAATAATCGGCACCTTCACCGCTCGCCCTCTCACGCTCAGGAACCCCTGCCATCGCAGCCGTGCGGGCGTTGAGCCCGGGCGACCGTTGGGCGACGGCAAGCGGTGAGAAACCAAGACCGGCACGAGAGGGGACAGCATGACTTACCACGTGGCGTGGGACATCTCTTACCGGTATCCGGAGGCTGCGATCGGGGTGGTCGCGGTCGTATGCGCGCTCGCAGCGCTGGCCCTTGCCGTGAATCCGAGGTGGCGCCCCATCCTGCGAAGAATGTCAGGGCTCTGGCTTGCCGCCGCGGGGCTCCTCTTCGCCGCCTTCGGTTTGCACAACATCGGCCTCCCCGACGGTCTGCTACTCGCGGCATGCGCCGTCCCGGCGCTAATCGTCGCGGTCCCCGCGGCGATGGATCTAGAGCTGCCGACGCGCACTGCCTACGGCAACCCAATACCCGCACGCACCGCCGCACCGCTCCTCTTGTTCATCTACCTGGTCGCGACCGGCCTGACAGGCTGCCAGCAGCTGGCCTCGCTGGATCTGGCCTACCAGCTCGATTCGGGCCGGGCCACCGTTGTCGCAGGTACGGTCCAAGACTTCACCGCCAGTCAGCATGGCGCGAACAGCGCAAAAGGTCCGGAATGCTTCACTGTGGCCGGCCATCGTTACTGCTACGACTGGAATCCGATCACCGTCGGCTTCAACTGGACCAACACGGAAGGGGGCCCAATCCACAACGGCTTGCAGGTGCGAGTCAGCTCGATCGGTGACGTGATCGTTCGCCTGGAGATCGCAGATGGGCAGTGACCGCCCACGACTCAAGCGGCGGCTGAATTCGGAGGCTAAACCTGACCAGCCTGAAGGGAGCTGCGTAGCGATGCTCGACGCGGGAGAGGACGTGGTCATGGTCCTTGACGGTCTGAGTCAGGTCCTGCAGTGCCGGGTGCCGCCCGGCTACTCGCTCCGCCCCTTCAAAGATGGCGACGACGCGACCTGGGCACGGATCCAGTCAGCGGCCGACCTGTACAACGTGATCACCCCCAGCCTGTTCGCCTCGCAGTTCGGAACCTGCAGGACCGATCTCGAGGAACGACAGTTCTATGCGGTGGACGAACGGGGAGAAGCGGTCGGAGCCGTGTCGGCGTGGTTTCCGGAGGTCGGGGTCGACCCTGATCTGGGTCGTCTCCACTGGCTCGCCGTGAGTCCCGATCGGCAACGTCACGGGATAGGGGCAGCGCTCATAACGGCGGCGCTGGAGCGAATGCGAGAACTCGGGTACAGGCGGGCGTATTTGACGACGTCGGCCGCGCGCCTGGATGCGTTGCGGCTGTACGAACGCTTCGGGTTCCGGCAGGTCTCTCACGATGAACTGGAGCCCGAGGCGCCGGCCGTCTGAGGGGCGGATCAGGGGACGAGGGACGGGGCCCCATCGAGCACAGTGTCGTTGTCGACTTCGTAGCGCAAGTGAAGATACGAGTCGCCCAGCGGCTCGCAGCCAATGAGTTTCAACGCCCGCAAATGGCAGAGATCGTCCTGGCTGTGCAGCGATTCCCCGCCGATGAGCGACTGAGTGTCTCGCCCTCCGACCAGACATGGCGCCACCACGACTGAAATGTAGTCGATCAGTCCCAGCCGGAGCAGGTGGGCGTTGAGTTCACCGCCGGTCTGGATCGTGAGCGTCTCGATGCCGAACTCGCGCCGCAGGCGAGCCATCGCATCGTGGAAGTCGATCCCGTCCGGGTAGAGCAGGACATGAGCGTGGCGGTAGCGGTCGGCCAGCCCGAAGATCGGATGGTCCGGGTTCGATGTGATCAGATACAGCTCGCGAGAACGGCGGGCATAGTACTCGCAGCCGCTCGCCGTCAGGTGCGGCCGGCTGTCGACGATGATGAACGTGACATGGTCGCGCTCATCACTCTCCCAGCGCCTCTCGTTGGCCCCAACCTTCGCCAGGACCCGGCCGCTGTTGAACGAAACGCCGGCGATCTGCTCTTCGAGCTCGTAGTACCGATGCAAGCCCTCTTTGACGCCGTGGAGCCGGCGGAAGTCGAGGTCGGTATCGAGCTCGTCCACGTCGCCCGTGGTGATCTTGCCGTCCACCGATTGGATCAGGAAGAGCGTTGTGATCGGTCGTCCAGCGATGGTCTCCACGGCTTGCCTCGTCAGTGGCCCGGGAACCTGGCTACGCCGGCGGATCCTCGACTCGCGGGGACGCCGACGGACCAGCCGTCGAGCCGGACGCGGCCGTCGAGCCGGACACGCCCGCCGCGCCATACGAGTCCGGCCGGGTTTGCACAATCGGCTTGGTGGGAGCCTGCCATACCGGGTTCGCCGCTTCGGCCGCATCGGCGATGGCCGCGGCGGCGGCCCTCCTGCTTCGACGGGCGGCCCAGATAGTGAGGATGACGCCGATCACGAGGATGATGAGCGCGTAGTCCATCCAGTCCCGCGTCTCGGCGTTCCACGTCGCGAAGTTCCCGGCGTGGGAGGGTCCGAACGCCAGCGAGAAGTTGCACTGAACCGGGACGGTGCCGACACAGGTCGCGCTCGACGTACCGAGCAATGCCACCCAGGAGATGCCGGTGCCGACGACTGCGCCGGCGAGGCCCACGTATTTGGGCGACTGGCGGGCCAGCCAGACCCAGATGATGAGCTCGGCCAGGCCGAGTATCGGCAGGACGGTGAGCATCGCCCATCCGCCGACCAGGCCGACCCAGAAACCACAGATCCAGAGGAAGACGGCGGCGATCTTCAACGTCTTGGCCGAATAGGTTCGATCCGCCATGTAGGGCACTCCTGGGTAGCGAAACGGGCGATCGGCGCTACGGCTGGCTGCATGACCCGCGGCCCCAGATGATAGGCCACGAGCGGCTGTGGAGCGCGGCCGTGGGGCACGGGCCCTAGATCAGAGCCACGGCCGCCAACGCCAGGGTCTTCTCGGCGGCCATCAGCGGGCCGTCGGGAGCCATAGGGTGGACGATCGATACCCTGAACGTCGTCTGGCCCTTCTTGACCGCGAGAGAGATGTTGCTCTCGCCACCGGTGTTGGGCAGCTCGACCTTCTGGTAATACGCCGCGTCGCCGATGCCCGAGGCCGGAGTATTGGTGAGTGGCGACCGCATCGTGTGCCCGCCACCTGGGGGGGATCCGGACGTTGTCGCGTGGCAAATATCCCGCAAGGTAGGCCCGTCCTCCCTGGACGAGCCGAGTCGTCCCACCCGATGAGTGGCCGTCACTGCGTGGCGCGACAGCCGCCGAGCGGGGCCACGCTGGAGCCGATGAACCGGCCGGGCGGCTGGAGCGTATGACACGAGTAGAGGGGCGGGCGCTCCAGTTTCGGGGGCCTCATTCGTCGGTTTCGACGCCGGGGCGCATACTGGGTGGCGAACAACGCGGACCGCGTCGACGGCGTGGGCCACACCTGGCCCGGCGGCAAGCAGTACTTGCCGAAGCTGATCATCGGAACCACATCGGACTCGTTCAACGCGGCCGCGACGATCTGGCAGTTCTTCGCGAGCCGCCGCTTCGCCTAGACAACGCGGGGCGACGGGCCGCGCAGTGAGACGCCCGGGTCGCCGTACAGGGCCGCACCGAGCCAAACGGTGGACTGAACCCGGCATTGCCGTGGGCTCAGCAGGACTTCAGGAAGGACGGCGAGACTTAGCAGGTGGAATCAGGATTGGCATTTCCGGCGTCTGCCCGCGCCCTCGGCATCAGCGCCGAGCGCAG
>Ga0182027_10009569_pt1 | contig 13896 bp, 8 predicted proteins | sample 712E1DmetaG_FD_121300 | JGI IMG/M metagenome (GOLD analysis project Ga0182027, IMG submission 121300) | Permafrost microbial communities from Stordalen Mire, Sweden - 712E1D metaG (Illumina Assembly) | ecosystem: Environmental > Terrestrial > Soil > Wetlands > Permafrost | place: Sweden...
AACTACTAAACTCGCATAAAAAGGTCACTATTTACTGCGGACTGGGCTCGGCGGAGGCACATAAAGAAATAATTCAACTGGCCGAAAAGCTAAAAGCCCCGGTAGCTTATTCTTATAAAGCAAAGATGGCGATACAGTATGATAACCCTTATGAAGTGGGACTCACAGGATTGCTTGGAATCCCGTCGGCTTATCATAGCATGCATGAATGTGAATTACTAATATTATTAGGAACAGATTTTCCTTATACCCCCTTCATGCCCATTCATAATAAAATTGTTCAGATTGACATTAAACCTGAAAACCTAGGACGAAGAGCTAAGCTCGATCTGGGACTTTGTGGTGATGTAAAAGATTCTTTGCAGGCGCTCTTACCTCTTTTGGAGATGAAGGAAGATTCCTCTTTTCTGGATTTGCAATTGAAGTTTTATAACGAAGTAAAAGAGAATTTACAGATCTATGTAAAGGATCCGGGAAAAACAAACGCTATTCACCCTGAATTTGTCGTCTCAATTATTAATGAGCTGGCAGCCAAAGACACCATATTCACGGTTGACACAGGAATGTGTTGTGTATGGGCAGCTCGCTATATTGAAGGAACAGGCCAACGTAAAATGCTGGGCTCATTCAATCATGGTTCTATGGCAAATGCTATGCCTCAGGCCATAGGCGCAGCACTTGCATGTCCCGACAAACAAGTGATTGCTTTCTGCGGTGATGGAGGCTTGTCAATGATGCTAGGCGACCTGATGACAATTATCCAATATAAATTACCTGTGAAGATTATTGTTTTTAACAACAGAACACTTGGAATGGTGAAACTGGAAATGGAAGTAGCAGGGATTCCTGACCTGGAAACTGAAATGATGAACCCTGATTTCACAAAAATAGCGGAAGCAATGGGAATGCCTGGCATTACAATTAGTGATCCTGCTGAGGTGAAACCGGAATTAGAAAAGGCTTTTTTACACGAAGGACCTGTATTGGTTACTATCCAGACTGATCCGAATGCATTAGCCATGCCTCCCAAGCTGGAATTTGATCAGATGAAAGGTATGGCATTATATATGGGGAGAATGATGTTAGGTGGTAGGATGGATGAGGCATTTAAAATTATTTCATCTAATTATAAGCATTTGGGTGAAGTATTATAATTTGAAAAGTTATCATTAGTTAGAAAAATAAATTAAGAAAGGAGTAAAAAAATGGCAGTATTTGGATCACCTTTTTCAGGGTTAGCAAATGAGAGGAAGCTCACGAAAGAGGAGCTCATCAGAGCAATACGTTTTATGGTAGCGGCAGAGTATGAAGCAACTCAATTGTACATGCAACTTGCCGAGTCAACTGACAACAAACTTGCTGTGGAGGTGCTCAAAGACATAGCAGATGAGGAACTGGTACACGCCGGGGAGTTTTTGAGATTACTCTATGAGCTTGCCCCCGGTGAAGAAAAATTATATGCAGAAGGAGCAAAGGAAGTAGAAATAGAAATCAAGAAGATGAAGTAAAAGTTATTGGCAGTTGGCTGAATTGATCTGCTTAAGTGCTTCCTCCTATCCAAGCGCCAAGTGTTTGATTGCTCTATACGACATAGATCTGAGAGCTGATAAAATTCGCAAACAAAATGCTATCAGATCAGGTTCTTTCATACATGAATCTAAATTACACAAAATAAAAGCCCTCATTCTGATTCTGCAATCCTGCTGCAGTATACCCTGCATTAAATATTGCTTCTGCAAAGATTAACTTCTGCGAGATGCTCCTTACGATCGTCGGACAGGGGAATAAACTTATTATGGCATTCAGCTCCGTCAAGTATAATTGTCAGTTTAGTATTATCTCCTTTTGACTGCGTTAAAGTAATCCGGTATATTGTTTCCCTGTATCTGTAATTAATTTTAGATGTAACCCAGTCTGAAGGAAGACACGGTTCGATGAATAATTTATCTGCTTCAAGCCTTAAACCGAGCAATGATTCCACAATAAGCCGGTACATCCAGCCTGCTGAGCCTGTATACCATGTCCAGCCTCCACGTCCGACATGTGGTGACAAGGCATAAATATCGGCTGCAACTACATATGGCTCAACTTTATATCTTTCAACCTCTTCGGGCGATCTGGAATGATTAATAGGATTGATCATCTTCAAAATTTCCCAGGCATTCTTACTGTCACCCAATTTTGCGAATGCCATTGCAGCCCAAATAGCTGCATGGGTATACTGTCCTCCATTTTCTCTTACACCCGGTACATACCCTTTTATATATCCAGGATTCATATCTGATTTATCAAAAGGTGGGTCAAGTAATTGAACCAACGAATCTTCGCGCCTGACAAGTCTTTTATTTACAGATTCCATTGCTATCCTTGTGCGACCTGCACCGGCTGCTCCTGAAAGAACTGACCAGCTTTGAGAAATAGAATCAATCTGGCATTCTTCATTATCTGACGATCCGAGAGGGGTGCCATCGTCGAAATAGGCACGCCGGTACCAGTCACCATCCCATCCGTTTTTTTCAATATTCTTTTGCATTTTATCGGCTGACGTCCTGCATAGTTCAATAAATTCAGAGTCACCTTTAAACTTTGCAACTTCGATAAACTGAATCAGAACTTTATATAGAAAGAAGCCTAGCCAGATGCTCTCCCCTTTTCCCAGGTTCCCAACCTTATTCATTCCATCGTTCCAGTCGCAGGTACCAATCAATGGAAGACCATGAATACCGAATCTCAGTCCATGTATGATAGCACGTTTACAATGTTCGTACAATGAAGCTTTTTCATATGATATGTTTGGAAGATCATAATAAGAATCATCCTCAGGGTTTACAAGGCGTCCTTCAAGAAAATGAATCGTTTCATCCAAAACTCCTTTATCTCCGGTTGATATTACATAGCGGCATGCAGCAAGGGGCAACCAGAGGTAATCGTCTGAACAATGTGTACGAACACCTTTCCCCACCGGTGGATGCCACCAGTGCTGGACATCTCCTTCATGGAACTGCCGGCTTGCAAATAGAAGAAGATGCTCCCGCAGGAGAACCGGTTTAGTATGAATCAGGGCCATTACATCCTGTAACTGGTCGCGAAAACCAAATGCTCCACCCGATTGATAATATCCTGTACGTGCCCATACCCGGCATGCCAGAGTTTGATATAAAAGCCATCCGTTTGCAAGAATATTTATTGATGAATCAGATGTTTCTACCTGCACGGCACCAAGTGTATGGTTCCAATATTGCCAGACTGCTTCAAGAGCAGCATAAGCCGGAGTTGAACCTCGAAAACGGTGTATAATGTTGTTCGCATCATCCAAATCATGACCTGCACCAAGCCTGAATATTACTTCATGGCTCATTCCGGCGCTCAGTTCAAAATTTACCTGTATAGCTGCGCAAGGATCTAATGCTACTCCTTTTTTTCCTGAAAGTCTGGAATTTGACATTGCAGCCGGTTTTTTCAGTGTCCCGTTACGTCCAATGAATTCGGTACGATCGCAGGTAACTGAACATGAAGTATCATCGGTCTGAAGAAATGCAACCCGCTGAGCAAAATCTGTATTGTAGGGATTTGCAGCATAAATCACACTGTTTTTCAGATCAGCGCTGGTATTTACATACATTGCAGTCTTGTAACGCAAATCACCCAATACCCATTCCACATAGCTTGTTGCCGATAATTTCACTGATCGTCCTGATTCGTTCCTGACTTTCAACACCGAGAATTTTACCGATGCATCTATAGCGACATATACCCAAAGCTCGGTAACTATGCCTCCTTCGTTGTGTTCGAATACGCTATAACCGAATCCATGCCGGCACAGGTATAATTTTGATCCGCTGTCGGTTAAAGGTGTCGGTGACCAGAAGTGGCCTGTCTCTTCATCACGAATATACATGGTTTCTCCGCTCGAATCGGTCACAGGATCGTTATGCCATGGTGTAAGACGGTACTCGTGGGCATTTTCAGCCCAGGTATATGCCATCCCATTCTCCGAAATAACAGTCCCGAATCTATCGTTTGCCAGAACGTTTACCCATGGCGCCGGTGTCGGCTTGTCTTTCGATGTTGTAATTACATATTCCCGTCCATCTGATGTAAATCCTCCTATTCCGTTATGAAAAATCAGGTCTGGCCTGGGTAATACCATTTCCGGTTGTGTTTTAGACCTATAGGTACGGGTTGGCTTGAAACGCGAAACTATTTGTCCTGCAAAGCCATTCCGTTTAATCTGATCTTCCAATGCTCCCCTTGTATCGCTGATAATAGCCCTTGACACCGTTTGGAAAAGAATCCGGTCTTCAGTTGATATCTGATCAGCTGATCGTACAAATATCCCTCCCGGCCGATCAATAATATTTGCTTCAATTCCAGCAGCAATTAATCCTATAATCTGCTCCTGTAGCAACTGACGGTAACCTGCCCTGTCCTCGTTCCAGATTACAAGATCGACAGCTAATCCTTTTAATCTCCAATATGCATGCGCCTGAACGAGCTGGCGTACCAGATTAATATTGGACGGATCTTCAATTTGCAAAAGTACAATCGGTAAATCACCTGAAATGGAATACCCCCACAAACCCGATTGTCCACGGCGGTTTTTAATAAGTATTCCATGCTCGGCCCGCAGTGACGAATTTGCATAAATGATGGAACTGGCAAGCCTGCCATACAATTGAGCATCAGCTTCCAGCGCATTAATTTGTCGTAATACTACCTGGCTGTGTGTCCATGCCAGTTCAAAAACTCTGTTTGCTATTTGCTTATCCTGATACTTCTCTACCAGATTTAATGCTGCTTCGCGTGTTTCACCAATACCTGTAACTATATCAATTGTTGCTGTTCCTTCAGGTTCCAGAAGTATCTGATACTGAATGGCAACTATCGGATCGAGCACTGAACCCTGACTATCGGAAAGTGATTTGGAATTTGTCATCGCCGATGGTGATACAAGAGTGTTCCCGCGTCCGACAAATTGCATCCGGTCAGTTTCGTATGTTATATTCTTTATCTCAGCGCCATGAACAGCCATAAGGTGAAACATCCATGGTGAATGTTCACCTAATGACCTGGGCCTCCTGGTGCAGAGAATTGCCTGTCTGGGATAAATAATTTCTGTCTGAACGAAAAGATTACTGAATGCTGGATGTGCTAAATCATCTCCATGTGGAGTAAGCACAACCTCCGCATAACTAGTAATATCAATAATCCTTTTTGACTGGGTGCGATTTACTAATTGTACTCTTCGCAATTCAATGTCGTCTTCCGGTGATACCACAATTATTGTGTGTGTATCAATATCGAAATCACGGCGGCGGAATTCTGCACTGCCTTTTGAAAAAATGGCTTCATATTTTTCTGCCCTCTGAAGTGTAGGTTGATATGTCGTTGACCAGAAATTTCCATTTTCAGCATCACGTATATAACAAAAAGCACCCCAATTGTCCTGAGTAATGTCTTCGCGCCAGCGAGTCACTGCGATATCTTTCCAGCGACTGTATCCACCACCGGAATTTGTAATCATAACCCTGTACCTTCCCTCATTTGATAATAAATTGACTTCCGGGAATGGGGTATCAGGTGTATTGAATACACGAAACGGCGCTTCCTGATTATTCGCCGAAGGGTGAATATTTGTAGCGCCGGAAATATGCGAAAAGAATGTTGTAGCCCTAGGTATCTTTTCCTGCAGCAACAATAATGTTGCCTGAAATACAGGATCAGACATAAACCTCTTTTGCATCTGCCGGTCTAATAAGACATAAGCAAGGGAGAGAAAACTCATGCCTTCATGATGCGCCATGAAAGACCTAATGACTGCCCTGGACTGCCCCCTCGGCAGGCGAACAGAAGTATAATCTATAGCTTCGTAGAAACCATATTCACCCATAAACCCTTCCCCTGCAAGACGCTCAAGATTATCGCATGCTTCCTCTGGCATAACCATCAAAGCAAGCGCTGTAGCATAAGGAGCTATTACCAAATCTTCAGAAAGTCCTCTTTTGAGCCCCAGACCAGGTACCCCAAAAGCCCGATATTGGTAATTTTGCTGCACATCAACACTATTGTATCCCGATTCCGAAATACCCCATGCAACTCCTCTTAATTTTCCATATTCAATTTGTCTTTTTACAGCTGATTTACAACTCTGAAAAAGTAAACTATTTTCATAATCAGGCATTATAATAAGCGGCATCAGATACTCAAACATTGAGCCGCTCCATGAAAGAAGAATTGGCTCACCGTTGATATTTGTCAGCAGACGCCCAAGTGCAAACCAGCTTTCCTGTGGTATCTGGTCCTGTGCAATAGCTACAAAACTTGACAATCTTGCTTCTGACGCTAATAAATCATAATAACTGGAATCGCGTCGCCGGTCTTCAACATTATAACCTACAGTTTGTAAATGAGTCGATATATCATAGAGGAACCCATATTCCATATTCGAAAATGTTTCTGATTGTCTCACAAGTGAGTCAATAAGCTCAATTCTTTCCGCTGCATTATCAATGGCTTTTTTGAAAAGACTTTTAACTTCAGCATTGATTTTCTGATCCCCTGAATCTATTTCCAGGTAGAGCAGATTGCCTGATGCAATTTCACTTAATGTTGGAAAAGAATTGTTATCCGGATATTTGTCCAGTATTTCTGAAGAAAACGGATGCAATATCCATGGAATCAAATGGGTTAATTCATTAAAGACGTTCTGGCATTGCCGTGAAAGATTATTAGCCCAAAGTCTGTATTTATCATCCCTTTCGGTTGTGAATTTATTTACGATTTCAGCAGACGAAACGGATAATTCTTTCAGACATTTGAACAAGTATCCTATTTTATCGGGGGGGGCAATTAAAATTGCATCCAGATTTCTCCTGAACTGAACAATCTCGTCAGGGATTGATTCCCCTGACTTATTTATCAGAATCTGCAATGTATCATCGATCCCTTCAAAAATCCGTGGTCCGGGTATTAATTGATCAGGCAGTGCCAAAAGTCCCTGCCTCAGAGTTAAAAGGTGACCGGCAAGGTTTCCGCTATCAACCGATGAGATATAAAGCGGCTTCAGTGGTTTCAAAGACTGAGTATCATACCAGTTAAAAAAATGACCCTGGTATCTTTCCAGCTTATGCAATGTAATAAAAGCATTATTAGTCCGGGTAAGAAGCTCCCCGGTAAAAATATAACCAAAATCATTTGCTGACATATTTGCAAGAAGCGAAAGACCAATATTTGTCGGCGACGTCCGGTGGGCTATCACCGAAACAGGATGCTCCTGATAGTTATCAGGTGGTAACCAATTATCATCAGGGCCAACAAACGTTTCAAAAAAAGACCATGTCTTACGCGACAATTCTCTGAGAAAGCTATATTGTATATCAGTCAATTGTGCTGCATGAGGGACAAGCGGTTTACTTATCCACCATACAATAGCCGGAAAAACAAACCAGAGTCCTATTATCGGCCATACCATCAAAAGTGTTTTTGGAAAGAAAATCAAAAGACAGGTTGCAACAATTGTTGCAATAAAGGGAGATTCCCACATAGTCCTGAAAGATTCAATGAGTTCAAACCTGCTATGACGTTCATCCTTTGTTGCAGAATTCCATTCGAGAAGCCGTCTCTTTGAGATAAACAATCTCCAGCATGTTCGCAACAAAGCATCAAGGCTATAAAATGTCTCGTAAGGGAGACTTATCAGCACAAATGCCGATTGGTATAATTGCCTCAAAGCCGATTGTCTTACTCCTTTTATATGTTGCTTTAAAAGAACTTCCTCCGGTTTCTGTAAAATATAGACCACAGAATGGATTAATGAAGGAATCAAAATTATTCCGATCACCACCAGAGTCCAGAACCACGGTGATGGTAAAATGGTCCAGCCTAATAACAAAAGTAATGTCAGTGCAAATGGAATAAGACTGCGTCTGAGGTTATCCAGAATTTTCCACCAGGACAGAAGTGACAAAGGGTTTTTCCGGGATATACCATTTAGCTTTGGTAAAATTGGCAATAGCCATGGGATCAATTGCCAATCGCCTCTTATCCAGCGCGAACGCCGGGTTACATCTGTCTTGTAATTTGCAGGATACTCTTCAAACAAGAGAACATCACTTAATAATCCTGATCGGGCATAACAGCCTTCCAGAAGATCATGACTCAGAATCCGGTTTTCCGGAAAACGATCTTTCAGAGTCTGTGTAAATACATCAACATCATATATACCTTTACCTATAAAGGATCCTTCACCAAACAGATCCTGGTATACATCGGATATGGCACGGGTATACGGATCTATACCGGCATCACTACCAAACAGCATTGAATATTTTGACCGGTTTGTTCCCGGAAGACTGACGGCAACTCTTGGTTGAAGAATAGTGTATCCGTCTATTACACGTCGTTTTACTATATCGTATTTTGGTTTGTTCAAAGGATGCGACATGGCCCCTATAAATTGCCGGGCGGAATCGCGAGCCAGTTGTGTATCGGTATCAAGTGTAATGACATACTTGATTTTACTTAATAATTCAGTATTGCCAATGATCACCGAAAATTCATTTTCTGAACCTCCCCGCAGTAAGGCATTCAGATCTGCCAGTTTTCCCCTCTTTCGTTCATAACCCATCCAGATGCGATCTTTTGGATTCCATTTCCGGGGTCGATGAAAAAGAAAAAATGTGTTCTTATTATCTCTCTGATATTTATCGTTTAGTTCTTTAATTTTTTTACTGACAGCTTGAATAAGCTGGTCATCATCCTCAGTCTTTTCCTGTGCTGAATCTTTAAAATCGGTTAACAGACCAAAATATAAGTTTTTATCCTGATTTGCCAGAAACCTGACCTCCAGAGCTTCAGTCAATTCATCAATATTTTGAATGTTTAAAAGCATCGTAGGCACAACGACCAACGTACTTGATTCCGGGGGTATTCCTTTTGAGTAATCAAGCCGGGGCAATGGATTCGGCTTGACAAAAATGGTTACCAGCCAGTTCACAAGAGCTATCGAGAGGTAGCTGGTGCATAATGTAAGGAGAAAACCCAGTGCCCAAAAATGCCAGTTATCAATTCCATCGCTATAGGCTTTTTCCAGTATGCTCCAGCTAAAGAACAATGTCAGGAATATAATTGAACCCAGATAGAAAAACAGGGGCAGTCGGAATATAATTTTTTTACATACTGAAGATAAAGTATTCTTTAATTTTATAAGATTCCCGAGTTGAGTCTGACCTTTCCCGATAAGGTAAAATCCGACATGGGCGGTACGATCTTCTATTCCATTCAGTTCAGCTCCTCTTTTTGCAAGTTCTATCGATTTATGTGCCACTTCAATTTCCGAAAAGTCACATTTTTTTGCCATCTTTTCTATAACATGCCGGTAATGGTCACGGGTATTAAAATCCATTAAGACATAAGCTTCAGCAGGGTCATCGTGCAGAACTTGCTCTACTTTGCTCATTGATTCAACGAATTCACGCCAATCCAAAGCAGTAAGGAATCGAAGACTGCCTATGCTGTTGCTTATAGAAACCTGATCTGCAGCCTGTTGCTGATTACCATATTGAATTAATTGAACTATGGTCTGATTTGATTCAGAAAGACGTTGTTCAATCCATGTCAACGGAAATGCCAAAGCCGGACTCTGTCCCTGTAGACGCCTGACAAATTCTGAAATAAATGGTGTTGACATTGGCGGATTAGATCTTGCCATATCGGCAATTACAAGGACCAGACTCTTAGGGTCCTTTTCCGCTATTTTAGTCATCTTATCTGCCCACGAATCTGCCAGGTCTCTGTCGACTCTGCCGGCGGCTACTCTCACGGCAATACGGCGTAAGTTCTCAATCAGGGCCAATCGCAACATTATTGGAATAGCCCACAATTCACCCAGTGTCAGAGTAGTTACAGTTTGATATGCAGTTACAAAACGACGAAGGTTTTCGGGATCGATATGTCCCTCGCCATGTGATATGATTTCCTTCGCTATATCGTATACACGGGGAAGCCCTGCCGACGAACCATTAAGCAATCGGGGTAATTCCTTACTATAACCCTTAGGCAAATGTTTTCTTCCGGTACGAATCTGTTCTTCAATTAAATAAAAATTATCAAGCAGCCATTCCCCGGCGGGTGTAATCTGACGGTTGGCCTTCAAAGCGTCTGATACAAGATCATGAACCTCAAGAAGAATAGTTTCATTATCTGCAAGACGGGAAAGAAGTTGCTGATCAGGAACCATCTTCGGACCCAGAGTATGTAATCCCGCCAGGGTTTTTCCATACTGCTCCATCTGCTCGGTACTAAATAATTCCGAACTCATCGGTGGCTCACCATCCGCGTATTTTTGTGAAAGGTCATTTTCCCACAGATGGGATTTTAAACGGTGTAATGAATCGTTAATTATAGAAGGCCCTATCTTCATATATTGTAATCACTTATTAAAAAATCAACTAGTTATTTACTTGAACAAATGAGATTCAAAATATGGTTATTTGATTTCGAATAACATCAATTAATTTAAGCCTCAATTTTATCTATATAACAAGAGATATGTGTTATATAAATTCAGAAAGAAGTTACATAATTATCACATTTTATGATGGTTTTCTACCAGATTCGTGGATTTTTAAATATGTGAATAATATAACTCTTTCTGATAGTTATGTAATGCTGAAGAGCCAAAGGCAGACTACCTTTGAATACACTAATAAATTAATATTATGCCATTATTAACTATTTTAATCGTATTAATTGTTGCAGGCGTTCTACTTTGGCTTGTCAATAATTATATCCCAATGGACCATAAGATAAAAAACATCCTGAACGCTGTCGTTGTAGTGGTTGTTATTGTATGGCTGCTCAAAGTTTTTGGGGTTTTCGTTTATCTCAAGGATATACATCTTTAAAAATGCATGTCGGATTTAATAAAAGCGTTTGTTTATTCCTGACTGCTCTGTATTTTCTATAACCTCCCTCGAAATTGATGGCAGTTATCTGGCTCAATAATCGGGAAACAGAGTCCACTCATGATAGAAAAACTTTTTCCTCATTCACTTCATACTGAAGATACATTTCGCAGATCTGTTGTAAAAACTATAAGTTACAGAATTGCTATTTTAATTCTTGATTTTGTTGCAATCTACCTGTTTACAGGGAAGATAAAGGTTGCCGTGGGCTTTATGATTGTGAGTAATATCTATACCACAATAGGCTACTTTTTTCACGAAAGAATATGGGACAGAATAAAATGGGGAAAAAGAACTAAAGGAAAGGTCGATAAATAATCTGAAGCTGTTTAATTCACCTTGAAATTTGCTCCTGTTAACTTCACCCTTTAAAGAATACCGATCCTGTTTTTCAGCAATTTCCATATTATAGCTAGTCAAAATTGGTTATAAATTATCTCAATTAATATGTGAATAATATAACTTCTTTAGAAAGATGTGTAACAATTTTCAGTCAAAAGGGGATCACCTTTGTATTTTAAATTCTTAAGATCAATAAATGGAATAAATCCTTTGTTATTTTTTTAATATCGATTAAGATGAACTGGACATATGTATTTGACGATGCTGAATTACCGGAAGGTCAAATGACTGCAGCGTATCCTCTGGGAGTGAATGTGGTTTTGGCACGTGTCAGTGGCACGATCTATGCTATTTCGGGCAAATGCGCTCACATGGCTTGCCCGTTATTCACTGGAAAACTTGAAGGTTATACTGTCACCTGCCCTTGCCACGATTGGCGGTTCGATGTTCGAACCGGGAAGTTCCTCGATGCTCCTGAACTTGAACTTAAGGTTTATCCAACTAAGTCTGAAACAGGTAAAGTGTACGTCAATCTCAACACAATTGGTTTCAAATAATAATTCAATTACTACGATAATGAAAAATGTAAAAATGTATGCTTTGTCAACCTGTCCATGGTGCAGAAAAACAAAGAATTTTTTCACCGAACATAAAATCCCTTTCACTTTTATTGATTATGACCTTGCCGACGAGGCCACGCAAAACAGAATTACGCAGGAGCTTGATGCCGCCGGTGCAACTGGTTTCCCGTTTGTAAGGATCAATGACGAAGTTATTGCGGGCTATCAGCCTGAACGTTATGCTAAAGCGCTGGGAATATGAAAGAGTCCTCAATTAATGTTGAATCAAGAAAAAAGGCTTTGCAATATTTCTTCGGTAAGGTAGTCGATCCGTTAGGTTTCAAATTCACTCCTGATGAAGAATTGATGAATTTCCTGCTCGAACAGGAAGTAATACTCGAAGGGAAGCATGGAATTCCTTTCTGTCCCTGTCAACCCCTGAGGCATGACCGTTCACGCGATATGCAAATTGTCTGCCCATGTATTCCATTTCACCGCAAGCATTTCGACAGTATCAAGCGCTGTTGGTGCGGACTCTTTGTGCATAAGGATGTCCTCGACCCTGATAAACTGCCCCAGTTGCCCCCGGAGGAGGTTAACCATGAATAAAAAATTCACCAGGGTTATAGTTTCTGACGAGATAGCACCCGGAGGAATGAAAGCAATAGAGCTTGACGGAAATGAAATTATCATATGCAACAGTGAAGGTAAATTTTACACCGTACAGCGACGCTGCGGCCACATGAATGCACCACTTGACTTGGGCACTCTGGATGGCATATATATTACCTGCCCTATGCACTGCGCCCAGTTCGATATCACCAATGGAGAAGCCCTCTCAGGGCCAGTTCCTGCAGATATTGAGCGCGAGGTTATGTCACCATTGTTAGGTAAATATATGCAGAACATCGGCAAGCTCATGAATTATGTTCACATGGAATCTATCAGAACATTTGAAACTAAAACGAAAGACGGCTGGGTGCTCGTTGCACTTTAATGGAAAGCCAAAAATCTAAACAATAAAAATATGAAAGTATTAATAGTGTTAACCTCTCATGAAGAATTAGGAAATACCGGTGAAAAAACCGGTTTCTGGATTGAAGAATTTGCGGCTCCTTATTATGTCCTGGCTGATGCAGGGGCAGAACTAACCATCGCTTCTCCGAAAGGTGGACAGCCGCCTGTCGATCCAAAAAGTGAATCTGCTGATTCACAAACTACTGCCACTAAAAGATTTTATGGAGATTATGATTTAATCGATAAAGTGGCTCATACCTTTAAACTAAGTGAAGTAAATGAGGCGGATTTTGATGCGGTTTTCTATCCGGGAGGCCATGGCCCGTTATGGGATCTGGCAACTGATCCAATTTCTATAGCTCTGATTGAAAACTTTTATAAAAATAATAAGCCGGTGGCTTTTGTATGCCATGCTCCGGCAGCGCTGCTTAAAGTCAAAACTGCCGATGGTGAACCGTTAGTAAAAGATAAAGAGGTCACTGGCTTCTCAGATACAGAAGAAGAGGCAGTCAAATTATCCAAAGTCGTTCCTTTTTTACTGGAAGATGAACTGAAAAAACTGGGATCACATTACAGCAAAGGAGACAATTGGAGTTCATATGTTAAAGAAGATGGGCTATTAATCACTGGTCAGAACCCTGCTTCATCAGAAGCAGTAGCTAAGCTGCTTTTAATGGCCATCATTGATAAAAAATAATTTTAATTATAAGCACTTTAATAAGCTCTAACATCTGTCTTTAGTAAGGGAAACAATATTTTTTAACATAAATAAATATAATTATGAAAGGATTTAATAGCAACATTGAAAAAGATACACTCGGAAATAAAAATTTCCGAAAAGTATTATACACTGGTAAACATCTGCAATTGGTACTAATGACACTTAAAGCAGGTGAAGATATTGGTGCTGAAATCCATCCTGATAATGATCAGTTTTTCCGGTTCGAAAGTGGAACAGGAAAATGTGTTATTGATGGAAATGAATATAAGGTGAATGAAGGTGACGTAATACT
>Ga0182027_10009570_pt1 | contig 13895 bp, 9 predicted proteins | sample 712E1DmetaG_FD_121300 | JGI IMG/M metagenome (GOLD analysis project Ga0182027, IMG submission 121300) | Permafrost microbial communities from Stordalen Mire, Sweden - 712E1D metaG (Illumina Assembly) | ecosystem: Environmental > Terrestrial > Soil > Wetlands > Permafrost | place: Sweden...
TAGAATTCTATCTTCAAAGTGGGCTCCAAGCCATTTAACATCCTCGACGATTGAATCAACATATTCCTGTTCCTCCTTACTTGGATTTGTATCATCAAATCGCAGATTAAATTTCCCATTATAATCACGGGCTATACCATAGTTCAGGCAAATTGATTTGGCATGACCTATATGGAGATAACCGTTCGGTTCAGGGGGAAATCTTGTATGAACTCTTGAATGCAATTTATTGGTTTTAATATCTTCATCGATAATTTCATAAATAAAGTTTTTCGATTTAATCAGTTCTACTGAATCATCGGTTTTTGTTTTTGATTCGTCCATTTTCTTCTGAATATTTGTGAAAGAATATTTTCCTGCATGCAAAGTTAAGCATTTGTTTTCAGGCGCTCAACAAGCATTTTAGATCCAATTAATTTTCATTTCCTTTTCAAGACTTAGAAATTCTTTATCTCCTGTAACAAGAATCGCTTTCCTATTTTTGGTAAGTGCAGCAGCAAAAGCATCAGCATACGATATTTTATGAAATGCTTTATATTGTGCGGCATTCAGAGTCAACTCTTTATTTGCATCAACGATTGTAATCGGATAACGAGCAAATGTATTATTATATAGTTCCGCCCTTTCTTTTCCCCCTTCGCGTAATGCTATATAATACATTTCTCCCCAGTTGATAACACTTAAATAGATTTCAGCTTTACCGGATAGAGCTTCTTTAAAAACATCAGCAACATCTTTTGCACCTTTCTCCCCTTCTGCATAAGCAATCAATGAATAACTGTCCAAAACATACCTTTTCATAATTCACGTTCTTTTTTCTTTTCTTCCTTCAGTGCCCTAAGAAGTTTACCTTCTGTTTTCATAAAGCCGATATTATCTTCAATTGTTTCAGGTGTCACAGGAATAATTTTAATTCCGTCTTTTTCTTCAAAGAAGTTAATTCTTGTCCCGGGTTTAATCCTAAATCTTTTTCTAAGCTTTGAAGGGATAACCAATTGACCTTTTGTAGTAACAAAACCAACATCCATATTCCTTCCCTTTGTAATAATTTATATTAAAGATACACTTCTCATATATGTAAGTCAATCATTAAATGTAAGACATTCTAATATATTCCTTCATTATATAGCCCAATATATCTTATGGTTTGGTTTAAAACAAAAAAGCTCGAAATCTATTTAGATAACGAGCTTTTGTACCGGAGGCCGGACTCGAACCGGCACGAGGTTTAAGCCTCACTGGATTTTGAGTCCAGCGCGTCTACCAATTCCGCCACTTCGGCATTAAATAAATTTCAATAGCTATATTTTAACTCTGCACTCACACCTAAAGTTGATAAATCTATTGTGGCGAGATAAATCCGCCACTTCGGCATACATTAAAATTTAAGCGTGCTAAATTAAATTTAATCGGAGTAATTAGCAAGGTTAAGAAATAAAACTAAATTTATTATCTCTTTACAGTTTTTGCCCTTTCAACAATAGGCCTATGACCGCTTTCTTTATTTAATTTTTCCAGCACAATATTCGACTCTTTAGGAGTTATGTTAAAAAATGAAAACGCATCCGAAATCTGAATCCCTGTTACCTTTTCAGGATCAATATTTGCTTTCTTCTTAAGCATTTTCAATAATCCCTGAGGATCAAGATTATCTTTCTTACCAAGAGCAAGAAACATCCGTGCTTTACCTTTGTCTTCAAATCTTGATCTTTCACTTCTATCCTTCCTTATACCGCTCTCATCACCTGATCTTTCACTTCTAATTTTTATTACATCATCATATCCTGATCTATCACTTTTAAATCGTGATGAATCACTTCTTGTACCCGGGCCATTAGATCTTTCAGTTCTATCTCTATCGCTTTTACGTTCAAATCTATTGCTTACCGAGGAATTGCTTCCTGAGGAATTGCTTCCGAAAGAATTTCTTTCGCTGTTTCGTTCAAATCTGCCGCTCCCGGAGGATCTTTCACCTTTCCGGTCAAATCTGTTACGTTCGCCGGATCGGGAATTACTTCTTTCCATCCCTTTCTTCCCTTCAAACAGATCCTGAATCTTTGCATAACTTTGCTCTTCAAGCTGATCCTTAAATGAATATTTGATCAAAGCGGCAACAATATCTTCCGGGTTATGATTCTTAATCAAATCTTTTGCAAGAGCAACATAACTTGGCGCTACTCCATACTCTACAAATTGTTTGATTTCATCGGCAATCTTTGTTTTCTTAAAATCGATAACGTCTTTTACCTGGGGAATTCTTGCTTTTCTGATTTCTGTTTGAGTGCTGTTTTTAATATACATCAGTTTTCTGAATTCTTCCGGAGTAACAAATGTAATTGCGGTTCCTTCTTTGCCTGCTCTTCCGGTTCTTCCTATCCTGTGAAGATAAGCTTCCGGATCCTGAGGTAAAGCATAATTTATTACATGGGAAAGTTCTTCAATATCAAGTCCTCTTGCAGCAACATCTGTAGCTACTAGAACATTGATTTTTTTACTTTTGAATTTATTCAGAATTCTTTCTCTTACATTCTGCGATATATCGCCGTGCAGACCTTCAACATCATAGCCTCTATCCATAAGTTTGGAAGTGACATGATCAACATCATGTTTTGTCCTGCAAAAAATCAATCCGTAAAATTCTTTTGTTGTATCTATAATTCTGCAGAGTCCGTCTAACTTATCCGATTCCTTCACTTCAAAATAAATCTGTTCGGTAAGATCAGTAGTATGACCTGAATTAGTAGTTTTAATGATCTCACGTTTACCCATATATTTTTTTGCAAGAGAAGATATTCTATCGGGCATAGTGGCCGAAAAAAGCAATGTTCTTCTGTTGGAATTTGTTCTTGACAGGATATCTTCAATATCGTCGATAAATCCCATGTTAAGCATTTCATCTGCTTCGTCAAGAACAACAAAAGAAACTTGATCGATCAACATAGTTTTCCGATTAAGATGATCAATAACTCTTCCGGGAGTTCCTACTACTACGTCAATTCCTTTTTTCAAATGTCTCAGCTGGGTATCGTATGATTGACCGCCGTATATCGGTGTTACAAGCAAGTTTTTCTTACCGCGCAATGAATTAAATTCTTCTGAAACCTGAATCGCCAATTCCCGGGTCGGTACAAGAACAAGAACCTGCAAATGACCGGCTTTTATTTCGAGCTGTTCAATTATAGGAAGTGCAAATGCAGCCGTTTTACCGGTACCGGTTTGTGCCTGCCCGATTAAATCAACTTTATTCTCTAGTATAAGAGGGATTATTTTTTTCTGTATTTCTGTAGGTTCTTCAAAACCTTTTATTCCGATTGCGTGAAGCGATTCTTCCGATAAACCCAATTCCTTAAAACCATTACTAACACTGATCATTGATTATTATTCCTTTGGTAGATTTTAAATATTAACTAATAGTCTTTGTATTCTCGCAATAAATTAGATTTTCGATTATAGAATGAGAGGCAAATCCTATCAGAGATCTGAAATAAATGAATATTTCATGCGTAAATATAGGCTTATTTCGGGTTAAATCATAACCTAAGGTGAAGCGTGAAAAAAGGGTTGAAGAGTTGAATTGAACTGTAAAAACAATTCAACAGTTTTTTCAATATAGTTAGATATTATAGAAATGATGCTAAAAACATAGGGAACATTTCTTTCCATGCCGTCAGATCGTGACTTAATCCTGCTTTAACCTCAAGCCGATGAGGAATTTTTTTCATTGCAAGTATTCTGCTCATATTATTATTTTCTTCAAGACATTGGTCATATTCGCCGATTCCAAGTGTAATATTGATTTTCTGAATCCTTTCCAGGTACCAGGGATCTTCAAGATTTGAGAGATAATCGGGAGGATTGTTAAAATAACTGTTATCATCATAAAAACCATAAATAAACGGTTTTATATCGAATGTCCCGGACATGCTGATTAAACAGTCAACTTTTTCAGGATGCTTGAAAGCAAGATTTAACGCGTGATACCCGCCGAAATCATATCCTGCCAGGCAAACTGTTTTACTTCTCGTTTCAAATTTGGCGAATTCAATTACATCGCTTAGTATCATTCTTTCGTAAGCATTATGAGTACGTACCCGATCAATAGGATCAATTGCATAATTGCACCAGCTCTCGGAATCAATTGTATCCGGACAATAAACTTTTATTTTTTCCTCAGTTATTAATCCGGCAACAGAATCAATCATTCCGTTATCTTTACTTTCAAAGTACCTGCCTTTAAGTGCCGGAAAAAGTATCACCGGTATCCCGGCGGATCCATAAACAAGCATCTCAAAATCGCGGTTAAGAAATTGTGTGTACCATTTGTGATAATTTTCCTGCATCTAAATCACCTGTTGAACAAATCAAAGTAAGACTAAATCCGTGACAAATATAAATAAGGTAAACTAAAGATGCATTCTTTTGTTAGACTTTTGTCAGAGTCTTATAGGTGTTTTGTCTGACAGATTAAGGAATAAAAAAAACGCCGTTTTACATTAGCAGAAAACGGCGCTTTCAAAAATATTAAAAATTGAATGAATCTCCTCGCCGCAGAGCAGCGAGGAATTGACCTTAAAACCGCTTTCGGCGGATTAAACGAGAGTTTTGAAGCTTTGGAGTGTTTTCATGTAATTTGCACGTTCAAAGGCAGAAGGCTGAGCAATTTTCTTTTGACTCATACTTCCCTTCATTTCCGAAATTGAAGTATATTCTTTTTCTTCCATCCATTTCTTTACACCGTCAAGTAAAACCTTAATTTTCCCCGTTCCATTAGCTAATAACTCGGACGCTATCATTGCTACATCGCCGCCGGCCATCATAACTTTAATAATATCTTCGGAGGAATGAACGCCGCTTGTTAAAGCAAGACTTGCTTTTACATTGCCGTGTAAAATAGAAACCCAACGCAGGGGTAATCTCATTTCCCAATTTGTACTGAGAATAAGATTTGGAACTACTTCCAGTTTATCGAGATCAAAATCCGGTTGGTAAAATCTATTAAATAAAACCAATGCATCAGCGCCTGCATCATCAAGTTTGCTTGCCATGTTTGCCATCGAAGTGAAAAACGGACTTAATTTAATTGCCACGGGAATTTTAACATGGTTTTTTACATCTTTAATAACATCAATGTATAAATTTTCAACATCAACAGCGGATACTTTAGGATCCGTAGGAATAAAATAAACATTCAATTCAATTGCATCGGCGCCGGCTTCTTCAATATTACGCGCATATTTAATCCATCCGCCAGTACTAACGCCGTTAAGACTTCCAATAACAGGAATACCAACGGCTTTTTTAAGATCTGCAATGTGATCAAGATATTGATAAGGAGTAAGGTTAAAATTTTCCTGTTCCGGAAAATAACTAATTGCTTCAGCAAAGCTTTCAGTCCCGTTAGTCAGGTAATGATTTAACTCTCCTGATTCATGTGTAATTTGTTCTTCAAACAGAGAATAAACTACAACCGCTGCCGCACCCGCGTCTTCCATCTTCTTAACTGAATCTACGGTCTGTGAAAGCGGAGATGAAGATGGAACAATCGGGTTCTTTAATTTTAATCCCATATAAGTTGTTGATAAATCCATATTAGCTCCCAAATTATTTTTCAAACATTTAATCCGCCGTAGGCGGTGTTAAGCCTGCCTTTCGGCAGGCAAGTTAACTCGCATTAAGCTTTCTAGCTGGCTGTTTCTTCTTTCTTTTCTGTGCTAATTGGATCTACTAAAGTCATTTCAGCCATTTGTTCATAGAATTTCCATCTCTTATTAACTTCTTCCTGTCCAAGCGCTAACAATTTCTTTGCTTCAACAGGATGTGATTTTGTCAACATCTTATAACGTGTTTCATTATAAATATATTCTTCGAGTTTAATTTTCGGAGCTTTTGAATCAAGCTTTAACGGATTTTTCCCTTCCTTCAAATTATCAGGATTATATCTGAGTAACGGCCAGTGACCGCTATCAACAGCAAGTTTTTGACAATCCATACCCTTTGACATGTTTATTCCATGAGCAATACAATGCGAATAAGCGAGAATCAATGAGGGTCCATCATAAGCTTCAGCTTCAAGGAATGCCCGGAGAGTTTGAGCATCGTTTGCACCCATTGCAACTTTTGCCACATAAACATTTCCGTATGTCATAGCCATCATAGGTAGATCTTTCTTTCCGGTCGTCTTGCCGGCTGTAGCAAATTTAGCTACTGCGCCAAAGTCTGTAGATTTGGACATCTGTCCGCCTGTATTTGAATAAACTTCAGTGTCGAGAACAAGAACATTAACATTCCTTCCTGAAGCAAGTACGTGATCTAATCCGCCATAACCGATATCGTATGCCCAACCGTCACCGCCGATAATCCATACAGATTTCTTAACAAGAAAATCAGCTACTTCAAATAATTTTTCAGCTTCTTTTGATTTTATAGTTTCAAGTTTCTTCTTTAATTCAACAACCCGTTCTCTCTGATCATAAATACCGGATTCGTCTTTTTGATCCGCGTTTAATAATCCGTCAACTAAAGTTTGACCGATTTCTGAAGCGAGTGTTAAAAGTAATTCCTTTGCGAATTCAGTTTGTTTATCAACTGAAAGACGCATCCCCATTCCAAATTCGGCATTATCTTCAAATAATGAATTTGACCATGCCGGACCGCGACCATCTTTATTTTTTGCCCATGGAGTAGTAGGAAGATTTCCGCCGTAAATAGAGGAGCATCCTGTAGCGTTTGCCATTAATGCTCTGTCGCCAAATAACTGAGATAATAATTTTAAATATGGTGTTTCGCCGCAGCCGGAACAAGCACCCGAGAATTCAAATAATGGTTCCTGTAACTGTTGTGCTTTTATTACAGATGTATTGATTAATCTTCTATCAAGTTCCGGTAAATTAAGAAAGAAATCAAAGTTTGCTCTTTCCTGTTCACGAATCGGAATTTGAGCGGTCATATTGATTGCTTTTTTGCCTGTCTCTTTTTTATTCTTTGCGGGACAAACTTCAACGCAAAGTTCACAACCGGTACAATCCTCAGCAGCTACCTGAATTGTATATGCATACCCTTCAGGGAATTCTTTGCCTTTGGCATCCATGAATTTAAATGAAGCCGGAGCATTACTTAAGAATTTTTTATCATAAACTTTAACACGAATTGAAGCATGAGGACAAACCATTGTACATTTGCCGCATTGAATACAAACAGGAGAATCCCATGCAGGAACTTCAAGAGCTATATTTCTCTTTTCCCATTTGGTTGTTGCTGATGCGAATGTACCATCTACCGGCATTTCGCTTACTTTTATATCATCGCCTTTACCTTCCATCATTCTGCCGAGAACGCTTCGAACATATTCAGGAGCATTTGGTGAAACGATAGGCGGTATCGCGATTGTACTTGTTGCAGTTGCAGGAACATCAATCTTATTAAGGTTTGCAAGAGTCTGATCTACTGCTTCAAAATTCTTCTTTACTATTTCTTCGCCTTTGGAACCATAGGTTTTTTTAATTGCTTTTTTAATCTGAGCTATTGCTTCATCCTGAGGAAGAATACCTGAAATAGCGAAGAAGCATGTCTGCATAATTGTATTAACCCTGCTGCCCATTCCGGTTTTATTAGCAACATCGTAACCGTCAATCACATAAAAATTAAGTTTCTTATCAATAATCTGCTGCTGAACTTTTGTCGGCAGCTGATTCCATGTATCTTCTTTACTGTAAGGACTATTTAATAAAAACGTTCCGCCATCTTCAATATTTTCAAGAACATCAAACTTTTCTATTAGTCCAAATGTATGGCATCCTACAAATCTTGCAGATTGAATCAGGTAAGTGGAAAGAATTGGTTTCTTACCGAATCTTAAATGTGATACTGTAGTAGAACCTGATTTCTTGGAATCATAAACAAAATAACCCTGAGCATAATTATCTGTTTCTTCACCGATAATTTTAATTGAATTCTTATTAGCGCCGACAGTTCCATCAGCACCAAGACCATAAAATAAGCAGCGGACAACATCATTGCCTTCGGTTATAAACTTCGGATCATATTCAAGACTTGTGAATGTAACATCGTCACAAATTCCAACTGTAAAGTGGTTTTTAGGTTCTTCTTTTTTAAGATTATCAAATACGGATTTTACCATCGCGGGTGTAAATTCTTTTGAAGATAAGCCATAACGTCCACCGAAAATCTTCGGCATTTTTGCAAATGGGGCATCGTTTGAGGACATTGCTTCGGAAATAGCTGTAACTACGTCAAGATATAATGGTTCGCCGATACTTCCCGGTTCTTTTGTTCTATCCAGAACTGCTATTTTTTCAACTGTCTTAGGTAAAGCGGCAAGAAAATGTTTTACTGAGAATGGTCTGTATAATCTGACTTTTAGGATACCTATTTTTTCTTCCATTCTTTTGGTCATATATTCAACAGTTTCCTCAGCAGCTTCGGCGCCTGAACCCATTAAAATAACAACACGTTTTGCGTCGGGAGCGCCATAATAATCAAACAAATGATATTGACGGCCGGTAAGTTTTGCGAATTGGTCCATCGCATTTTGTACGATATCAGGACAAGCATCATAAAATTTATTTACTGTTTCTCTTCCCTGGAAATAAACATCCGGATTCTGAGCGGTGCCTCTTATAAATCCGTGATCGGGATTAAGAGCTCTTCCTTTAAATTCTTTAACTTTATCTTCGTCAATCATTGAACGGATATCATCTTCACTTAATTCTTCCATTTTCATTACTTCATGCGACGTTCTGAAACCATCAAAGAAATGGATAAATGGAATTCTTGATTCAAGTGTTGCTTTGTGTGCAATCAATGCAGTATCGGTAACTTCCTGAATTGAGTTTGAACAGATAAATCCGAAACCTGTTTGGCGGGCAGCCATAACATCGCTATGATCGCCGAAAATTGAAAGCGCCTGTGAAGCAATCGATCTTGCAGTCACATGAAAAACAGCAGGAGTTAATTCACCTGCAATTTTATACATGTTAGGAATCATTAAAAATAATCCTTGTGAAGCTGTAAAAGTTGTTGTTAAAGCTCCGGCTTGTAATGAACCATGAACAGCACCAGCAGCACCGCCTTCACTCTGCATTTCGGTTACATTTGGTATTGTTCCCCAGATATTTTTAACATGCTGCGATGACCATGCATCGGAAAATTCTCCCATTGGTGACGAAGGAGTGATAGGATAAATCGCGATCACTTCACTTACACGATACGCTACATAAGCAGCTGCTTCATTACCATCAATCGTTTTCTTCTTTCTTTCCATTTAATCCTCTAGTAAATAATTTATATAAATAAGTAAATTTCCATAACAGACAATGAATTGCCGCAAATACCCTGCCATTTTAAATGTCAAATAATCCCCATTAATAGCTTTAAATCGCACTTTTCAGGAGATTTAGGATTGAACTCTTCTATTCTTTGGAATTTATTATAGCAACAATCTTATTTTTAGGAATTCACAAGAAATTACGGCCGCAATAATAAAGATTAATGGGGTTAAAATAAAGACACGGTTGTCGAAAAATGCTAATAATCGGGATCTGTCGAATATAACATTTTGTTTAACTACTATTTATTTAGATCTTTCAATATCCGACAACTCTTTTTTCTCTTTTTATCCGAATAAAAGTTTAACAATGAATAACGCTCCTATAACTCCTGCAATATCAGCAGCAATACCTGCCGCAACAGAATGACGCACACGTTTAATATTTACCGATCCAAAATATAAAGCAAGTACATAAAATGTAGTTTCGCTGCTTCCGTATAATGTTGAAGCAAGTATCCCGATAAATGAATCGGTTCCGTGAGCTGTCATAATTTCAGACATAACTCCAAGCGACCCGCTGCTTGATAATGGCCGCATTAATGCCATCGGTAAAACTTCAGCTGGCATTCCTATTAAATTAGTAACTGGTGAAATAATCAAAATCAGAAAATCCATAGCGCCGCTTGCTCTGAATATTCCAATCGCTACAAGCATAGCTACAAGAAACGGAATTATTCTTAAAGCAACATTAAATCCTTCTTTGGCTCCGTCAATAAATGATTCATAAATTTTAACTTTCTTAATAAATCCATAAGTAATGAAGGAGAATATCACAAATGGAATTGCCAACACCGAAACTACTTGAATAATTGCTTTTATGGTTTCAGTATTCATAAATCCTATTGTTGAACCAAGTTTTGTAAATAATCCGGTTGATGATGCAAATACAATAATGAACCCTATTAAAAATATACCGGTAAAGAATTTCCATCTTTTAATAAGATATTCAATAAAATCCGAAAAGCTCATCGGGAATTTCTCGCAAATCTTTGCAGTTGCTACTCCAGCAATTGTAGCGCAAATAGCTCCAAATGCCGAAGTGCCAATTATCATTGCCGGATTGGTACTTCCTAATGCTGCCCGTACTGCAATCGCGCTTGCGGGAATTAAAGTTAACCCCGCCGTATTAATCGCAAGAAATGTGCACATAGCATTAGTCGCAGTCCCCTTTACCGGATTAAGACTGTCGAGTTCTTCCATTGCTTTTAAACCGAATGGCGTTGCAGCATTCCCTAATCCTAAAAAATTAGCCGACATATTCATTATCATTGAACCCATTGCAGGATGATCATGAGGCACATCGGGAAATAAAAACCGTGTTATAGGTTTTACTGATTTTGCTATTATAGAAATTAACCCCGCCTGATCGGCAATCTTCATCATTCCAAGCCAAAGAGCCATTATGCCGATTAATCCAATTGCAATTGTTACAGCTTTAGCCGCATATTCAATTACTGCATTAGTAATAGCTTTCATTTTCATTAAAGAGACCGGTTCAATAACAATATATGCCTCTTTGGTTTTATCATTAATATTATTACCTAACCATAATTTTGCCGATATGTCATTTTCCTTACCGTCGGACTTTGCAATTTCTTTCCAAATATCCGGGGCATTTTCATCTATTAAAAAATAGACCGAGTAATATTTTTCTTTCTCATTGTATACTATTCTGATTTTTTGTTGGATATCAGTTTGCGGAGATGGATCAGGAGTAAGATTACGATTAAGAGCCGGGTTAAGATTATAAAACGTGGCGAAGGATTTTGCGGAGATGTGCATCTTTGTATCTGCATGAATTGAATATTGTTCTGCCTGCCAATCAACCGTAACATGCATCGGTTTATTGTTCTTATACTTATCCGTTAATGAAGAATTAACATCAAGGGTAAGCGCGGTTAATATTCCAAGTCCTAATAATGTCAGCCAAATGTAGTTTAACATCCTGAAATTCTCTTATCGGTTATTGATTCAATTGCAAATTAAAAATTATCATCATAAAAGACATTTTATTTTTCTTTGCTTAAATTAACACAATTAATAAAACAGAGTACAATTATGAAACTTGGTCTGGTGCAATATTCACCCGAATTTGAATATCCCGAAGAGAATATCCTGAAAATTGAGAAATTAATTTCCTCGATGAAATCAAAAGCCGATCTTCTTATTTTCCCGGAGATGACTCTCACCGGTTACACAATGAGCTCAATGAAATTTGCCGAAGAAATTGACGGCATTGGCACAAAGTATTTTATTAATCTTTCATCAAGAATAAAAACCGATATCTTTGCCGGAATAATTGAACTCGACAATAATACCGCTTTCAATTCACTTGTCCATTTTGATAGTTTCGGACTTATCAGATCAAGATACAGGAAAATTCATCCTTACAGTAATGCCGATGAACATAAATATTATGGTGCAGGTGAAGAAACGGTTATCACAAAAATAGACCAGGTGAAAATCGGTTTGAGTATTTGTTACGATCTTCGTTTCCCCGAACTATACCGTCTTTATGCAAAAAATAATGTTGATATATTAGTCGACATTGCAAGTTGGCCGATTCCGAGAATTGAACATTGGAAAACTTTGCTAAAAGCCCGGGCTATTGAAAATCAATGTTTTATGATTGGAGTTAACCGGGTCGGCGTTGATGAGTACGGCTCATATAATGGCTGTTCTTCTGTTTTTGATCCTTTGGGAAATGAAATAATTATTGAGCAGGATTCCGAAAAAATAATTGAAGTTGAAATCGATCTGAATAAAGTAAAAGAAATTAGAGAAAAACTTCCTTTTCTTCGTGATATTAAATTAATTTAACCGCTTTAGACGGTTTTTGATTCATTTTGGCGATTAATATTTACATGAAAAAGACAACTTTGTTTTTTTTATTAGCTACTCTATCATTATGTTTATAACCGCAATTTTTTATTAAGTAGAATAAATATTTGTAACAATTGAGAGGTAGTTTTGTCATTACTAAGTAAAATCAAAGATCTCTTTTTTCGGCAGGACAAGGCAACAGAGGGCGGCGGCGTAAAAGCGATAGAAAAACAAAGAGCTACCGGCAAAATGACTGCAAGGGAAAGAATTGATGTTCTTTTAGATAATAATTCATTTTTAGAATTTGATTTATTTGTTAAACATTCCGGCACAGAATTCGGCATGGAGAAAAAAGAACTTGCAGCCGATGGTGTTGTTACCGGTACAGGTTTAATTAACGGTAAACCGGTTTGTATTTTCGCGCAGGATTTTACTGTTGCCGGCGGTTCATTAGGATTAATGCATGCTCGTAAAATCACAAAAATCATGGATCATTCGATTAAGATGGGAATCCCTCTTATAGGTATTAATGATTCCGGAGGCGCAAGAATTCAGGAAGGAGTTAAATCATTAGCAGGTTACGGTGAAATCTTTTACCGCAATACTTTAGCATCGGGTGTAATTCCTCAAATTTCTGTAATTCTCGGACCCTGTGCAGGCGGAGCAGTTTATTCTCCGGCATTAACCGACTTTGTATTTGTAGTTGACAAAATATCAAAAATGTTTATTACGGGACCGGAAGTAATCAAGACTGTTCTAGGCGAAGAAATATCAATGGAAGATTTAGGCGGCGCCAGAATTCAGACTGAATTAACCGGGAATGCTCACTTCTTTGCTAAATCTGAAATTGAATGTTTTGATCAGATTAAAAAACTTTTATCTTTTATCCCATGGAGTAATGATAAAAAATCCGAAACACTTGCGCCGAAAAGACCAAGGACTCAATTTGATATTGAAAAAGTTGTTCCGTCAGATCCTACGCAACCTTACGATATAAGAGATATTATAAAATCAATTGTTGATGATTCTGATTTTTTTGAGGTACAGGAAAGCTGGGCTGCAAACATTGTTATCGGTTTTTCAAGATTGAATGGCGAGACAATTGGAATCGTTGGTAATCAGCCTCTTGTTTTAGCCGGTGTACTTGATGTCGATTCTTCAGATAAAGCTGCCCGATTCATCCGCTTTTGTGATGCCTTTAATATTCCTCTTCTTACATTAGTAGATTTACCGGGTTATTTGCCGGGAATTGATCAGGAACATGCAGGAGTTATTCGTCACGGCGCAAAAATTCTTTATGCTTATAGTGAAGCGACCGTACCGAAGATGACAGTAATAATCAGAAAAGCATACGGAGGCGGATATATAGCAATGTGTTCCCGTCATCTCGGGGCCGATTTTGTTTTTGCATGGCCTACGGCAGAAATTGCTGTTATGGGTCCCGAAGGAGCAGCTAATATTATTTTTAAAAATGAAATTGCCAATTCCGGAAATCCGGATGCAATGAGAAAAGAAAAAGTTAAAGAATACACCGAGAAATTTGCTAATCCTTATGTTGCGGCTGCAAGCGGGTATATTGATGCAGTAATTCATCCTGAACAAACAAGAAATACATTATTACAAACATTAAAGCTATCAGCAAATAAAAAAGAAATCAGACCATTCAAAAAACATGGAGTACCTCCCTTTTAAGCTATGGAAGATCCCAAAAAAATAAATACATTGA
>Ga0182027_10009571_pt1 | contig 13895 bp, 15 predicted proteins | sample 712E1DmetaG_FD_121300 | JGI IMG/M metagenome (GOLD analysis project Ga0182027, IMG submission 121300) | Permafrost microbial communities from Stordalen Mire, Sweden - 712E1D metaG (Illumina Assembly) | ecosystem: Environmental > Terrestrial > Soil > Wetlands > Permafrost | place: Sweden...
CAATACCAGTAATACGACTGCGGGCAACAACGCTGCCACCAGCCAGTCGACCAGTCAGGGCGTTGATGTTCTCGGCGAAACGACCAAGCCAGCCACGGTTCATCTCGGCGAAACGACCACGCCCGCTACCGTATATCTCGGCAGTGTGGCGCAGAACAACGCCAATACCAGTAATTCGACCGCGGGCAATTCAAACAGCACCACCCAAACAACTATTCAAACAACATACAGTGCCAATAACAATACGCAAACAGCGGGTTCTTCCAACACCGCTTCGGGCAGCCAGGTCGCTTCGACCCAACAGATTACTCAATCTGTCGGCAGCGCCGTTGGTACCGTTACACCTTCCACGCTGGGGTCTATAAACAACTCCGGCGTTTACCCGGTCGATTCGGGAGCGCAGGTCATGTTGCAGAAAAACGGGATGCAATATGCGGCACAGTTAAAATCGGATCTTGCCACGAGCGCGGAATTCTACGCGCAAAAGAACGGCGTTTCGGTATCATTCTATCTTGGAAGCGCCGCTCTGACTAAGGGGTTATGGCAATATGCGTTCGACAGCGGCGCTTATCCTAATGGTGATTACGCTTTGTACGCCCAGATTACAGAAAAGGGCGGCACTTTCCTGAGTCCGACGATTAATTTTTCCATCAGCAATATTTTGCCCATCAATACCAAGCAGCAGGTAGCCATCGCGCAGCAGATAGACACTGCCAAACAGCAGGTTGATTCGATCTATCTGCAGATCGATCAGACGGCCACTAATGCGGCAAAAGACATTGCCACCGATACCGGATTGGATAAAAAAGACGCCAGCAACGTCAAATCCAATATCAATGATTTGGTCAAGACCATCCAGACCATAGAGCAATTAAAGGATTTGCTGTCGCAAAAAATAAGCGCCCGAGACGCAGTCAACGATGGAATAACCAAATTACAGGAGCAGTTGCGGGGTTTGTCGCCCAATGTTTTGGAATCGACAAGAAACGAAATCATCGCGCAGATCCGCGACGCCCAGTCACAAAAACAAAACCTCGATGCCCAGATAACGATCATCCAGGAAGCGATCGACCAAAAGCAAAACGAGAAGAGTTCGATGACAACGTCAATATTGGAACTGACAAAATCATTGGAAGGGCAGGATGTCAATGGCAAGCTGGCGACGGTGGAAAGTTCGGTTACGCAAGACCAGCAGACCGCCCTGGATTTGACGCATAAGCTGACGCAAGACAGCGATGGCGACGGTTTAAACGATTACGAAGAGATTTATGTTTATCACACCGATCCATACAATCCGGATACCGATGGCGACAGTTATCTCGACGGAGACGAGGTTGCCCACGGATACAACCCGTTAGACCCCAATAGTCATCCGGGGCAATCGGGAACAATAGCTTTTCAGGATCCGCGCACGGTTCCGCCGCGCCAGACGGATATGTTTAAGGTCGAATCGGTACAAAGCGCCGCGCTGGCCAATGGCAGTGTCGGGATAAAACTGGAAGGGGAAGGCCTTCCCAACAGTTTCGTTACGCTTTTTATTTATTCGCAGCCTTTGGTGGTGGTCGTCAAAACCGATGCCCAGGGCCACTGGGAATATCTGCTCGATAAATCCATGAATGACGGTATGCACACGGTTTATGCCGCCGAGACCAACAGCTTGGGCATGGTCGAGGCGCGTTCGCAGGAATTCGTGTTTTTAAAAAGCGGCGACAGCGTGATGCGCACGACCAGTGGCAGTGAGGCGTCGATGGCTTCGACAATCCAGCAATTGGAAAACGACTTTGGCTTTTACACAATCTTTACCATTGTTCTGGCGATGAGCATCGCTTTACTGATTATCGGATTTGTCGGACGCTTGGGTTTAGCGCGCCTGGGCGGATAACCAAAACAGCCAAAAGCAATCCTTGCCCATGTTCGAATTTTTCAAAAGTGCTGTTTCCCTGATCAAGCAATATCCAGCCGTGCTATACTCGGTGGCGTTGGTGATTTTGTTGCCTTTAGCGCTTTTTGTCAGTACTTTTATCACCATTAATTCCCTGGTATCCCAGATAAACGCTTTTTTGCAGTCCCATTCGCTGGCGGTGGAGCAGACGATCACGGTGTTCTTCCAGGATTCGATCAATAAGCCGGTTTACCTGCAGCAGAAGATTGATCAACTGGACGCGCTGGCCAATAAAAGCGCCAGCAACGATGTTCCGGAGTTTGAAAACCTGCGTATCCTGGTAAAAAATGGCGCGGATTTTACGGTCATCGCTTCGCAGGATAAAACACTTGTCGGGCAGAAGGTATCTTCGGATCCCAATCAGTCGGGCGGCGATTCGGTGTTGGCGTTGAGCTATGCCGACGGTCAATCGATAGTCAGGTTGACATCGCAGGACGGAAAACAATTCTGGCAGATAATCCAGCCGTTGTTTTCGAGTACTAATGAAGTGGTTGGCGTTGCGTCACTGATGATACCGCTAGACGATTTGAATTCCAAGATCACCAAAGTAGTTCAGCAATCCTATCTTATTTTGAGCCTGGTCATATTCCTGACGCTATTCTTGATTTACCAGCATACGCGGCTGTTCTCGTTCGTGCTGCTATCCAACAAACTCAAAGACCTGGATAAATTAAAGGACCAGTTCGTCCGCATGGCGACGCATGAATTGCAGAGCCCGGTGACGACAATTCGCGGCTATGTTGAAGAATTGAAAGACGAATTGGCGACGGTAACTAACGATGAACAAAAGGAATATTTGAATCGCATTTCTTTGTCGGCTAAGAATTTATCGGATTTGATCTTCGATATTTTGGAAGTGTCGCACCTGCAGCAGGGGAGGATGGACTTTGAGCCGCAACTCGTGTCGCCGGCCAAGATTGCCGCCGATATCGTGGGTAACGTTCGATTGAAAGCCGAGGCCAAAGGTCTTAAATTGATCATCGAGGGAGCTGATTGTCCTTATTTGATCACGGTCAACGAGACCCGATTCAAGCAGATCGTCACCAACCTGATCGAAAACTCGATCAAATACACACTCAAAGGCGAAGTGAAAGTCTCGGTTATGGGCGACAAAGCCAAGAAGCGCGTGGTGGTCCTGGTCCAGGATACCGGTTTTGGTATTTCCGCCGAAGGCCAGGCGCATTTGTTCGAACAGTTTTATCGCGTTAAAACCCAGGAGAATGCCGGCATCCCGGGTACCGGCCTTGGTTTGTGGATGTCAAAACAGATGGCGCAAAAGATGAAGGGCGACATTTTCATCGAAAGCATTGAGCGTGTCGGTTCCAGATTCTTTGTTGTTTTCCCAATGACCGAAAAGAAATAAAAACAGCAATTCTTGCAAAAAATGGTTTTGTGTGATAAAAAATTGTCGTAGTACTTTACAAATAAATTAAGTTAGGGATGGCACCAAATGGTGATAATGAATGTCTTCATTTGGTGCCGTCTCTTATGTTACCTGATGGGAACGGCAGATTGGCATGACGCGACAAAATTGCGCTTGCTCCATCGAGGACTTCTTCAGATAGGTTCAGAACTAGACCGTAGTCTTGATCGGAGTGAACAGTATGTGGGAGTTGGCGGACTTTAAAAAACCGCCAATGGAGGAGATAATGAGAAAAATCATTGCAGTATTGGTAATTATCGCCATAGCTGTTGTAGGAATGGCTGGTGCATAGCGTCCCGAGCTGTGGAAAGGCTAATGCAAAACAGTATGAGCGAAGTAAGGTTTTGTGGGAGTTGGCGGTCTTTAAAAAACCGCACCAATCGAGGAGGCCATGAAGAAATTGGCTGCAATTACATTAACATCAATGGTGTTGTTTCTGGTCACGGCCATAGTGGTAGGCGCTTAGTTTCCACAGAGACGGCGTTAACCGGTCGAATGCCAGGCTAAATTTACCTACATGCTGGGTGCGTGAGACGCGACCCGGTTCTTTTTTTATACAAACGAATTATTCTTTGTAATTTTTGCTATCGCAAAATTTACAAAGAGTTGTTGTTTGGTTTAGATTGCAGCTTCATAATTCTTGGCAATGGTGGTACATTGGGAATATGAGAACAGGCGTAGCCACAGTTCCGTTGGATTGGGGGCATTGCCCGCCCTGGTTGTTTGAACGCATGACCCGCCTCGGGCGGGGTATTGTGATTGCCATTGTCGAGGAATTTGGCGCCGCCGAAGTGTTGAGACGTTTGTCGGATCCGGTGTGGTTCCAATCGCTGGGCTGCGTTATGGGTTTTGATTGGAACTCGTCGGGCCTGACCGTAACCACCATGGGGGCATTGAAAGAAGCGGTGCGCGGCATTGAAAGAAATCTTGGACTTTACGTTTGCGGCGGCAAAAAGGTTTCGCGCAACACGCCAATCGAGACGCAGGCCTGGGGCCAGCGTTTGGGATTTTCCGAAGAGCTTACCAATTCGCTGGTGGGCGCCAGCCGCGGCGCGGCCAAGGTTGATTCGGCGCTGGTGCAGGACGGATTTTCGATCTATGCCCACAATCTGATTTTTACCAATTACGGCCAGTGGGCCGTTATTCAACAGGGGATGAATGTTAACGTGGGCAAGGCCCGGCGCTATCACTGGTTGTCGGATAAAGTGCGTGATTTTTGCGAGGAACCGCATTCGGGCATTGCCAGCGACGCGCGCGCCAAGTCTTTGAATCTGACCGCCGTTGCCAGCCGCGACAACAAAGAGGTGGCTGTTGGTTTGGTCAACGATGAACCAAAAAACTTTTTACAAACCATAAAAAGCATCGCTCGCAAGGAAGACGGATTGTCATCGCAGCGGCGATTGCCCGGGTTTGCCGAAATGGAGTTAAACGACGTCGAATTTCACTGGCATCCGGTGGTCAACGAAAAATTCGACGTTAAGCGTTTGGTAAAAATAATTGAAAAAACTCATTTCCTTAAACCCAAGAATTTTAATGAGCTGGCGATGACCGCGGGCATTGGTCCCAAAACCATCCGGGCGCTGTCGCTGGTGGCCGAAGTTGTTTATGGCGCCAAGCCATCGTATGAAGATCCGGCGCGCTACACATTTACCGTTGGCGGCAAGGATGGCACGCCCTATCCGGTGGACCGCCATACTTACGATAAATTGCTCGACGTAATGGAGCGGGGGATCTCGGGCAGCGCCGTTTCGATAAAAGAAAAAGAAGGCGCTAAGCTTCGACTGGAAACAGTAACTTATCCGTTTTAAAAACTATGCGAAAATTTTTGATCACCGCGGAAGCGGTTTGCGAAGGCCATGCCGATAAGGTTGCCGACCAGATCGCCGACGCGATCTTGGACGACGTCATCAAACAGGACAAACGCGGGCGAAGCGCGGTCGAGGTAATGGTTGGCAGCAATTTTGTGATTTTGGGAGGCGAGATCGATACGTTTGCCTGGGTCGATTACAACAAACTGGTGCGCAAGGTTATCCGCGATATCGGCTATGACAAGGAGGAATACGGATTCTTTTGCAAGACTGTTACAGTGCTCAACGCGTTGAGCCGGCAATCGCTTGATATTTCGCGGGCGGTCGGGCGTGCCGGCAGCTCGCGCCAGGGGGCGGGGGACCAGGGGTTTTGCACCGGTTACGCCACGGCGGAAACTCCGGAAATGATGCCGTTGACGGCGGTTCTGGCGCAGAAGTTGGTGATGCGCTTGGCCGAGGTTCGCAAAAAAAAGATACTGGGGTATTTGCGGCCCGACGGAAAATGCCAGATTGGCGTTGAATACCGCAATGGCGTGGCGGCCCGCCTGGAAAATATCGTCATTGCCTCGCAACACGATCCGTCGGTTGATCTGGCGCTTATAAAAAAAGATATCATAGAAAATGTCGTTAAGCCGGTGGCTGGCCAATATTTCGACCAGGATACGCGCGTTTTTATTAACAACACGGGCCGGTTTGTCGTTGGCGGGCCAGTTGCTGATACCGGAATGACCGGGCATAAGATCATCGTTGATTCTTACGGCGGGACTGTGCCGGTCGGCGGCGGCGGGTTTTCCGGAAAGGATCCAACCAAGGTCGACCGTTCCGGCGCCTATATGGCGCGTTACATCGCAAAGAATATTGTGGCTGCCGGTTTGGCCGACGAATGCTTCGTGCGCTTGGCTTATGTTATTGGCAAGGTCCATCCCATTGAAGCCAGTGTCGAAACGTTTGATACCGAGAACGTTGACGAAGAACTGATCGAGCGGGTTATCCCCAAAGTTTTCGATTTGTCGGCAGGCGGCATCATCAGGCAGTTGAAGCTTCTGCGTCCGATATACCGAAAAACCGCAACTTATGGCCACTTTGGCCGGACCGACCCGGAATTCACCTGGGAACGAAAAGACAAAGTTGGCGAGCTGATAAAAGCCATTGAAAAGATAAAAATCGATGAACAAAGGAAACACACAAAGAGAGCTTGATAGATTGCGCGACCGGATCCACATTTGCGTCGGATGCCGTCTGTCACGTGTGCGCGAAAACGCCGTTCCCGGCGAGGGACCGGCCGACGCAAAATATTTGTTTGTCGGCCAGGGACCGGGAGCCAACGAGGATAAAACCGGCCGGCCGTTTATCGGTCGGGCCGGCAAACTGCTGACCGAACTTATCGGATTGGCAGGGTTAAAACGGGAAGATGTTTTTATAACTTCGGCGGTGAAATGTTTTCCCACGCCGCCGCCAAACCGCAAACCAAAAGATGACGAGTTGGCCGCTTGCCGGGGATATCTTCTGCGGCAGATCGAATTGATCGGTCCCAAAAAAATAGTTTTGCTTGGTGATGTGGCGTTTAAAACTTTCTTTCCGTCGGAATCTTTATCGGTGTGGCGGGGAAAGTGGCGTAAGCAGGATGGTCGGGATTATTTTATCTCGTATCATCCGGCCGCCGGCATTCGCTTTCAGAAGATGAAAAAGATCTTAGTCGAAGATTTCAAAAATCTAAAAAATGAATGACGAAGTTAGCTCTTGACCCCGCCTTGGCGGGGACGGCGATTAATTTCGCGATTATAAAAAAATGAAGAAATATTCATCCAACCGGGCGCAGAAAGGCAAAACCGCCTACCGTACGCCCAGCAAATTCATCTATAATAAATACGTTCAAACAATAAAAGGCAAAACCAAACATAAACTTCAAAAGATGTATTAAGATGGAGATCTCTGATGAAGCGTTTGAAAAATTGGTAGTCGGCGCAGTGGCGCAGCTGCCGGAAAATATCCGGAAGGCGGTGAAAAATACCGCGATTATTGTCGAAGAGGGAAGGGATAACGGCCCGCTGTTTGGTTTATATCAAGGAGTGCCCGAAAATGTCTGGGGCAAGGGCGAATCGGCCCATTTACCGGATAAGATCACGATCTTCAAAAAGCCGATCGAGGTTCAATCGCGCGACCAAAAAGGCCTGGAAAACCTGGTACGCACAGTCGTCTGGCACGAAATCGCCCACTATCTGGGCTTTAATGAGAAAGAAACTAGGCGGTTGGAGAGAAAGTGGCAGGGCTCTCACCCTTGACAAAATAATGATTACGTTATATTATAATAACGGTGATAATTAATATGTGTTCGTTTAATGATATCGTTAACGCCATTACTGGCGAGGATCGATTAACCAGCAATCAACAGAACGCGCTGGTGTACCTAAAGAAAATGGATTTTCCAATAGTTATTGATTTTGAATAGAGCTAGGAGTTTGGCTTTTATAGTCAAGTACAACCGAACGTTAAGCTCTATTTTATTTTAATTTCATTGAATATTTTTTACCATGTAGCTTCTCTGTAATTTGTAGCCGAGTTTTCGCCAGTAGGCGCGGGCGCCGATACCCGAGATGGCGGCGATTTTTTTTACTCCGAATTCATTACTGGCGATTTTTTCCGCTTCGACGATCATTTTTTTGCCTAATCCCGTATGCTGGGCAGAAATGCTTTTTTGCGCCAGGGGAGTTTGCAGACCGTAGGTGTGGATCTCGCGGACCAGGGCTGTATTTTTTAGCGCGGGAAATATTGGCTGTGTGTTTTTGTCCGGGATACGTAATCGCAATAAGCTGAATAGCTTAGCCTGCCCTGAGCTTGTCGAAGGGTTCTCGAAACTTAAAAATATTTCTTTACCGTTGGAAGCATCATAATCGCGTCGGATTAAAAATAATTTTTCGTTGATGTCGTAGTTGCCTTTAATTTCGCGGCAACGGATGCAGAGGCAAGACCAGCCTTCGGATTTCATGTCATTTGAGATTATCTGGCGTAAGTTGGAGATATCTTGGGCGCCACTGATGCGCGGGGAGGGGATGTCGCGGATGATCCGTTCAATGCGCACCCAAGGCGGAACTATTTTTTTTATTTCTTTGATAGTCTCGATCAATTTATTACGCGAGTAGGGTTTAAATTTTCCTTCCTTGTATATATTGTAGAGCGGGGCTTCTTTTAAAACCGCGCAGGGATAGATTTTCAACAAGTCCGGGCAAAAATCAGGGTTGGAAAATAAAACCTTGGCCATGGCCAAATCTTTTTTAGGAGTTGATCCATAGAGATTGAGCATTATCTGGTAGGAGATTTTAAAGCCTGCGTTTTTTAATAATTTAGTGGCGCTAATTGTCGCGTCAACTTTGTGGCCGCGATTGTTTTTTGCCAGAACGTCATCATAAACGCTTTGGACACCGAGTTCCACGCGCGTCACGCCCAGGCGTCGCAGCTGGATAATTTCTTTTTCATTTATATGGTCGGGCCGGGTTTCGACTGAGATGCCCACAATCCGGCGCTTGGCCGATTCGTTTTTCTTTTGCTCGGCTTCCAGTGATGAAGCTTTGCTTTTTATTTTTCCAAAGTTATTTGCGGCGCTAAAGCAACTGGCGATGAATCTTTCCTGGTAATTTTTGGGATAAAAACTCCAGGTGCCGCCGATCACGCGCAATTCGATCTTATCGATGCTGTGGCCTTCGTTGGCCAGCATTTCCAGCCGGCGATAAACCTGCCGGTAGGGGTCGAACTTCAACCGGTGGGCCCGTTCGGCCGCGGGTTCGCCCGACAAATAACTTTTGGGAAATCCCGTCTCGGTGGGACAATAAAGGCAATTACCCGGGCAGGGATAGGGCTTGGTCAGCACCGAAACATTGACGATTCCGGATAACGACCGTATCGGTCTCACTCTTAATAAATCCCTTAATCTGCCATAGGTTTCGCCTATGACAGATTTATGCTTCCTAAGAGCAGAGAGTAAATTGAGGTTGCTGGGGTAGGAAATTTTGTATTCCTTGGCCATGCGTCGCTTAAACGAATCCAGTTCCGCTTTTGTCCGCGGATTCGTGTTGATCAGTTGGTCTGCGATTTTGGGCCAGGTTTTTTCTTTCATAACTTGAAATTATACGAAATTCTGTCAAAGTCAAAATATTCCCGTGTTATTATCAATTATATGGAGGCAAATAATTTCAAAGATAAGAAAATAGCCATACGAAAATTATCCGTTAGAGACATGAAAATTGTCCCAAAATGGGCGCGTTACATCAACGACCTTATTGAGGAGGATATATATCTGCTGGTACAAAAAAAGTATACCCTTGCCGAGGAAAGGGACTGGCTAAAAGGCGAATTGAATAAAGTGAAAGCGCGGCAGGAGATTATTTTAGTGGCCGAAGCTGAAAGAAAAATTGTCGGAACGGCTGCCATAAGTCTTTTGAGGGGCAAACAAAGCCATGTTGGATTGTTTGGTATTTCGGTCGCCAAAGATTACCGCGGAATGGGGCTGGGCGGATTTTTGATCAACAAAATAATTAATTTGGCGAAAAATGAAATTAAACCGGCGCCAAAGATCATTTATTTGGGCGTATTTGCCAAAAATCAAATCGCGAATGATTTATACAAAAAAACCGGGTTTAAAGAAGTAGCTAGGATACCCAACCAACTTATGCATAAGGGGCGGCTAATGGACGAGATAATCATGCAGTTGTATTTATAGTTTTGTTGGATATAATGGCAGTATAATAAAGACACAAAATAAAAACATGTTTGAACAATTAAAACAGTTGAAGAAGTTGCAGGAGATCCAGTCCGCGTTGAAGAACGAGAAGATCGATTATGAAAAGAACGGGATAAAGATCGTCATCAACGGCAAGCTCGAGGTTGAAGACATCAAGCTTAATCCGGCGCTGTCGGCGACCGCCCAGGAAGGCGCGCTCAAAGACGCGTTCAATGACGCGATGAAAAAAGTTCAGATGGCGGTGGCGCAGAAGATGCAGAGCATGGGTGGGTTTGGCATGTAGCCGATTATCATATGGAGATAAAACGGATCATTGTTGGCGGGTTGCAGACAAACTGTTATTTGATCATTGATGGGGGAGAGTTGGCGGTGGTCGATCCGGGCGCTGATGCCAAGTTTATAATTTTTGAGGTCAAAAGATCGAACGCCTTGGCAAAGATTATTGTCGATACCCACTATCATTTTGATCATACCGATGCCAACCAACAAGTGAAGGCGGCGATCGGAGCGCCGATCGCGATCGGTGAATTGGACAAAGATTTTGTTGCCGGATTTAAGGCTGACCGTTTTTTGAACGACGGCGATACGATTGGGATCGGAAAGATCAAAATGACGGTATTAAACACGCCTGGCCATACGAAAGGCGGTATCTGTTTGTTGGGAAACGATTTTGTGATCTCCGGAGATACCATTTTTGCCGGTACCGTTGGCCGGATGGATCTTCCGGGTGGATCGATCGACGACATGGAAAGATCACTGGCCAAGCTGGATAAAATGATTCCGCCGGGCGCGATGGTATACCCTGGCCATGGAGAGAGTTTTAAGTTTAAGAAAGGGGAGATCCAAAAATGGATATAACCGATTTAGAAAACATTTTGAAGGACCAACCGGCTTACCGCGTTAAACAAGCTTACGAGGCGGTTTTTAAATCGTTGATCGACGATTGGTCGCAAGCCCAGGGACTACCAAAGCCATTGCGCGACCGGTTGAGCGCGGACTGTTCGCTAGCGATCGACGCCAAGATTATTAACGCCAAAGACGGCGAATCGTCCAAAGCTTTGGTGACATTGGCCGACACCAAATTGATCGAAACGGTCTTGATGCGCCACGACGGCCGCAACACCGTTTGCGTGTCGTCGCAGGTTGGCTGTCCGATGGGCTGCGTTTTTTGCGCCACCGGCAAGCTGGGATTTTCGCGCAATTTGGCGGCGGGCGAGATCGTCGAACAGGTTATTTTGTTCGCTCGCTTGTTGAAAACCGAGGAAAAACGTGTGGATAACGTGGTATTCATGGGAATGGGCGAGCCGTTTTTGAATTACGACAACGTGATTTTGGCCGCTAAAACCCTAAACGATCAAAAAGGTTTGAATATTGGCGCCCGGCATATCTCGATTTCCACGGTTGGCATACCGGGCGGCATCGAAAAACTTATCGACGAACCGTTGCAGGTAAATCTGGCCATTTCTTTGCACGCGCCCAATGATCGTCTGCGCGTCAAGATAATTCCGGCGACAAAAGCTTATCCGATTGATGAAATAATTAAATCCGTCCTGCGTTACACGCGCAACACCAACCGGCGGGTTATGTTTGAATATATCTTGATTGATGGCGTCAATGACTCGGACAGTGATGCCAAAGAACTGGCGGCGCTGATAAAAAGCCATTTGTCATTGAAGCTGGTGTTCGTAAATTTGATCCGCTACAATCCGACAGGCGACTTTACTCCTTCAAGCGAGAAACGCACCAAAGCTTTTAAAGACCTGTTGCAGAAGGAACTGGTTGAGACAACCGAACGTTATCGTTTTGGGACCGAAATAAAAGCGGCTTGCGGCCAACTGGCCGGAACCCAAAAAAAATGTTGATCAAAGTTAAGGCCTTCCCGAATTCAAAAGAAGAAAGCGTGGACAAGATTGCTGATGATGCCTTTGAGGTTAAGGTCCGCGAAAAACCGGTACACGGCCTGGCTAATGCGCGCATCCGCCAGCTTCTGGCCCAATATTTTGGTATAATGGAAAATAAAGTGCGTTTGGTGTCTGGATTTGCCAGGCCGAATAAAATTTTTGACATAGAAATTACATATTTACCCCATCTTCGTCGTTAAAGTGTTCGGGTCCTTGTCGCCTCGCCATGGCGGGGCTTGTGCGCGCCCGAACGCTTTGCCTGGAATCTGTGGCAAATATGTAATTTCTATAAGGACAATTTATGGATGATATTTTACTCGTTGACGAGAACAATAATCCGGTGGGGACGGGAGAGAAAATGGATGTCCACCGCCGTGGGATATTGCACCGCTGTTTTTCGATCATGGTTTATAATTCAAAGCGCGAGGTTTTATTGCAGAGGCGCGCTGCGACAAAATACCACTGTCCGGGGCTATGGAGCAATGCTTGTTGTTCGCATCCCAAGCCGGGCGATCATTTGATATTGGCTGCCCGCCGTCGCTTAAAAGAGGAGATGGGAATTGATATCCCGGTCAGGGAGATGGGCGTTGAGTTTATCTATAAGGTGAAAGTGGGCGATCTTTACGAGTTTGAATATGATCACGTGCTATATGGCCAATTCGACGGCAGTCCGTCGCCCGATCCCAATGAGGCCGATGGCTGGAAATGGATGGCGTTTTGCGATTTACGGGAGGATATGAAAATAAATCCCGAAAGTTACACGCCGTGGTTCCGCTTGATAATCAGTCAGGGCGACAGCAATGTCGAAGGTATCGTGGTGCAGGGATTGGAGCGGTACGTAGTGACCAAGCTGGAAACATATTCCAATGGATAGCGAATACGCAAAAAAACTTTTGCGCCAAACCGCGGGAACCTATGACGATATCGCGCGAATTTTTTCCCAAACCCGGCAGTGGCGGCAAAAAGAAATTGAAGATTTGATCGTTTCGCGAGTCGGCGCCAAGGATCGCGTTTTGGATATTGGTTGTGGCAACGGCCGGTTTTGCGATCCGGTACAAAAAATCGGCGCCAAATATACCGGGCTTGATAGTTCAAAGGAATTGGTCAAGATTGCCCGCGGCCGCTGCCCGGGCGCGAATTTTGAAATTGGCGAAGCAACCGACCTGCCGTTTCCAGCAGAGACGTTTGGCGCGGCCATCGCGATCGCGGTCATGCACCACATTCCGTCAAAAGACCTGCAAATCAAATTTTTTTACGAAGCGCATCGCGTAATGAAGGCCGGAGGAATTTTTATCATAACCGCCTGGGATTTGCGGCCGGACCACATGATTGCGGCGGGAGAGTGGAAACGATTTCGTTCTTACCTAAAAGAACAGGCCGCGATCGCGTTCCGTTTGAGCAAATTGGATTTTGGCGATTTTTTTATTCCCTGGCAGAACAAACAGCGGCGATATGTTCACGCGTTTACATTGGACGAGATGCGCGAGTTGGCGGTTAGCGTCGGTTTTGAAATAATAGATTCGGGAATTTTGAAATGCGAAAATTCAAAGGAACAGAACCTTTACATTGTCTGTCGAAAGGCGCAATAATGCCAAAAACCGAAGCCCGAATGCCAAATCAAGATCTAAGCTCAAATGATAAAAAAAAATACGACCTTGAAGAAAGGACATCTTTGTTTGGCGAGGCGGTGATTATTTTCTTGAGCAAATTGTCAAAAAATCAAACTAATAATACACTGGTAAGCCAGTTGGTTCGATCAGCTACGAGTGTTGGCGCAAATTATATGGAAGCGGATTGCGCCGAATCAAAGAAAGATTTTTGTCACAAATACTTATTTGTAAAAAGGAAGCCAAAGAGACAACTTACTGGTTAAGAATGGTTGCGTGCGCAAACCCCGACTTGGTCGATGAATGTAATACGTTGAAAAAAGAAGCTCATGAATTTATACTTATTTTTTCCTCAATAATCAGGAGCGCGAAAGAAAAATAAAATTGATAATTTGTTACACCCTGCGGTCTTGCCGCAGGGAACAAATTACGAGGATTCTCCCGCTTTGCGGGATCCCGCGAAGCGGTGACAAAGGAGG
>Ga0182027_10009572_pt1 | contig 13894 bp, 10 predicted proteins | sample 712E1DmetaG_FD_121300 | JGI IMG/M metagenome (GOLD analysis project Ga0182027, IMG submission 121300) | Permafrost microbial communities from Stordalen Mire, Sweden - 712E1D metaG (Illumina Assembly) | ecosystem: Environmental > Terrestrial > Soil > Wetlands > Permafrost | place: Sweden...
CCGCCGCATCGTGAAGGAGCTGGAGAAAGCCAAGAAGCGGCTGATAGTCAGGCTCAAGAAACGGGCCGACCGCGACTCGAAAGACCGGACCATGACGTTCGAAGAGTTGGGCGTCGATCAGCTTTTTGTGGATGAAGCCGACCTGTACAAGAATCTGGGCTACGTCACGAAGATGAGCCGGATCGCCGGCCTGCCGAACTCCGACAGCAACCGCGCATTCGACATGTTCCTGAAAATCCGCTACCTCCAAGAACGAAGTGACGGCCGCGGAGTCGTCTTCGCCACCGGCACACCGATCTCGAACACCCTGGCCGAGATGTACACGATGCTTCGCTACCTCGCGCCGGAGATGCTGTCCGAGCGGAAGGTGGAGCACTTCGATTCGTGGGCCGCGAACTTCGCCGAATCGGTGACATCGCTGGAACTCGCCCCAGACGGATCCGGATACCGGATGCACACCCGCTTCGCCAAGTTCATCAACCTGCCTGAACTGCTTTCCGTATTCCGCACCGTGGCCGACGTGCAGACTGCCGACATGCTCAACCTCCCGCGGCCGGAACTCGAGAACGGCAGGCCGGCGATCATGCCAGCGCCCGCCAGCCCGGAACTGAAGGCGTTCATCCGAGCCCTGACGGAACGTGCCGATCGGTTGAAAAAGGAACGCGTGGACCCGGCAGTGGACAACATGCTGAAGATCACGGGCGAAGGGCGGAAGGCGGCGCTCGACATGCGGCTCATCGATCCCACCGCCACGCCGGAGACCGAAACCAAGATCGATCTCGCCGTCGCCCGCATCGCCAGGATCTGGCACGCGACACGCGTCGCGCGCTCGACGCAACTCGTCTTCAGCGACCTTTCCACGCCCGATCCGGAGCGCTTCAACATCTACGACGAGGTCCGTTCGAAGCTCGTCAAAGCAGGCGTTCCCGCCGGCGAGATCGCGTTCATCCATGATGCCGAAACGGACACCGCCAAGAAACTCCTCTTCGATGCCGTCAACGCCGGGCGCGTACGCGTGCTGCTCGGTTCGACAGAGAAGATGGGCGCCGGCACGAACGTTCAACGGCGGCTCGTGGCGCTCCATCACCTGGATGCGCCGTGGCGCCCGCGCGATATCGAGCAGCGGGAAGGCCGGATTCTGCGCCAGGGCAACGGGAACAGGGAGGTTCAAATCTACCGGTACGTCACCGAAGGCTCGTTCGACGCTTACATGTGGCAGACGCTCGAAACCAAGGCCCGCTTCATCCAGCAGGTGATGCGGGGAGAAACCACGGTGCGGGCGGCGGAGGATCTGGAGGGCGGCGCACTCACGTACGCGGAGATCAAGGCGATTGCCTCCGGGAATCCAGCCGTCGTGGAGAAGATCAAGATCGACACGGAAGTCCGCAAGCTGGACCAACTCCGCGCCATCCACGCCAACCAGCAGCGTCATATCCGCTGGGAGATCCGGGACCTGCCGCGGCAGATCACGGAAGCGAAACAGCACCTGGCGCACATCGAAGCGGACATCGCGACCAGGAACGCGAACGGCGCCGACGAGTTCAGCATGAAGGTGGGCAACCGGCTCTTCTCTGGCAAAGGCGCGCGGGAGGAAGCGGCAAAGGCCCTGACGTTCGCGGTCCTCTCTTGGCGCGCCGACCAAACCATGCAGTCGCGCGGCACCTTCCGCGGCTTCGAGATCCTGAGCAGAGGGAAGACTGGCGGATTGGGACTGGTCAAAGAGGACGAGCGTATTCCGGACCTCTTCGTCCGCGGACACACCACGTACTCCGCCAACCTGAACGCCGCGAATCCGATTGGCACCGTGCAGAGTATCGAACACACGCTGAGGAGCCTGGACAAACTCGCGGCGGACCAGGGGAACCGCGTGGCCCGCATCGAGAAAGAACTCGCGGACTACCAGTTGCAGGCGGACCGCCCGTTCGAGCACGAGGAGCGGCTGAAGCAGTTGCTCGCGCGCCAGGCCGAGATCGATTCCCTGTTGGATCTCGACAAGGGCGACCAGCAAGGAGCCGGTCCAGGCCCTGATAAGGATGAACCAGATGTCGGGCGCTCGGCACCCGCGGCATCGCGCGGTCCGGCAGAGGTGGCGAAGATGGCTGTGGGCCACATGCGTGCGTCCGAAACCGCCATTCGCGAGATGCCGATCACCGAGCGAACGCCGCCGCAAACGGGCCAGGTCACCGGCAGGGCCGTCGCCAAGGACGAAGCGCATATCGCGTTTGCGACCGCTGCGAACAGCTTCCTCGTCGTGGCATCAAATTCGTTAGGCCGCGACATACAAATCGGCGAGCGAGTGTCTTTGCGCTTTCATCAAGGGCGAGCGTCGCTTGAGAACGGCCGCGGTCGGGGCCGGTGAGGCGCGCGTGGAGCAGCACCTGCGTTTGCGGCAGCAAGCGTTTCTCGTTCCTAATCCGGGGGAGATCCGCTTCGGAGATTGCCTTCGCGTGGCGCTTCAACCGGCCAGAACAGTCGATGGAGCTTCGGACCTGTCGGTAATTCCTTCGCGTCCAAGGATACCGGCCTGCCGGCCCACGAACGCCAGCGAGTACTTACCATGGTTAACATTGACGGCTTGGCGTCCGGAAAGTAGTATCGTTTAGGGACAGTGATTTGGACGCCTTCGCATACGGCGTGACGGTGTTCTCTGCGAGACAGCGGCGTACAGCCAGTACACTTGCGGGGGCGACGTCCTCCCTCCTTCCCCAGCTCAGGTCATCGCGACTAGCTCGTCCTCGTCAGCCCAGCCCAAGAGGCTTCATTCCAGGCGGTAAAGGCCAAAATGTCGGTTATCGATGTAGTGAAATGGGAGGCCGGTGACGACGTCTATGCCTGGCGCTACCCTTCGCAGGAACTCGGCACATGGACCCAGTTGATTGTCGCCGAGTCGCAAGAAGCGGTTCTTGTGAAAGAGGGCCGCATGCTCGGTCCATTCCGCGCCGGGCGACATTCGCTGGATACCAATAACATCCCGTTCATTCGGGACTTCGTGAAGATCCCTACCGGCGGGCGCACCCCTTTCACCGCCGAGGTCTGGTTCGTCAATAAGGCCATTCCGCTCGACGTGAAGTGGGGCACGGGCGATCCCATTCAACTGCAAGATCCAGTCTACGGGATCATGCTCCCCGTCCGTGCCTTCGGCCAGTACGGCGTGCAGGTGGAAGACACCAAGAAGTTTCTCCAGAAGTTGGTCGGCACGATTCCCTGCTTTACCCGCGAGCAGCTCACCTCTTATTTTCGCGGCGTCATTCTGACCATAGCGAAGACCGCCATTGCCCAGCATCTGGTCCGCGACAAGATATCTCTTCTCGAAATCGGCGCGGATTTGGAACCGCTCTCCAACAGCCTGCGAGAGCGCATGTTGCCCGAGTTGGAGCAGTTCGGTCTGCGGCTAGTGAAATTCTTCGTCACTTCCATCAATGCCCCCGAAAGCGATCCGGCGGTGGCCCAGCTCAAACGGGCGCTGGCCAAACGCGCGGAGATGAACATTCTGGGATATACCTATCAGCAGGAGAGGTCCTTCGATACACTCGAGACCGCCGCCGGCAATCCGGGTTCCATGCAATCGGGTCTGATGGGCGCCGGTATCGGTATCGGTCTTGGCGCCGGAATTGGCTCCGCCATTGCCCCGGCAATGGCCCCGATAGTTCAGAATCTGCAGCCGGCTCCCGTCACCTGTCCGAAGTGCCGCGCTGTCGCCGCGCCGAACAATCCGTTTTGCGCGAACTGCGGTGCGCGCGTCGCGCCACCGCCGCAGCCGGAGACCGTCTGCCCGTCGTGCGGGAAAGGCATGCCGGCCGCCGCGAAATTCTGCTCGGAATGTGGCAAGTCCAGAGCCGCGCGTTGTGCCGCCTGCGCTGCCGAGCTTTCGCCGGGAGCGAAGTTCTGCTTCCAGTGCGGCGCGCGCGTTTCGGAGGCTTCGTCATGAGTCTGAGTTCTGTGCGCACCGTTGTTCTTGCCGCGGTCCTGCCTGTCACGGTCACTGTCGCATTGCTGCTTGCGCCGCCGCCGCTCCGCGGTCCTGCATTTTTCCTTTCGGTCGCCTTCCTGCTTGTGGCCGAAGCACTCGCCCTGGCCTATCCGACCTTCCTCCCGCGTCACGAGGCCGATCTGCCGGTACGCCTGGGAGCCGGCGCTGCGATCGGAATCTACTGCTTCGGCGTCCTGGCCCTGGTAGTGTCTGCTGCCGCCGGGATGCCGTTCCGCCTGCTGCTCGCCGGTCATCTGCTCTGGCTGCTGCTACTCGCCGTAGTGCTGGTAATGCACGCCACGGCCGCGCAGTATGTCCGCGAAGTGGCCGCTGCCGACGACGCTTCCCGTGAGCCTATGTGGGATGCCCGCCAACGCATGCTCGCTCTGTGCGACCGCCTCGACCGGGTCGCCTCCGAACAGGCCCGGTCCACGTCGCCATGCTTGCGGGAACTGGCCGCGGATCTGCGATACCGCACCAGCGAGTCGTCGCCCGCGTGTCTGGCAGCGGACGAGGCACTGACGCGGTCCGTGGATGCCGTCGAAGAGGCGGTGCGCCTGTTCGAGACCCTGCCCGTGGACGGCCACGGCCGCGCTGTCGAATCTCTTGCGCAATCTTGCGTCGCGCTCCGGGCGGCGATGCGCGTACGCGAGGATGCGATCGCGCATTCTGCTGTCTAGGAGCAAATCGAATGGCAAAGGTGAATCAAGGAAAGAGTCTTCTGTCCCTGGCGGGATATGCGCTAGCCGCGATGACCGTCCTCTGCATCGCCGGGAGTATCGGCCAGGCCTTTGAGAACCACAACGCTCGTGCGGGTGTGTCATCGTCGTTGGCCGTCCTTGCGCTGCTCGGCTCGCCCGCGGTCGCGATGCTGCTCGTCGGCCGAGAGCGGAAGGCAGACGCTGGGCGGATGGCGGTGTACCAGGATATCGTGATCCGGCAGAGCTACCGGTCCATCGACAACATCACCGCCTGTCTCGGAGGCACGGACCCAGCGGTTGTGGCCGGCGATCTCCAGCGCGGCATTCAGGCCGGCCTGTTCCCCGGGTTCACTCTCGATCTCGCCAACCGCATCGTCTCCCATTCCTCCTCACCTTCCGGTGGCGCGGGCGGTGCCAAAACCCCCGCCCACCGTCGCTTCACTTTCACCTGTGCGACCTGCGGCGCTGACAACGAAGTGTTGGCCTTGCCCGGAGCGGTCGCCTGCGAATACTGCGCGGCCCCATGGGTTCCGCCCGTCGCGGAATCTGCCGCGCCGCCTTCTGTCAGCCCTCCGGCGCACACTGCGGCCCCTTCCGCCCCACCGCCCGCGCCCGAGCCCCAAAAGAGCGAACGCCAGATCATTCAGGAGAACCTCTCGCGCTTTTCCGAGTTTCGCCGCGGCTGCGAATGTACCTGCGGGTACAGCGGAATGATGGGAATCGAAAAGAAAATCAGCCGCATGGGCACCCGCATACTCGGCGACGCCGTCAGAGGCGCATTCGGGGGCTCCGGCCTCGGTTGGGCTGTGACGCGCAAAGCGCGGTGGCAGAGCGACCAGATCCAGGTCCGCTGCCCGTCATGTGATAAGGCCTGGGTTTACTAGGGAGACTAACGAGCCATGATCTGTAACAAATGTGGCGCTATTGTCGAGAACAATATCGGTTTCTGCCCGTCCTGCGGGACGGGGTTAAGCGCTGCCGGCCCTTCTGAGTCCGCCGCCCGTTCGGTTTCCGAGGGCGCGGGCCCCCTCATTCCAGCAGCGCGCCAGAGCCACACCGGGCGGATCACCGGATGCGTGGTTCTGTTCTCGATCGTTTGCCTGGGCGCATCCTGGATCGTCGCTCCGCCGGATCACGCCGCCACCTCCTCAGTGGCAACGCCGACTGCCCCGGTGGCAGCGCCGACCGCCCAGGTGGCCGCCCCGACTGCTCCTTCCGTCGGGGAGGCCGCGACGCTTCCGGCCTTCAGTCCCGGCACGTTGCTCCCCGCAGGAGGGATGCTTGTCGAGTACGCGGATGTCACTGCCGCTACAGGTAAGCCTCGCGGATTGATTCTCTGGATGGAAAACCCAAGTCGAGTTGAAATAGCTCCCGGCGAATACACCTGCCGCGACCGGACGCGGGGCAGTCACTTCACGGGTCCGACGAGGCTGTCGCTGGTGGATCTCGAAGGCCGCCAAGTGATCAATACGATCGCGTTACGAACGCCCGGGGGCGATGCCGACAGCTTCGATATCCCCTACCGCATCCAACCCGGCTATTACTCGGTGCCCGCCATCGAAGGGAATAACGAAGGGAAGCCAACCCTGCTTGATCTCAAGGACTGGAACGGGGACGGCCACGCGGCAGAGTTCGTGATATTCGCTGCCGAGGCCTGCGACGTCGTGTCCACTGCCATGCTCGGTTACAGCTTTGCCACGGACCGCGCCGTGCAGTTTCCAATTGAGTACCTGGGTAACGACGGACAGCCTAAGCAGGCCGCTTGGATTGAGCAGGCCTTTGCGCACGAACCCGTGCGGCCGGGCCACTGGTCTTTCTCACGGAACCACGGCGACGGCTCCGACCAGAGCGTCGCCGAAAAGGTGGATTGGGACGCTTCCCGAGAACTATTCGTATTAAGCCGCTGACCATGCAGCTTTCTCTGCAGTTCGGGCCGCGGAAGGCCGCCAGCGGAACGATGGAACTGCACGCTGGCGGTGGAGTGGTGGAACGGAAGAAGCCGTAGGCGCGCGGCGTGTAGGTCTTGAGAGGGGCGGCCGATTCGTGGGTCAGTTGCCGATAAGCCGCAGCTCGCCAAAATACCGCTCAGTGATTACTCCCCTGAAGTCAGCATCGCGACTGGGACGCGTCCATCCACCAGCAGGCGCGCCTCCGTCCGGACTACTGCGAGGCCAGTTTACGTGATGGCCAGGGACGTCCACTCGAGGCATTCTCCGAGTGGACGTCCACTCATACGCAACGGTGCACGTCGGTCCAGCGCAAGCGCGCACTCACGACGCGCCGTCCTACGCCGTAATGACTTGCGGACTTCGTTTCTCACTCCAGGACTTGTTCTCGGTGTCCTCGATGCCGTCCACCGCAAACGGCACAACGATAAGGGCTGGAACAGAGTACAGTTCGTCGAACTTGGCTAGCTGATCGGAGGTGATGAAGACCGTGAGTATTGGGCTCGCGTCGCCAATCATCGGCGGCTTCGTTCCGAGATAAGGCAGAAGGGTGACGGAGCCGTATTTGACTTGCTGAGACTTGTGCAGAAGCGTGCCGTTAGCCTCGCCGATTGCCTTCGCGATATATTCCTGCTTGAAGTTTTCCTTTCTCGCGGCAACGATCCATCCTGTTTTGGCATTTGACGAGAGGCATTCCCTCTCGAGTTGCTTGAGGCCGATTCGTATCTTCTCAACTTGATCCTCGATCGGCTGAACGTAAAAGTTCTGTCGCTTGTCTGGAGTCATGGTTAGCAAACGAGACGAGCATAGCAGGAAGCCGTCATTGCTGTCGACTACACTCCTAATGCAGGCGGATCACGCGGATAGCCGTGCGACGTCCGTTCGGGGCGAGTCATGCGCGACTGCCGGAAAGCGCCGGGCTGCGCATGCGTCCTGGTAAACGCCGCTCACAAAAACAGGTAATGGTAAGTCGGCTTCGGGCCGGCCAATCGGGCGGCGGGCGATCCGGCCGCAGTTGCCGACAGGCAGGGTTGTCCTAACCTCATCGTTGTCTCATTTGCCCCCGTTCACGCCCTACCACTTGAATTCGCCGTGAGCGCGATGCTCTCCGCCATCTGGCCTTGGGCGCCGCGCTCACCGAAAGTGAGGGCATGTGCAACACCCCAAGACGAAATCCACCAAGCCTGATGTCGATCCATTTGGGGCAGAGCCCCTGGTAGGCTCAGGCTTCGAGAACGAGCCGGGGGAACCCGACTTCGATGCGGATCTGCCGACGGAGCCTCAGCCAGAAGAGGAGGATTACCGGTGACCTCTCCGGCTCAATCGAAACCCCACGAGAAACGCGACTTCCGCCAGGAAGTCACGGATTCCATCGTTCGAATGCTGGAGGAAGGCGTCGCGCCACGGCAGAAGCCGTGGGAGGCGACCGGGGTTCCTCTGAATCCCACAACCGGCAAATCCTATCGCGGCGGCAACGCCATCCACCTGATGGCCACCGGCATCCGGCGCGCCTCTGAAGATCCCCGCTGGATGACGTACCGGCAGGCTGCAAAGCAGGGCTGGCAAGTCCGCTTAGTCGGGAATCCCGAGCACTTCACCCAGTCGTGTGAGCAGCGCTGCGCGCTTTGTAGCATCCAAGCGCGCGAGGTTCTCGAGACGCCAGCGGACCGCGGGCAGCGCTTCCGCGCCGGGCAAGTCCAGCAAAGCCCAATCGGGCTCGCCGCGTTTGATGGAAATCAGAAAGCGGCGATGATCCGCGGGCATGTTGCCGACAATGTGAGCGATCACTTCTTCGCGCGCTCGCAGCAACTCGTCGAGCGTCACCGGCGTCTCCGTCATGCCGTCGAAGCCTCTCGCGAACTCCGCCGAGATGTCGAGGCGCATCGGGCCAAGGACTTCCGCCATCGGCCGATTGTGGCTCAGAAGATAAACAATGAAGGCCTTCCGCAGTTCATCGTTGATACCCTCGCTCGCCAGCAAATCCCGGACGTCGAACAGATCGCGCGGGTGCTGGCGGTCCAAGGCTGCCACAATCTTGCCTGCATAAAGATCCGGGAAACTGACGACCTGGATCTCCGCGAAGCCGAACTGATCCTCCACCCGCGTGGAAACCGATCGCGTGGACGGCGCATAGACGCATCCCCGTAGGACGGGCGTGACCTCGACTTTTATCTGCACGCCATCTGCCTGCACGACGAGCCTGGTGACGCAGTTTTCGCCCTTCAGTCTGCTGGGACTCACGCGCGCCCCAGGGATGCCACGGCCGATTGTCTTGGCGATCCGCCGCATGGCGGCGTCAATCTCTTTCAGCGATGCCGCTCGATCTGCTACAGGCAGGTACGTCAGATCGAGATCCACAGAAAGACGGGGCATGTCCCGCACAAAGAGATTGATCGCGCTTCCGCCCTTCAAGGCAAAACACGTTTCGGCCGCGACTAGCGGGATGGCCTTAATGAGCAGCGCGGCCTGCCGGCGATAGAGTTCAGCCGCCGGCATCAAGGTTCTCCGGCACGGTGATGTTGAACTTGGTATCGAGTTTACCGCCCGACGCGAGCATGCGTTTGCCGTGGCCCAGGTCGATTGCTTTGCGGTCGAGGCCTTTCAGCCAGGCGTGGTTGTGGCGTTCGGCGAACCACAGGAACAAGCGCTTCACCTTTACGCTGTGGCATTCAACGAGCAACGTGTGAAGGCGCCCCGGCCTGAGATTGCGCAAACCATCCATCAGGACATCGACCTGGTGAAATGTCTCGCGCTGTGGAACCTCATCAAGCAGTTCGAGGATGGCGCGCTCCGGCGAAGACATTATCAGCGGCCATTCCCAATGGCCCCAGGGCTGTCGTACGAAACCATCGGGGAGAGAATCAGCGCTGACATTCCGGCCGGTTCGGGTCTTACCGGTTTGCGACGTCGGGTCGCGAGGGACGGCTCCGTCCTTGAAGAGCTTCCCGGCCCTGTGAAAGACGAGCCGGCTGTCCAGTTTCAACTTGGAGACCCAGCCGGGCGGTGCCTTGCCGCCATAGAGGTGGATTTCCCGAGGGCCGGCAGCGGTTAGATAATGGGCGAAGCCCTGGAGTTCCAGTGCTGTTCGGCCGCCTACAACGACCGGGCAATCCAGCAGAGTCTGAAGAGATATGACCACATGTTGCCAGCGCAGTCCCTCATCTTCGTTGGGCGCGGGCAGCGGGGCGGCCGGCCGACGATACACGCTGCGGGCAACCTGATCGAGCCAGCCATGCGCCACGTACTTGCTCCGAAGGCCGCTGGAATAGCCCTGGCGCTGAAGCCATCCGGCGTCGACTAGCAGCCCCTCCGGAAGGTGGAGTTGTAGCCAGTTTAACTTTCCCTGTTTTTGCTGCCCCATGGTAAGCAAAATAGCCCATTATCAAACCAACGTCAAGTTTGACGATGGCCTAAAATGCTAACCCATGGTAGGCAAATCGATAGTTCTATAAACCATCTTCTGGCGCCGTCAAAGGCTTGGGAGTGGTTGGATGTCGGCATAGGAGACAGCCAGCGAGCCGCCGGCCGCTCCGCTGCCGGCCCCGCGCGTCCGATCCGAGATTCCACCGAACCTTGCGGAAGCAGGGCTCGAGACGCTGGTCCATGCACGGCGTGCTGCGCCCCACCTCCTGGAGACGGGCAGACGGGTTACAGCATTTTGATTTGTTGATGCCTAACGACTACTTCCACTCTTCCGGTACAAGCGCGTGATGTCCGATTCCACTCCATGGATCTTCGATCACCGCCGCCTGGTAGCGCTCATCGGGCAGATTTGCGTGTTCCAGGACAATTATCTGGAAGTTCGGCGCCAATTCCGCACAGACCGAGAACAGCAGATCGAACATCCTTCCCACCGCATCCAGATCCGCGTCTGATTCGATCGTCTCCTGAGTTGTCCCTGCAAGCGCCTTGTATTGTTGCGTCGAAGGGAAGTAGACCTGCGTCGGCTGATCCAACACCAAGAATCCAGGCACGGGGCAATTGTTCTGCACGAAATGTTCGTGAAGCGCGAGCAAGGCCAATAGATGGCATCCGAGCCAGTTCTTACCACCACCCATTCGCTGCATCGGAATCGGGCGCCCCGGCCGATCAGCGACTACGGTGAGGTTGTTGAGATCGAGCCGGTAAGGCGCGCGATGCTCAAGCTGCAGCAGTTCCGACCAGGTCGTCATTCGCTGCCCCATACGATTGAGGATTGACGCCAGAAGATCCTGCTCGCCGTCTTCGGCAAGCAGCGATTCGAGACGCTCGACCTCGGTCTCTGCTTGCCTTACCGCGCGTTGTAGTGTTTCCTGCTCATTGACAAGCTGGACCGTCTCGACATAAAGACTCACCCTGCCCGCAACGCGCGCCGCTCTGGCGTTTGCGTTTCGGAACTCCTCGGCGGCCTCCTGTTCCGACTGAGCCGCTTCCAACGCAAACTCCGCTTCCGCCAGCAGTTGCCGGGTAGCCTCGCGCTCAGTTTTCAGGTTGTCGATGTATTCTCGAAGCCTTGGGCGCTCACCCTCCACCTGCTGGAGGTCGGCGCCCAACCGGCGAAGACTCTCGGTAAGCGCGGAGACAGTTGGGACTTCAACCGGGAGATCCGACGAACAAACTGGGCAGCGGTGCGGGCCGTCAGCCCCATTGAAAAGGCGGATGGATTGCAGTCGCATCACCTGTTCTCCGGCCTCGCTTGCGTATGCTTGAGCGTCGCGTTGGAAAACCTCAGCGGCATCGATCTGCCTCTGAAAGCCCTTGAATTCCTCTCGCCGCGTATCGGCCAGCCGGCGAAGATCCGCGAGCCTATCTTCTTCGACGAGCGGTGCGGCGGACGGCGCCCATGTCAATACAGTTCTGAGCGTCTCGACGATCTCCTCGGCGGTTCCGATGGCCACGTCGGACCTCAGTATCCCAACCTGTTGAGCTTCCGTGATGAGGCTCTGCCCGCGGGTCAACTGGTCCGTTGCCACAAACTGCGCCTCCTCCAAATCTCGCGAAGCCAGTTTCAGCCGCCGTTTAGCGAGCCGCAGTTCATGTTCCAAGCGGACGCGTTCGGAATTAACCACCCCGAGGAAATACGGCAGCGTGTCTTTGATGGTCTGCGGAATTTGCGGTTCCAACTGCCGGTGGAACAACAATTCCTTGCTGGCGATGAGTCCCTGGGTTTGGAACAAATAGTAAACCGTATGCCGGATTGTGGCTTCCAGTTCATTCCGCGACTGGCCAGCGGGCGGCATATGCAGGTTCGGAACGATGCCAACCCGCTTCGAGAGTTCCTTGACCACTGCGTCGTCGTTTGAGTTCGGAATCAACCTGGACAAGGGAGGCGCGGTCAGAGACGTACCAACCTCATAATAGACTTGGCTCTGGCTGGCCGCGGTCTCTTTCGGTGCGGGCTTGGCGACAAGGACCTCGGTGTTGTCGCCAAACCTGAACACGACGGCGTACCATGCCACGGAGTCGCGAATGACGCCCTCCGGGATATTGAACGTAGAACGGCCCATACAATAGTCGACGATGTCGATGATCGCCGATTTGCCCGTCAAGGATCGCCCGGTGACGATGTTGACTGCGCCGGGCTTAAGAGAGACCTCGCGGATGGCCCCGGCGCGGTTGTAGAGAATGATGGAGCGTATCTGCATCGTCATGGACGGACTCCCCACATCGCAAAAATCGTGGCGTTGTCGCCGGCGCTCGCGAGCCACCGGCCCACGAAACGCGCTCGCTGCCTGCAGGCCCAGGATTCTGAGTCGGTCGGCCACGGCGGCCGCTTAAGCCGTAGCTGTGGTGCCTGCAACGCCCCTTCCGGCGAGAACGTCAGCAGCGCGCCGTTCGCGGCAAAGAGGATGGCTTCACGAGTGTAGGCGGCCACGGCAACGCAACGTTCGGCAAAGCCGACGCGGGCTTCCTGATGCTCTTGAATCCACGGGTGCATCTTGGTGGTGATCTTCCCAGGAAGCGATTCTCTGGTCGCTTTGTGTAGCATGATCGGGAGCAGGAGAAACACGAGGGGATACGGCATACCACCATGGCTGACTTCTACGAATCCCAGAACGCCTTCTCGAATCAGCAGCGCGCAGAAAGCCGGGTTGAATAGGTGCGCAATTTCCGGTGGCCGGTCGTTCCAGAGCCTCATGGCGCGACTCCCGGTTCGGCGAGAATCTCGGAGAGCCGCTCCACGAATTTGGGGTGCCACCAAACGCTCGGGGCGGGCTTGTTGGCCAGTATGTGGAAGCTTCCCCGCATGACGTAGAGCTCCGATACGTTCGGGCGAATCCTCAGGTCGGCTGTCTGCTCCATCCAATTGAAGATCTGGCGGCCAACCCTTTTCAGTTCGATCTCGCTTGCGGCGCCATCTAACTCCTCGGTCAGCGCGGCGGCGAATCGTTCCCATTCATCGATCAGACGCCGCTCGTATGAATCGACCTCATCGCCCACCAGCAGTTCTTCCCGCGCCCACCGCGAGCGTTGCTCAAAGGCCCGGTAGTAATCCAGTATGGCCTTCTCGATTCGGGTCAGGCCGACGTCAATCGCTCGAAGCTGCCTGACAAATGTCCTGTTATCCGTGTGCGGGTCGACGCTGTCCGGCCTCGCGTCCAGGTAATCGATGGGCAGCGCGTCCGGCCCGAATTGCTCCGCTATCGCGCGAAGTTTGTCGTACACCTCGAAGCCGGCAACGGGCGCCGGTTTAGCGGATCTCAATTGGTCCACGACCTTGCCGAACCACCAGCCCTCAAGTCTCTCAAAAAGTGCGTCCCGGTTCTGTCGATCCACGGCGGCGCGAATTCGATCCCGGATCTTGTCGCCGGTGTCCGAGATATCGGGTGAGTTGTCCAGGACATGGATCGCTTCCACGAGGCGAAACTGCTGATCGTCGGTCAAAGCCGAAAATGCCGCGAACGCGGCCTTCAGGTCATCATTCTTCGAGGTCTGGGCAACCTCGCGAAGCCTGTCAAGAGCGGCGGCGCAGTCCCTTTCGCGGCCCGGCCGGAGCGCTGCGGCAATTGATGCAGCCGGAGCTTCTGCGGTGGTGATGAGCGTCAGCGTTGTGGGCGGCACCTGGATCACGCCGTCTTTTACGTGCGTGCTCCAGATTCGCAAGGTTTTCCATAGTGGGGTGGACTGGAACTCAAGGAGCGCAAGCAGGCTTCTGCATAGCGTTGCAGTGTATTACTTTTGAGCCCGGGACTCCTCTAAGGGACCACAATGCGCCTTCTGGACGGTAGATATGCCGCCAACTCGTCAGGGGCGCAAGAACATGCTCGGTAGCGGCAATTCCTTGCCTTCTGCATAGA
>Ga0182027_10009575_pt1 | contig 13891 bp, 12 predicted proteins | sample 712E1DmetaG_FD_121300 | JGI IMG/M metagenome (GOLD analysis project Ga0182027, IMG submission 121300) | Permafrost microbial communities from Stordalen Mire, Sweden - 712E1D metaG (Illumina Assembly) | ecosystem: Environmental > Terrestrial > Soil > Wetlands > Permafrost | place: Sweden...
CAAGCCGGGCCCAAGCGCGCGCTAGCGGAATTGGTGGCGCGTAACGCTCGTCACTCGTTTGAGCGGCGCTTCCGCATCCTCAAACCCCTCGCACGCGAGGTGCTGGAAAGTCTGAGCGACGCGCTCGATCTCGCGAAGCCCCCGAACCGCATCGAGGCCTTCGACATTTCCCATATCCAGGGGACTGACATCGTCGCCTCCATGGTGGTGTGGGAAGCCGGGCGGATGAAAAAATCCGACTACCGGAAGTTCATTATCAAGAGCGTGCCTCAGAACGACGATTTCGCCAGCATGAGGGAAGTGGTGGGGCGCCGCTATCATCGTTTACAGGAGGAGAAGAAGGCTTTTCCAGACCTGGTGCTGATCGACGGCGGCCTGGGCCAGCTTCATGCGGCAGCGGCGGCTCTGGAAGAACTGGGGATTATCAACCAACCGGTGGCCAGCATCGCCAAGCGGGAGGAAATTCTCTACGTCTTGGGGCGCGAGAACGAACCCGTCGTGCTCGACCACCACTCCCCGGCGCTGCACCTGATTCAGCAGATTCGGGATGAGGCCCACCGCTTTGCCGTCACTTTCCACCGCGCCCGGCGTACCAAGCGCGAGATCACCAGCGAGCTTTTGCAGATCCCCGGGGTGGGGAAGAGAACGACCAACAAGCTCCTGACCCAGTTTGGGAGCATTAGCAAGCTTCGCAAGGTTTCATTAGAAGAATTGGCGCAGGTGGTAAAGCAGTCTCAGGCAAAACGGGTGTTCGAGTACCTGTCCACAAGCGGAGGCGACTAATTGTAGTCCGACTGGACGGTCTAATCTATAATCGATAGAAATATTAGAATTTTGTCTTGTGTTAGACTTTTTGTGGTGCTAGATTAGAGATTCGAAACGGAGGTGTACCATGGCATGTTGTAATGTCACAACCAAGGTATCGTATTTTGTGGCGGGGATAGGGATCGGGGCGGCGATTGCCCTGCTCTTTGCTCCCCAGTCCGGGGAAGAAACGAGGAAGCAGATTGCGGAGAAGGCTCAAGACGGCAAAGACTTTGTCGCCGCCAAGGGCCGAGAAATCCGCAAGCAGGCGGAAGAACTTGTCGATCAAGGCAAGGACATGGTGAGTAAGCAAAAAGCACGGCTGGCAGATGTTCTGGAGTCAGGTAAGCAATCGGTGCGCGAGACCTTTGCGCGTTAATGTTGGGGAGGATAGCTATGAGCGAAGATAATGGTGGATCGCAGGTAGGGTTTTTCCTCGCCGGTTTGGGAATCGGTGCGGTAATCGCCCTGCTCTTTGCCCCGCGTTCCGGAAAAGAAACCCGGGACTTTATTGTGCACAAGGCGGAGGAGGGCAGGGACTTCGTGGTGACGAAGACCGAGGAAATCCGCCAGCAGGCGGAAGACGCGGTGGAAAAAGGCAAGGACCTGGTGAGCAAACAGAAGGAACTGCTTTCGGCCGCGCTGGAAGCGGGCAAGCAGGCGTATCAGGACGAAAAGATCAAAACCAAGCAAGGCGCCTGAGGCGGCTGAGCCTCATGTGAGCAAACCATGGAGCAAAATAGCTGGCTGATCGCGGTGTTGATATTCGTTGCGCTCGCGGTCTTCATGCAAGCGGGGGCCATGCTGGGGATTTGGCTGGCCATCCGCAAAGTTCCCGGGCAGATTGAAAGCGTGCGGTTGGACGTCAAACAACGCATTGATCCGCTGACGCAATCGGCCCTGGAGATTGTCAACAATTCGCGCGAGCCCTTGCGGACCATTTCCGCGAACCTGGCGGAGATCAGCACCATTCTTCGCAACCGCACGTCCGATGCCGATCAGGTGGCCGCCGAGTTGCTCGATAAGAGCCGGGCGCAGATCGTCCGCGTCGACAGGATGGTTTCCGACCTGGTGGAGAAAGTTGAGACCACCGCGGACGCTGTCCAAAAGGGCGTGCTCGGACCCATCTCCGAAGTCTCGGCGGTGGTGAAGGGCGTGCGCTCCGGCCTAGAGTTCCTGTTCTCGCGCCGGCGCGTGACCAACGTCAGCGAAGCGACGCAGGACGAGCAACTTTTTATCTAAGGGCGGCGCGGGCGGCCGGCATGGCCGCGGCCGGCGGCTACCTCCGTCCTGTCGCACGCTCAGCAGCGCCCCGCGGCGCTGAGGGGATTTGTTACCCTTCGAATTCCCTGCCACGGTTGAGCCGCAACCCAACAGATGTCCGCGGTGTTCTCTGTGCCTTCCAAGCTTCAACACAGAGCGCAGAGGGGACCTTTGTGACCTCTCTGTTAAAGCCGTTTTGAGCACGGAGGTCACAGAAACACTATTACAAGTAGGGAAAATCTCCGCTGCACTCGAAGAAGTTGGCTCTTATTACCACAGAAAACCCATTGCCTGGCGATGGTCATTAAATCATGTACATTAAGACAAGATATACCTCACTTCTAAGCGCCTTCGCGGTGCTCGCCATCCTGGCGAGCCAGACCGCATGTAAGCAAAATGTGAGTGTGCCTGAGGCGAACAACCCTGCGCCCCAGCAAGCGCCGGTGCTGCCCGCCTCGCCCGGTGGTCCAACTGCACCGGCAGGCGCGCCCACCCAGGCCGCGGGCATTGCCTGGACGGTTCCGGCGGGTTGGGAAGTTGGGCCTGAGCATCAGATGCGCATCGCCACCTATCGTATTCAAGCCATCGCCGGCGATCTGGAAGACGCGGAGTGCGCCGTTTACTTTTTTGGAACGGGGCAAGGCGGGTCGGTGGACGCCAACCTTGATCGTTGGGCGCATCAATTCACCGGACCCGATGGTCAATCCCCTGCCCAGCCGGCGAAAATGGATAAGCGGGTTATCGCCGGTCTGAAGGTCTCAACCCTTACGGTTTCGGGAACCTATCTGGGCGCGGGCGGAATGATGGGGCAGGAACCGGTGAAAAAGCCCAACTACCGCATGAGGGCCGCTATTATCGAGGCTCCGGAGGGCCTGGTCTTTTTCAAACTCGCCGGCCCCCTCAACACCGTGGCGGCGGCTGAGAGTGATTTCAATTCCCTGCTCGGAAGCGTGCATCAACAGTAATCACACCCAGTTTGCGAACTCGCAATGAGTGGGCAATTGCTTTGTGTTGTATCGGATTTATTTCGGCCCAAGCTGTGACGGATTGAAAGGGTCGGAACCGAAAGGTCCATTCACTCCACCTGCGAAATCCACCCGCCGCCTACCACCTCATCACCATCATAGAACACAGCGGCCTGGCCCGGAGTAATAGCGCGCTGCGGCTCGGTGAATTCGCCGAAGGCTTCGGAACCTGCGTGCGCTTCGACGCGAGCGGGAGCACCGGGATGATTATGGCGGATCTTCACGTGCGCATTCACGGCGTCACCCGCTGCCAGAGGGCGAATCCAATTCACCTCGCGCACGCGGAAGCGGCTGCGGAAAAGGTCGCGGTCCTCTCCCACCACCACGCGATTCTTCGCCGGGTCGAGCGAAATTACGTAGAGCGGTTCGCCCACTGCCATGCCCAATCCTTTGCGCTGGCCCACAGTGAAGTTCTGAATGCCCTGGTGTTCTCCCAGGACGTGTCCGTCGGATGAGACCACCTCACCCGTAGACGATTGCGGTTGGCGCTGCTGCTCGGCCAGGTACGCGTCGATGAACTGGCGATAGCTACCCATAGGCACGAAGCAAATTTCCTGACTATCCGGCTTCTCCGCCACAGGCAGGCGCCGGCCGCGAGCGATGGCGCGCACTTCCTGCTTGGTCATTTCGCCCAGTGGAAAATCCGTGTACGCCAATTGCTCCGGCGTGAGTCCAAAGAGAAAGTAAGCCTGATCTTTCGTGCGATCGACACCACGCAGAAGTTGGTAACGACCGGTTTTTTCGTCGCGACGGACGCGTGCGTAATGGCCGGTGGCGATGCGCTCCGCGCCGATCTGCCGAGCCGTGGTGAGGAATTGCGCGAATTTGATTTCGGTATTGCAAAGGCTGCACGGGATGGGAGTCTCGCCGGCCAGGTAGCCCTCCACGAAGGGCCGCACCACGGCAGCTTCAAACTGCTTTTCGAGGTTGATAACGTAGTAGGGAATGCCGAGGAAACTGGCCACCGCGCGTGCGTCATAGACGTCGTCGAGCGAACAGCATCGCCCGCTGGCGTGGCCACCCTCGCCCGCCTCCTCGCCCAGTAATTGCGGCAGGCGGCGCTGGTTCCAAAGCTGCATGGTCAGCCCCACAACTTCCGATGATGAGCCGGAAGGCGCCTTCGAATTGTTTTCCGCAAGCAGAGCAGCGGCCGTTGAGCTATCGACCCCGCCGCTCATGGCTATTGCGATGCTCATTGCGTTTGTCATTCTCCTGAAAGTGGCGAGGAACTGAAAGACGAAAATCGAAACTCGCAGCGATTTTCGAGTTTCGTTTTGGGAATTTCGGTTTTGCCCGCCTTGTCACTCGTCACTTGTCACTGTACTTTTGTAATGCGGTGACACGGCGCGCAGTTGTTCCACCACGCCAGGCAGGATTTTGAGTGCGGCGTCCACATCCTCTTCCGTATTGAAGCGGCCCAGGCTGAAGCGGATGCTGGCGCGCGCCTGCTCCGGTTTGAGCCCGATGGCCGAGAGCACATGCGAGGGTTCGAGCGATCCCGACGAGCACGCCGAGCCGGTTGAGCAAGCGATACCGCGCAGGTCCATGGCAATCACAAACCCTTCGCCTTCGATAAAATCGAACGTCAGGTTCGTCGTGGTGGGCACCCGTCGGGCGCGGTCGCCGTTCATGGTGACGTGCGGCACGCTGGAAAGAATGCCGGCCTCCAGGCGGTCACGCAAGGCAGAGACTCGCTTTTGCTCATCCGCCATGTGTAGGCGTGCAATTTCCGCAGCAGCGCCCAGCCCGACAATCCCCGCCACGTTTTCCGTGCCCGGACGGCGGTCGCGTTCGTGATGCCCGCCGTGCAGCAGTGGCCGCAGAATCGTCCCTTTGCCAACGTAAAGCGCACCCACCCCTTTGGGCCCGTTCAGTTTGTGCGCGGAAAGCGCCAGCAGATCGACTCCGAGTTGATCCACATCCACGGGGATTTTGCCGACGGACTGCACCGCGTCGGTGTGAAAGTAAATGTCGTGCTCGCGCGCCAGGCGGCCGATTTCTTCCAAAGGCTGGATGGTACCCAGTTCATTGTTGGCGTGCATCACGCTGATGAGCACAGTTTCTGGCCGAAGCGCGGCGGCCACGTCTCCCGGGTCGATCACTCCGCTTGACCCCACGCACACATAAGTCACCCTCACGCCACGCTTCTCCAGTAACTTCGCGGTGGAGAGCACGGCGGGATGCTCGATGGCCGTCGTCACCACATGCTTCCGTTCTCCGCGCGCCGCCTCCAAGATGCCGAGAATCGCCGCGTTGTCAGACTCCGTGCCGCCGCTGGTGAAGACAATCTCGCTGGTCCGCGCGTTAAGCAATCGCGCCACCTGCTCGCGGGCTTTCTCTACCCCCGCTTTGGCGCGCTGCCCGAACCAGTGGATCGATGAGGCGTTCCCGTAATCCTCCAGCATATACGGCCGCATCAGCTCAAACACTTCCGGCGCGAGCGGAGTTGTGGCGTTATTGTCAAAATAAACCCTCTTCATGTGCCCTTCAAAATTCGAACTGCCCGGGTGTGTTGCCACTGCGATTCTACGAGGTTTGCCCAGAATTTCAGCGTAGCTGAGCGATGGGGAGAAGTCAATTCGGGGTGCGGTACGGTTTGCTGTAGCGGCGGTCTATGACCCCCAAGGTGGTAGGGCAGGCGTCTCGCCCGTGCGACATTCAGCCGGACGATTCCCTAATGAATCGCCGGGGCGAGGGGCGGGATCAGCGCGTAGCCGGGACGCGTCTGGTATTGCCGCAGATATTGCTGATACTCCGACGTACTAGGGGCATGGTCGCTCGAGCTCGGCGGATAATTGGACATTCCGTTATAGGGCAGCGGTTCGACGGTCCAGGCGAACGCGGTGTTCGGTTCCCCGTCCTTGGCGTACCCGCGCAGGTTCAGGAAGAAATCACGTTTCCATCCCGGCTTGACGGCGGGCAGGGCATGGGGGCTGAATTCCACCGTCATCTCGTCGCCCGTGGCCATCACCACCAATTGATCGTCGGCCCGCGCCAACAGCTTTTCCACGGAGCCGTAGCGCGTGTAATTACCCCGCAGAGGATTCCACGGCGCGGTCATCATGACTTGCTGATAATCAAAGGAGTCGGGCTTCACGTGTTCCGGGTCGCTCGCAAGCGCCGAGAAGCCTCGGTAGTGCAGGTCCGCATCGAGCAATGACAAGGCGATGGGCGCGGGCGCAGGTGCTTCGTGAGTGGTGAAGAAGATCTGGTCCCAGTAAACGCAAAGATTGGTTACGATCCGCACGTGGCGATCAGCGGAAAGGAATTTTCCGGCCAGGTCAACGCGCATGGTGCGATTGGTGCCGCTGGGCAGCCCCATGTCCGCGATGACTGTCACCCACTTTCCACTCGCGTCGCGAACCTGCAAATACGGAGAGACCATTTGTAGTTGCCGGTTGGATTCAAGAGCGCGAGCGCCGTTGGAGTCGGTCCAGAAGACCCAACCATTGAGCCACAAACTTACGGGTGCACTGGCGGGCACGTCGCCTAAGTCAAGCGTGAGCGAGTGCAAATCCGCCATCCCCAGAATACGATTGCGGGCGAAGTCGGCGGGGTAGCGGCCATCCTCTTTCAGAAGCAAGGGCAGCACGTCGTGGCCCTGATCGTCCACGGCCGACACCGGAAAACTCTTGTCGCGCACGCTGTAGAGCGAGGGCGGGCCGGGATTGGTGGCATAAATCTCGTTCGCGTAGATTTCTTCAGTGACAGGATGATCCACCGCAACAAGTTTGACCTGGTCGAAGAAGTCGGCCTCGCGCATCTCATCGGTCAACTGGAAAACGTAGTCGCCCTTGGTATCGGGGACCAGATCGGGCAGCCGCACAAATTCCTCAGGAAAAGGTTTGACGCGCGTGCCGTCGGGCGCCAGTTCCCCGAGCGGTCCGACTCCCAGCACATCGGTGACATAGACGAACCGGCGGCCATTCCACACGTAAAGGAACGGGCATGAGCTCGCCAGGCGCTCGGACTCGCGGACCTCGATCTGTTTGTCGGTTGCCACGTCAATCCAGTTTTGCACCACCGCATTCGGCCAGGTGACGCGAATGACATCGAGCTTGGAAAGGTCGCCGGTAAAAACCCGCACCGGGCTGCTGGTGACAATCACCTTGTTGTAGTAATTACCCGCCTTGAATTCCACCACGCTGCCGATTCCGCCGCTGTTGCTCTTGTAGCCGTTCATCTTCACTTCCACCCAGTGGGCGGGCGGGCCCTCTTTCTCAAAGGCGCGAACCTGGCCGCTACGGGTCACAGCGAGCAGGTCAAGCTTACCGGGATTCTCCAGCCACGCGGGCACCAGCGAGGCGATTTCCGCAGGGTCGGAGATAGGAAGGGTGATGGATCCTTCATGGAATCGCCCCTCCTGATTTATTAGGAAGTGGAGCTTGCCGTGCGCATCGGCCGCAACGAGATCGGGAAAGCTGTCGCCATTCAGGTCCGCCACGGCGCCGCGGAAAGTAAAGAAGCCGACGGGCGCGGAAATGGCCGGCGCCGCTACGGGCGAGAATTTCCAATCGCGCTGGTTGAGCAGCACTTGGTATCCATCAGGGGACCAGACGGCGAGATCAAAGTAACCATCGTGATTGAAGTCGGCCACCTGCGCGTCAAGCACCACGGTCTTCGCCAGTGCCGCGCCCGTGTCCCGGTCCAACACGAACTTGTCCTCACCCTGATTCTCATAAAGCAAGGAGGGGCCATCATCGCGGAAGAGCAGGAGATCGGAATAACCGCGATTGTTGAAGTCGGCGAAAACCGCCCCGCGCATTCGCCCCTTGGCTGTTGCCAGGCCGGCGGCAGAAGTTTTCTCCGTGAATGAGCCGTCGCCGTTGTTGCGATAGAAGTGTAGTGTGGCGCCGGAAAAATCATTGGGAAAGACGAAGGGGTCCTTTTGGGGAGGCTGATTCAGGTTGGTATACGCGGTAATTATGAGGTCCAGGAAGCCGTCGTTATCAGCATCAAACAGCACGGCTCGGGTATCAATCTCGCCGGGTTCGGGCTTCAGTCCCGCCTTCTCCGTATCATCTTGAAACACTCCATCGTCGCCACAGTGATATACCTTTACGCCGTCCAGACCGGCTACGAACAGACTCATCTTTCCGCTGTTATCAAAGTCGGCAAACGTTGCGGACAGGCTCGCGCCCGGCCCGGTGACACCTGATTTCTCCGTCACGTCGCTAAACGTTCCATCGCCATTGTTGTGAAAGAGATAATTCCTGGCAGAAGGTATGACCACGTAAAGATCCGGATGACCATCATGATCGTAGTCCCCCACGGCGATGGAGGGACCAAACAGCGGGACGAGATTCTGCCGGGCGAATTCCGGTGAGTAATCAGCGGCATTTATCTGCTGACGCGGATTGCGAGCCAGTGCACTTGCCGCGGGCAGTGCGATCCCGAGCTTTTGGCTGATCTCTGCAAACGTCACCTTTTCCAAGTCCAGATGGCGCGCGATTTCCATGGGCGGCATAGACGGCGTCAGGATGGTGCCGTACTTGCCGCCTTCCAGCGCCGGGTCTTGAAGGGAAATATTCGGAACCTTGTCATGCATTCCTTCCCACTGTTTCAGCGCTTTCTGGGCGTCATCCTGGCGCTTTAAGCGAACCAGCGCCGTGAAGGTGCGGAAGAGCGCAGCGACGTAAAAGTTCTGGCCGCGGCCAAAACCCATTTCGATGATGTGGTGGTAGGCGTCAAGGGAGTCGTCCAGTTTTCGCTCGGCGAAATACACGGTTCCCAGATTGAACCAGGCGGAGGGGTCCTGGGAGTCGACGGCAATGACCTGCTTTAGTGCTGCCTCGGCGTCCGGATTGCGGAGTTCGCGCTTATAAAGGATGCCCAGATTGAAATCGGCGGCCACGAGGTGAGGGCCCATCTGCTTGGCGGTGGTCATTTCGCCGAGAGCGGCGTCCAGTTTGTTCGCCTGCATCAGCGCCAGGCCCAGGTTCATGTGATCGGCGGCCGAGGCTTTTCCGGAAGCCACAACCTTTTGAAATTGCTCGATGGCTTCGACATACTTGCCCTGCTCAAAATAGGCCTTACCGACGTTGCGGAAGGTCTGGAGGGACGCCGACGGCGCTGCCACAACCTGCTTCACCGGGTGCAAACCGGGCTTAGAAGCTGTGGGCGGACCTTGCGCAAAGATGAAAACGGTGGCGAGAATCAGGGCCAAACTCATGCTCAGGCGAACTTTGGATACGACGATGGATCGCGGCATTCTGTCTCTCAGGGTTGCTGAAGTTAGGACACTCCGCAGGATTGAAAGCAAACAAACATTATACATTGCCCGATGGGGGCTGCAAAGGGAGCAAGGGCCATTGCCCGCTGCCAGGCCGATTAACCGTCAGGGCCGAATTGATATTGGCAATAACTCAACGGCGGGGAAAGCATCCGGAGTTGCGCGACAAGGTCATTGTGCCTGACATACTTTTACAACCCCATAACGCCTCATTGCAGCTAACATTCTATGAGGGTAAGCAATTCCCGGCGGAGTCTCGCGGTGCCATTTTTGCGGCGGAGCATGGATCTTGGAATTGCGCCGTGCGCACGGGTTACGAGTTGGTTTGCGTGCCGTTGAAGGCCGGTCGCAGTAGCGGCGAATATGAGGACTTCTTGACCGGTTTCGTGACCGATGATGGAGAAGTCTGGGGACGCCCGGTGGGTGTGACGGTCGCGGCGGACGGCTCACTGCTGGTCACCGACGACGGCGGCAATTGCATCTGGCGTGTAAGTTACGTTGGACGTTAAGGATACAGGGCAGCAGGCAGTAAGCGGTGATGGCGGACGGTTCCCCTAAGCGCAGGGATCAAATTCCGCTCGCTGCCTCCTGCTCGTCACTTGTCACTCGTCACTTGTCACTTGCCGTGAGATTACCATCGCGCCGGGCGGTCGGTGACCAGTTCAGGATGCTGGCGGCGAAAGGTCTCCGCGATGTGGCACGACCAGCAGACGGGCTGGTGGGTGGCAAAAATCTCCGGCAACTTTTCAGCGGGCACATCGCCCCAGCTCACGGTCCTGGAATCCGGGGTTAGCAGAGCGGGCATGTGACCAGTCCATTCCGCGACGTCATCCACCGGCTTGTGGCAATAGACGCAGACCTTCCCCTTGTACCATCCCGCCACGACGTTGCGAACCAGGCACCCCTGCCCCAGAGTTTCGACCTGCGGCAGGCAATCCTGGGCGCACTCCTGCTTTTCCGGCCAGCGCGAACAGTCCTGGAGGCAGAGGTAAGTGCCGCCCCTAAAGGCCTTTAAGCCCGCGCCTTTGGCGTCCAGCTCGACCGCCGCGGCGCAGTGGCTCTCTGGACAGGTCACCAGGCGTTTGCCTCGCGCCCGCCAATAGGCTCGAAGGCCCCGAACCGACACAAAGATCGCCATACCCAAGGCGAGGCCCGCGAGCGACAAAATGACTATATAAGCGAAGGTGCTCATGTGCGCCTCCTTCCACGTGCGTAACAACATGAGCAAATCCACACCCAAAATTAGGTTTCAGGTGTCAGGGTGCCAGGGTCGGATTCGCAAAGGCCCCTGGCCTGCCTTCCAGTCCCCGCCAGCCACAGCAATGTTTTAACAATGGCCTTCCGGGCGTATAATGGCGGCAACCGAAGATCGACCTCGCCTTTTCGTCCGCGCGATGGCGGCGCTGCGTATTGGAACGATGGCAGCGGCCGTCAACCACAAGGAGTCTGCCATGAAAGGTAAGCCGGAAGTGTTGAAAGCCTTGCAGGAAAATTTAACCGATGAGTTGGGCGTGGTGCACGGGTACATCCTCCACGCCGAGATGTGTGAAAATTGGGGTTACAAGACGCTCGCGGCCACCACCACAAAGCGTGGCATTGAAGAAATGAAGCACGCCGAGAGATTGATAACCCACATGCTCTTTCTGGAGGGTGCGCCCGACGTGCAGACGATGCCGAAAGTCCACGTCGGTAAAGATGTGGAAGAGCAGTTTGCGAAAAACCTGGAAGATGAGCTGGCCGCAATTGCCAGCTATAACCAGGGAATCGCCATCTGCACCAAGGCCCGTGACAATGCCACGGCGGAATTGCTGAAGGGCATTTTGCAGGATGAAGAGCGGCACGCCGATTACCTGGAAACTCAACTGAGCCTCATCAAGCAACTGGGCCTGGCGAATTACCTGGCCCAGAATCTTGCGGCCTGAGCGGGAAAATATTTCCCCACAGAGGCACAGAGACCACAGAGAAAAGCACTTCTGTTTTTACGGGAAGGGGCTACGGCTTCTTGGTCTGTTGATGCACAGTTTATACCTGTGTCTTTTCTCCGTGACCTCTGTGCCTCTGCGGTGAAATCCTTTTGGGTTGCAGCGCGCCCGCGTCTTCCTCCGTTTCGCCTGAGTTGGGGTGTACGATGATGACGATTGATCCCGACGAAGCCCATGTTTTTGGAGTCCTGATGGCGACGATTGGCGCGACCGTGTACCTTGCGGCCTTCAGCTACTACCGCAAGTACCGTCAGTTTGTGGATACCGTGACCTCTGCCGCGCGCAGTGTGGCAGAGGGATTTGTGAGGGTCGAAGGCCATGCCATGGGGGAGCACAATCTGGTCAGCCCCATGTTTCAGGTTCCCTGCCTCTACTTTGCCTTGCGGATTATTGGCGTTCTGGATGAGACCAGGAATCCGTTAACCTACTCGAAAGGTGTGAAGTTCTATCTACAAGACGAAACCGGGAAGGTGCTGGTGGACCCCACCGCCCTCCGGCCCGATTCGGTTCCTATGATCGGGTCGAACCAAGTCTCGTTGACGGGTTGGAAAAGTTCCGGACCGGGTTCCTTCGCCAAAAGCCAGGCGGAAACGAGCTCGGAAAGCCCTTCGCAGCCCATCCACATACAGACTTTCACCGCCGACTTTGTGGCCTCCTATCTGGCGGCACACCCCCTGTCCGTTACCGCGCGAATGGCTTTGCTCGGAGGCGGGGAGGTCCGTTTAGAGGAGCGAGTCATCGCGCCTTACCAGCACTACGTCATCCAGGGAACATGCGTCGACAATCCCTACGCGCGGGATCCGGGCGACGTGCGGATGATTTCCAAGGGTCCCGGGAAGACCCCTTTCGAAATCGTCGACGAAACGGAGGTAACCCTGCGCTGGGAGAAAGCGCGGCGCACGCGGGTGTGTCTATGGGCTGGCGGGATGATTCTTGGTTCGGGCCTCGTCATGTTCATCTTTGCTGCTCACGAATGGGTGGCCGTACTTGCTTGCCTTGTTTTCTTGGGAACCGTGGTCGCGGCGCTTAAGGCGGCTGGAATACCCGTGAAGTTTGGCTGACTCGCAAAATCTTGCCGCGTGAGCGCGAGCAGGAAAAAGATCCACCGCAGCGTCACTGAGACCACAGAGAAAAGCACTTCTGTTTGTATGGGCAGGGCTACGGCTTCCTGGTCTGTTGGTGTACAGTTTATTCCCGGGTCTTTTCTCCGTGACCTCTGTGCCTCTGTGGTGAAATCCTTGTTAAGAAACCGCGCCGCCCACTTTTTCCCCACCGCGCCCTGCAAAATAAGCCTAAAATTTAGGGGCATTCTCAAATTAATGGGAGGTACGATGGAGTTCAACTGCCCACGTCGATCTATGCACGGAGGGGCGAGTATTGGAGTAATGGGGGCGGCACTGGTTCTGCTGTTTGCACCGTTGCGGGCGTGGTCGTGGGGGTGTGATGGTCACCAGGCCGTGGCCATGATTGCGGAGAAGCACATGACGGCGCACGCTCTGGAGATGGCAAACAAGCTATTGCAAAGCGCGCCGATTGATCCCACGCTGCCGCGCTGGTGCTCCCCCCAGGGACTCGATATGATGGCGGATGGTGCCACCTGGGCCGACGACATCAGAAAGATCAAGCCGGAAGCGAGCGCGTGGCACTATATTGACATCCCTCGCGACGCACCCCGCAGCGCCATGGCGGAATCGTGCCCAGCCTCCACGGGCTGCGTGACCAGCGCCCTCGAGCATCAAATCGAATTGCTTCGCAACGACAGCACCAACCCCCGCGTGCGCGCGGATGCTCTGCGCTTCGTCATCCATTTTGTGGGGGACATTCATCAACCCCTGCACTGCGTCACCAACAACGATATGGGAGGCAATTGCGTCCCCATCGATTTCTTTGGCAACCCCCCGATCGAAAAGAACCCGCAGTATGAAAGCTACGCTCCCAACCTCCACGCGATTTGGGATTCCGCCATCATCGAGCGATTGAGGGGAACGGAATCGGTGGCCGCGTGGGCGGGCTCTTTGGATCAACAGTTCAGCGCGCAAGCACGCGGCTGGGAAAAGCAGAGCATTAATGTGGAAGACTGGGCGTGGGAAGGCCACGAGTTGGCCGATTCGGTGGTTTACGCCAAACTGCCAGTGGCGATTCACGTGGAAAAGCCTGAGCTGGTGAAGGGGTGCAGCGACGACAATCATGTCTCCATGCGCATGCTGAAACTTCACGAACAGGTGTCGCAGCCATACGTGGACGCCGTAGCGTCAACCATCAACGAGCAGATCGCCAAAGCGGGAATCCGCCTGGCCATGGTCTTGAACCAGATTTGGCCGTAGTTGGGGCGTGCCCGTAAGCGTGCGAAAGTCCGTCAGTTGACGGACTTTCGGGCGGCGCTTTCAATCATTTATGGGGAAGGTTCTGCACGTCGACACTGTCGATCCTCCGATTGCTATCGCGTGACACGCCGACGATCATGAATTCCAAAGGTTCGCTGCCGGTATTCTCAAAGGCATGCGCCTCGTTTAATTGGATGGGGATGGCATCGCCCGCCCGAATCGGGGCAACTTCAGAAGCTCTACCCTCCGTCGCCACCGTGA
>Ga0182027_10009576_pt1 | contig 13885 bp, 12 predicted proteins | sample 712E1DmetaG_FD_121300 | JGI IMG/M metagenome (GOLD analysis project Ga0182027, IMG submission 121300) | Permafrost microbial communities from Stordalen Mire, Sweden - 712E1D metaG (Illumina Assembly) | ecosystem: Environmental > Terrestrial > Soil > Wetlands > Permafrost | place: Sweden...
CAGCCTTTATCTCAAGTCATTGCCTGAGGATAAGAAAAACGTTGAATTAAAATCACTTTATAACCTTGGTTTAACACCGACAATTTATATGGGTTTTTCTGATGCAGGTTATAATGCAACACTTTATGAGATTCATAAATTATATTACGAGGCAGTAAAAAGCAGTTTAGGAATTAATGCAGGTATCGAAGGTTACTTTTCCGACAGGTTCAGGGGAACCATAACCTACACAAGCTTTCAAAAAACAGAGACGGTTTATTCGGCTGCCGATACCTTGGGTAGATCTTTTAATTTCACGCAGAATCAGATATACGCCAAACTTGATGGGTATCTTTTTCCCGGTTGGGAGTTCTCAGTGTTTGACCATTCAGCATTTTATTCCGATCTTGTGACCCAGGGTCCTCCAGCTAACAGACAAACAATAAGTGTCGCAAAAACTGAATATAATTTTGGTGTTGGATTTTCAAAGAATGGATGGAAAGTACGGACCGGGGCAAATTTTTCGCTTAGCAATTTCAGTAATGCAAACCAGGTCAGGGGCGAGGCATATCTGACATATCTTCCATCAGGTAACCTTAATTTTTATTCTACAACTGGTGCTATGTACCAGGCAGATAATATATGGGGAAGCACATACCAGGTCAATGAGGAAATTGGTCTAAAGATTTATAGATTTCTTTGGCTTGAGGCCGGTCTGATAAAGGGTAACTCTTTCCTATATGCCAGGAATCAGGGATCATTTATAAATAACTCTTTACAGGAACCAGCAATTACTATTTACGGTAATATTATAATTTTGTCAGGAAACCATTTAACTTTTACCGTGACTCCATTTTATGTTCAGAATTATATTTACTCCTGGAATTTAACAACCTATACCAGGAGCGATAAACTTGTATCTAATTCATCAGGAGCCAGCATTAAAATAACCTATAAATTCAAATAACATGAAGAGAATCACGTTAATAATAATTTTTATTTTTTCAATTGTAGTAACATTCGCCCAGGATTACACAAAGCTGACAAATGCTTTCAGTGACAGCTATAAGAAGGAAAAGGGGGGAAAGTATCTTGAGGCTGTGATGGCACTGAAGGATGTTTATACTGCAGATTCTTATGAAATCAATCTCCGGCTTGGCTGGCTGACCTATCTTCAGGGTCAGTTCTCAGAATCGATGGGCTATTATAATAAGGCTATCCAGTTGATGCCTTACGCTATTGAACCACGTTTAGGTGTGGTTTTACCTGCCTCCTCTCTTGGCAACTGGGACTTTGTTATCGGACAGTATAACAAGATTCTCGCTATTGATCCCAATAACACGCTCACCCTTTACAGGATGGGACTCATCTCATACGATAAAAAGGATTATATTCAGGCATATCAGTACTTCGAAAAGGTGGTAAACCTATATCCTTTCGATTACCAGAGTGTGCTGATGCTTGCATGGTCAAATTATAAGCTGGGCAAAACCCGTGAAGCAAAAGTTCTTTTTAACAAGGCTTTGCTTTACTATCCCGAGGACTCCAGCGCAAAGGAGGGACTTGCTCTTATCAAATAGTAAGCTGTTTTTAAAATTTTAAATAAATGCAATTGCCACAGAGACACGTAGACACCAAGTTTCACAAAGAATTAATTTTACTTAATGTAACCTAAGTGCAACTTTGTGCCTTAACGCCTTGGTGGCAAAAAATACACTTTTTATTTTAAGATGAAGATCCACGACAAAAAAATAAGATACTCAGAAATAGTCCTTCTGGCCTTTGTCTGGCTGGTTCTTATAATAACTCCGATTCTTTTCAGGGAGGATATTTATAATCCGGTACGGAGGAGCGTAATTCTTCAGCTCGAAATCCTTATACCGCTTTTATTATTGTTCCTTATAAACAGGTTCATCCTTGTTCCAAGGTTGCTTTTTAAGGGGAAGCAGATTCTTTTCATAATCTCAGTATTGGGAATTATAGGCCTTTTCACTGCAGGTTGCTATGTCTATGATGAAAATATAAAATCTCCAACCCTTGAAGAGCCACAGTCGGATAAACAGATAGTTTTGCCTCCATATGCCTTCCCCGGGGGTGTTGACAGGTTTGGAAATCTGCGACCTGCTCAGACTCGTCAGCCTAAACCAATTCCTCCGTTTGCCAACTTTTTAATTCTTTCGATTCTTGTTGTAGGGTTTGATACAGGTTTACGATCAAGTCTTCGCTGGATAGAGGTTGAAAATGAAAAGGTCAGGCTCGAGAAAGAAAATGTGGCTACCCAGCTAGTGCTTCTTCGCAACCAGGTAAGTCCGCATTTTCTTATGAATACATTAAATAATATTCATTCATTGGTTGATATTAATACAAAGGAAGCCAAAGAGGCAATTATTAAGCTCTCGAGAATGATGCGCTATCTGCTTTACGAGACTGAAACAGAAAAAACAACTTTAATCAAAGAAGTAGAATTTCTTGAAAGCTATATTAACCTCATGAAGCTCAGGTTTAATGAAAAAGTCATAATTACTCTCAATATTCCTGAAACTATTCCTGCAAAAACGATACCGCCGTTTATCTTTACCTCCTTAATTGAGAATGCATTTAAACATGGCATCAGTTATAAAGACGAATCCTTCATCAATATTGATCTTATCATTGGTGATGACAGGCTTTTGATGGTTGTGAAGAATAGTAAGACAGATAATAGCCAGCTAAAGGATTTTTCCGGCATAGGTATTGAAAATACAAAGAAACGACTAGACCTGCTATATGGTAATAAATACCATCTGGATATAGTTGACAATAAAGATTTGTTCACAGTTAACCTATCTATTCCATTATGATAAGATGTATTGCAATAGATGATGAACCATTAGCTTTGCGACAGATTGCAGGCTATATTAAGAAGACTTCTTTTCTTGAACTGGCAGGATTATGCGAAAGTGCTTTGCAGGCAATTGAGGTTTTACATAGTACTCCGGTTGATCTAATGTTTGTTGATATTAATATGCCGGATCTCAGTGGAATGGATTTCGTAAAAACTCTCGAAAATCCGCCTCTCGTAATCTTTGTTACTGCTTATAGTGAGTATGCTTTAGAGGGATTCAGAGTAGATGCAATCGACTATCTTCTTAAACCAATCAGCTATGTTGATTTTCTGAAGTCAGCGAATAAAGTCAAATCATGGATTGATACTCATCGTCAAAAAGAAGATGAGGTAAAAAGTAATAAGGAATTCCTTTTTATTAAATCGGAGTATAAAATTCTCAGGATCAACTTTGATGATATCAAATATATTGAGGGAATGAGCGAATATATTAAAATACATCTTGTTAACTCCAAACCCGTAATGACGCTTCTAAGCATAAAATCTATTGAAGAGCAGTTACCGCCGGATCGTTTCATGAGAGTGCACAGATCATATATTGTCAACCTTGAAAAAATCTCCGTGATCGAAAGGAGTAGAATTATTTTCGATGGCAATGTCTATATTCCGGTAAGCGATCAATACAAAAGCAAGTTCCAGGGTTATATCGATAAGAATTATCTGATCTGAACTTTTTGAATGATTGGATCAGATCAACTTCTCAATTTGACTTCCTCACAACTCAAAAAAGCTTTCTCAGAAATCAGATACTAGACGCAAGACAACCATTTCGCTGATGGAATATCATATCTGATTTAAAACTAATGAAATTATATCAGAGAAGCCAGAGTAGCATCCTGTAATATATCGTAGGTGTTATCCCTGATCTTTTTGAAAACATGTCTGATTTTGCATGTTTCTTCAATTCTACAGAATTCACAAGGCTGGTAAGCTTTTTCCGAAACACAATACATCAATGCGACACTACCCTCAAAATGTCTGATAACATCGAGTAAACTCACATCCTTTGGTGATTTTATTAAATAATAACCACCGGTTTTTCCAAGCTTACTGCCCAGAATTCCTGTTTTCTTCAATTCCAGTAATATTGATTCTAAAAATCTTTGGGGTATATTCTCCTGCCTGGCAATATCTGCGATTTGTATTGCTCCGTCGCCATACCTGGAAGCAAGGTTTGTCAGGGCCAACATCGCATATCTAGTTTTCTTTGATAGCATAACAGGAATTTTATAATGACACAAAAATAGACATAGGGAATTTATTGACAAAATTTATTAACCAGTAAACTTATCTTTTTTACCCAGTCAATTTTATGTCTTTATACTTATTTTTTGATGCGATTATTATTAGTTCTTTTGTACACTAATTCAGTAGACATAATGTATTATAATATGGAAATAAAAAAAATTACAATTATCGGCGGATTTGGAAAGGATGGTTTGAAGGAAGAGGTAGACCGTATCGATCTTAATTTAGGAGATATAGTCAGTATAGTCGGACCAACAGGTTGTGGCAAAACTACATTAATTAATGATGTTGAACTCTTTGCAAACAGAAATACACCCTCCGGGAGACAGATTCTGATAAATGATGAACCTTTACCTGAGGATTTTACATTGGATCCCTCAAAACATCCCATTGCTTTGATTTCTCAGCATACAAACTTCCTTAGCGATTTACCTGTCGGCGAATTTCTGACTATCCATGCCAAAGTAAGGGGAGCCTCCGATATAAATAATGTTGTGGAAGAAACTATTCAATTTGCCAATCAGTTAACTGGTGAAGCAATTATTAAGGAAACTGCCATGACTGAGTTATCAGGTGGTCAGACCCGTTCATTGCTCATTGCTGATGCAGTTGTAATTGGTAATTCGCCTATTATCTTATTGGACGAAATTGAAAATGCAGGAATACACAAAACAAAAGCGCTGGAATTATTAAAAAAATATGCCAAACTATTTGTTTTCGTCACCCACGACCCGACTATTGCTCTTTATTCTGATTGCAGAATAATAATGAAAAGCGGTGCAATGCAGAAAATTGTCTACTCAAATGTTGAGGAACGCGGTGTAGCACAGGAACTTAAAAAAATGGATGATATGATCCTATATTATCGTGGCCTGATAAGAGCAGGCGAAATAATCAACAATAAACATTTGGAAGCAGCAACAAAATAAATTTTATAAGATGAAACTAGTAATATTTGCAGGACCACCAACCTGCGGCAAAACTACAGTTATCAGGCAGGTCATTAAACGAATGATCGCAAAAAACCTGAAACCTTCCTTCGTCAAAATAGATGTTCTTTATGCCGATGAGGATGAAACAATCAACAAAGAGTTTGGCATACCTACAAAAAAAATATATTCAGGGGAACTCTGCCCTGATCATTGTAATGTTGTGGTATTGGATGAAGTGGTCGAATGGGCCGATAAAATAGGAGCAGATTATTTATTTGTTGAAACAGCCGGTTTATGCTTAAGATGTTCACCTTATGTTGAAAACTCGCTTGGAGTAGTTGTCCTGGAAGCAACAAGTGGTATGAATCTTCCCCGGAAAATAGGGCCGATGCTTACTCTGGCTGATATAAGTGTTATCACCAAAATTGACCTTATATCACAGGCAGAAAGAGAAGTATTCCGTTACAGGGTTCTTGAATCGGCAAAGGATATTACTGTTGTCGAAACTAATGCTCTGTATGGCATTGGTATTGATCCCATAGTCAGACAAATACTCAAAACCAATGATGTTGAATTCCCGATGTACCTCAGAGGAAATCCTCCGGTGGGTACCTGTACTATTTGCGTTGGGAAGAAAGAGATCGGGGCCAAGAATCATTTTGGTGTTTTACGTACAATGGAACAGGAACTTTTTTATGTAGGTGAATAAACTTCTGACATATGAAGCAAAAAATCTATCTCGATAATGCAGCAACTACGCAAGTGGATGAACGCGTAGTCCTTTCAATGCTCCCTTGTTATTCGGAAGAATACGGCAATGCATCAAGTCTGCATTCCTATGGTACCCGTGCTAAGGAAATATTGGACAAATCAAGAAGAAAACTTGCCTCTTTCATCGGAGCTGAACCTGGTGAAATAATTTTCACTTCCGGTGGCACTGAGTCCAATAACCTTGCATTAAAAGGATTAGCTTTTGCGAACCGCATAAAAGGAAACCATATCATCGTTTCCGCTATAGAGCATGATTGTGTGTTAAATTGCTGCAAATGGTTGGAATCACAAGGATTTTACGTTACTTATCTTCCTGTTGACCATACAGGGGTTGTTGATTTAAATGAGCTTAAAAAATATATTAATCCTAAAACTATCCTGGTTTCAGTTATGCATGCAAATAACGAAATCGGCACATTAGAACCAATTGAAGAAATCGGGAAAATATGCAACAGCTATAATGTTCCGTTTCATTCTGATGCCTGCCAGTCATTCGGTAAAATTCCGATTAATGTGAATAAATCAGGTTTGGATCTTCTTACTATTAATTCACACAAGATTTATGGCCCAAAAGGGGTGGGTGCTTTATATGTCCGTAAAGGGACAAATATTGTCCCATTGCTTCATGGTGGTGGTCAGGAAGCAGGTCTGAGGTCAACAACTGAAAACATACCCGGGATAGTTGGATTTGCAAATGCTGCTAAGTTGTGTGTTGAAGGAATGGAAAATGAAAACAGGAAGCTTCTTGGACTGAGGAATAAATTTACAGATTTTTTATTTGAAAATTTCGAGAATACATATATCAATGGACCTCAGGATAACAAGCTTCCCGGTCTTGTAAACTTCAGTTTTCACGGATTGGAAGGCGAAACGATCAGATTGCTATTATTACTCGATGAAAAAGGTATTGCAGTATCTGCTGGTTCAGCCTGTTCTTCAAATGATAAAACACATAATACATCCCACGTTCTTCAGGCAATAGGACTGAACCAGTTTGAAGCCAGAGGTAGCATCAGAGTTAGTTTTGGCAGATATTCGACCGAAGAGGATCTGGAAAAATTTAAAGATGCTCTGACAAAATCTGTTAATTCACTTACCTCGATCTTTTCAGGAAGTTCAACATTTAGCAGATAACAATGAACGAAATAAAATTCTATAACAGACATCTGAATGAAAATAACATGAGCTATTTTCAGCATTTACGGTTTGCACTTATGCTGGTAAGAAGGACTTTCGGTTGTGCCATAGCATCAATATTACATGCCTTCATCCCATTTGTTTTTGTTGACCACACAAGTAAAACTATAAATAATCTGAACGAGATTTTCCTTGAAAGAAAGAGAAAGCAGGATAACTATTCAACTGTAATTTGAAAGTCGCCTGAGTGAAATCCTGAGATCATTATACATAAATACGAATCAATAATTTTTAAACCTAAATAACTATTTACATGAGTGCTGAGACATTAATTCAAAAAACCAATACCCTTGATCTTCTTCCAAAACTTGACTGCGGAGCCTGCGGATATAAAACATGCGTTGATTTTTCTTTAGCGGTTGACAATAAAGAAACAGAACTGAAAAAATGTATTCATGTAAAATCCATTGTGAAAATACCAGCAGGTCAATCCAATTGTCTTGGTTGTGCCGGAGAAAACCTTGGCGTGAAGCTTGGCTGGATGGATAGTCTGAAAAGGGACTTTGATTTTATTCTTGATATTTTTGAAGGTGAAATTGGTCCGAAAGAGACCATTTTGCCATACAATCCTACTCTTGTCAAAGAACTTGGTGTTAAGAAAGGTGATGTGATGATAGGTCGTCCGATGGGAATGTCATGTGGTTGCCCGATTACACATTGCGGAGTCGTATCCGAAGTTGATGCACGCAATGGAGTCATTAACTGGTTTGTTACCGGTCCCCTGAGACCTCGCAGCGAAGGATTTATCGATATCGGATATTATGTATCACAAGCTTATGAAGGAATAATCAAAGAATCGAAAGAAGAGATAAAGCTTGGTCGTCGTTACTGGTTCCTGCCAAGACGATGTATGTTACAATGGCGTCATAGTGGTTTGGTAAATGCAGTTACAAAACTGAGGGATGGGAGTTACAAAGTAAGAATTGAAGGATTGCTTATCGGTTAATAGTATGAAATCCGGATTGTTCAGGAAAGGTTTTCGCACGACCATTAATCCTGATCAATTTTAAATTTTTTATCTCACATGCAATTTGAAACAAAAGCGATCTGGGTCGGACAGGCAGCGGATCGGACAACAGGAGCTACTATTGTGCCTATTTATCAGACTTCAACTTTCACTCAGGAAGAGGTCAATAAGCACAAAGGATACGAGTATTCAAGGTGTGGAAATCCTACGCGCTCGGCGCTGGACGAATGTCTGGCATCCCTTGAGGAAGGAAAATACGGATTGTCTTTTTCTTCAGGTCTGGCAGCTGAACATGCAATATTTTCGCTGCTCAGGCCCGGCGATCATGTTATTGTTCCGGAAGATATGTACGGCGGAACGTACAGATTAATAAAGGAGATACTGGAACCTTATAATATCAGATTCACCTTTACTGATTTTACAGATCTGGAGATACTTCAGAAAGCATTCCTCTCTTCAACAAAAATGGTCTGGATAGAGACTCCTACAAATCCTCTTCTTAAGATTTTTGACATACAAGCAATTTCAGATCTTAGTCATAAGAGGAATGCTCTTGTTGTAGTTGATAATACTTTTTTAACTCCATATTTCCAGAAACCTTTACTTCTGGGCGCTGATATTGTCGTTCATAGCACGACAAAGTATATTAACGGTCATTCTGATATTATTGGTGGAGCAGTAATCCTTAATAATACTGTGTTATATGAAAAGATACTTCTTGTGCAGAAATCTGTGGGTGCTGTTCCTTCCCCATTCGATTCATGGTTGACACTCAGAGGTGTGAAAACACTTGCAATACGTATGAGACAGCATGAACAAAATGCATTAAGTGTTGCCAGGTTTCTTATTGAACAACCTAATGTCCTTAAAGTCTTTTTCCCGGGTCTCGAAAGTCATCCAGGACATGAGATTGCAAAGAAACAGATGACTGGTTTTGGAGGTATTGTCTCCTTCCTGATAAATGGAGGTCTGAATGAAGCCAATGTTTTTTTCAGAAAACTAAGAATATTTCAGCTTGCTGATAGTCTGGGTGGTGTTGAATCTCTGGCGAACTATTCTGCATTAATGACACATGAGGCATTCACCCCTGAGTTGCGGCAAAAAACCGGGATCACAGAAAACCTGATCAGGCTTTCCGTGGGAATTGAGCATATCGATGATTTGTTGTCCGACTTAAATAATGCACTGACTATTAATCTGGCTTGAATTATTTGAAATCTGCTTTATAACTAAATGATCTTGAACTGGCTTTCAATACAAAAATGATAATGTTTCACCACAATGATTTTATTTGGTTGGTCAGGTTAATAATCTACAACACTTTTGGTTAGTTAAGTGTTGTACATTTACAATTCAAAATAAAAAACATTATTATGACTGATGTTACTATACCCAATCAAAAAGCTGTTGAAGCAATAATTAAATCTGCTTTTAAACTGTTGTTTCCACACGCCAATCGTTTCACTAAAAATGAAATAGAGAGCAAGGATAAAGATTTGCAGGATCAGATACTTGATATTTTGTCTGGTTTGACGGATAAAAAGGAGGCTGTAACCCGACAGTTTTTTGAAAACCTTAAGAAGATTAAAACAGCATTAAACAAAGACGCCAGTTTTATTCTTGAATCAGATCCTGCAGCCACTCAACTTATAGAAGTTATTGCCATTTATCCGGGTTTTCTTGCCATATTCTGTTATCGTATTGCCAATTCATTTGCCCGACTGTCTGTTCCTCTGTTTCCCAGGATGATCACAGAATATGCTCATAAAGTTACTGGTATTGATATTCATCCCTTAGCTACTATCGGAAGCCCGTTTTCAATTGACCATGGTACGGGTATTGTAATAGGAGAGACAGCACAGATAGGAAAAAATGTAAAACTTTTTCAGGGAGTTACTCTTGGCGCACTGAGTGTGGATAAAAGTAAAGCATCCAAAAAGAGACATCCCACCATTGAAGATAATGTTGTTTTATATTCAGGTTGTACAATTCTTGGAGGACAGACTGTTGTGGGAAGAAACAGTATCATAGGAGGCAATGTCTGGCTCACAGAGAGTATTGCGCCATTTTCAGTGGTTTATCATAAAAGCGAAATAATTGTGAGAAATCAGACTGGTTTCCAGGAACCTATAAACTTTATTATCTGAAATAACCTAGTGTTATATTAATTGTACTTTGACAAATTATGGTTAAGAATTTATGAAAGTAAATAAAATACTTTATTGCGGAATGCGGCTGTAAGATTGCGGATTAAAAGCCAGAAGAAGAAAGCAAAATAAAAATTCAAAATAATCCGAAATCAACAATCCGAAATCCGAAATCGATAAAATTGCGGCATATTAATTTTAACCTGAAACTAAATAAAAATCAATATCATGAAAGTAAACTCAATTCTTGAAACAATCGGTAACACACCCCATTTGAAGATCAACCGGCTTTTCGACCCCGGTTATTCAGTATGGGTAAAACTGGAAAGATCCAACCCCGGTGCAAGCATAAAAGACCGTATTGCACTATCTATGATCGAAGATGCTGAAAAAAAAGGAATATTAAATCCTGAAAGTGTAATCATTGAACCAACATCCGGTAACACAGGAATAGGTCTGGCAATGGTGGCAGCAGTAAAAGGTTACAGGCTCATCCTGGTAATGCCCGAATCAATGTCACTTGAAAGAAGAAAAATAATGAGTTCCTATGGCGCTGAATTCGTTCTCACTCCACGTGAAAAAGGGATGAAAGGTGCAATCGAACGTGCCAGGGAATTAGTTGCTGAAACAGAAGGCTCATGGATGCCTATGCAGTTCGATAATCCTGCTAATACTAATATTCACCGCACTACTACGGCTCAGGAAATACTTAACGATTTTCCTGATGGTCTTGATTATCTGATATCGGGCGTTGGTACGGGTGGTCATATAACCGGATGTGCCGAATTGCTTAAAAGCAAGTTCCCAAAACTTAAAGTTTACGCAGTTGAACCGGAACTTTCTCCTGTTTTGAGCGGAGGTTCTCCAGCACCACATCCGATACAGGGAATAGGAGCAGGGTTTGTACCTTCAATCTTAAATACAAAGCTGTTAGACGGGATAATTAAAGTATCCAAAGAAGAGGCATTCACCTTTACAAAACGCGCTGCAAAGGAAGAGGGATTATTTATTGGAATATCTTCAGGAGCATCATTGGCGGCAGTGAATCAAAAAATTAAAGAGGTCCCGAAAGGAACAAAAATCCTTACCTTTTGTTATGATACAGGTGAAAGATATTTATCAATTGAGGGATTGTTCTGAAATATTATATAAGTGGAAAATAAATTAAAAAACCTTCATTCTATACTTGAAAAATACCGGAGCGCAGCAATAGCTTTTTCCGGAGGTGTCGACAGTACCTTCCTTGCCAGAGTAGCGAAGGATATCTATGGTGAAAATCTTTTATTAGTTACTGCTGCATCAAGCACTTATCCTTTCTATGAACTTGAGGAAGCTAAATCACTGGCATTACTTCTGGGAGTAAAACATCAGGTCATTGTTTCGGAGGAGATAGACATTCCCGGATATTCTGATAATCCTCCTGACAGGTGTTATTATTGTAAAAGTGAACTATTTGGAAAGATCAGATATATTGCCGTTGAGCAGGGTTTCGAAGTGGTTTTTGACGGCAGCAATGCTGACGATCTGAAGGACTTCCGTCCTGGTATAAAAGCTAAGTCTGAGAAAGGAGTTATTTCCCCGCTTGCTGAAGCAGGTTTTACCAAAAATGATATCCGTCATTTCTCTGCTGAATTAAATTTGCCGACTGCAACAAAACAATCTTATGCCTGTCTTGCTTCACGTTTTCCTTACGGCGAAAAAATTACCAGAGTGAAACTCGACAGGCTGGCAATAGCAGAATTTGAGGTCAGAAAACTCGGTTTCTCACAGTTCAGGATCAGGAGTCATGATAACCTTGCCCGGCTTGAATTCATATCTTCTGAAATGGACAGAGCATGGGAACTCAGAGAAAAGCTGACTGAGATTTGCCTTAAATCGGGGTTCACCTATTCTGCAATAGATCTTACAGGCTATAGAACAGGATCCATGAATGAAGTTTTACCTGATTCAGAAAAGAAACTTTATCTGAAAGGAATTTCCGGATCAACAATCTGAATAATCTTTCTTTAGTGCATGTTAATGTCTGTGTGCTACTTTGCCTCCTTATGCTATAGCCAATGTAAAAAAGGTGTGGTTGCGAGGGTTGGTAGCAATTTTTATTTTTCGAGCAGATTATTTCATTCATTCGATTATCTTCGAAGGCAAGAATCAAACTTTTATATGCGCAGGGGAATTATTGCAATATTATTCTTTTTAACAGGCACCACAGCTTTATTGGCCCAGAACTGCTATGAACTCAACAATGGATGGAAATGCTCTCCTGTATCCAGTGTAAAATCCAAAGGAGAAGAATTATCCAATCCTGTGTACAAACTCTCCGGATGGTTGCCGGCTACTGTTCCGGGAACTGTCCTGACAACCCTTTTAAATAATGAGCTCATCCCTGATCCGTTCTGGGGAATGAATAACAAAAAAATACCTGATATATATTTCACGGGTCATGATTATTATACTTACTGGTTCGTCAATGATTTCAAAGAAAAAATAACCTCAGCTAATGAACAGCTCTGGCTTCATTTCCGCGGTATAAATTATGGATGTGATATCTGGTTTAACGGACATAAGGTGAACCCTGAAACGCATTTTGGCATGTTCCTGCGGCAGACTTATAATATTACTGCTTTCCTGAATAAAGATGGAAATAACAGGTTAGCTGTTATCGTTTATCCTCCAGATCCTGTCGGCAATCCGAACGGAGGACAGGGAGGCGACGGTACTATAGCCCGGAATGTTTCAATACAATATTCTGCCGGGTGGGACTGGATTCAGCCTGTCCATGATCGTAACACGGGTATTTGGGATAAGGTAATTGTTGAAAAGACTGTCTTGGTTAATCTGAAAAATCCTCATGTTATTACACTTGTTCCGGGTAAACGATACCCCGGTCAGCCCCAGGAACCGGTTGTAATTAAAGCTTCCGCTGAGATTGATAATCCATCAGGTTCTGTCATCAGAGGCATACTTCAATATAAACTGGATGGAAATATAATCAGGCAGGAGGTTTCTCTTCAACCTCGATCAACTAATGAAGTCCATTTACCCGATTTCACTTTAACTATTCCGAAATTATGGTGGCCAAACGGATATGGTGATCAGTTTCTTTATAACGTAAAATTTGAATTTGTCAACAGTACAAAGCAGGTTCTGGATAGCGAATCATTGAGGATTGGAATCCGTGAGATTCAAACCCCCTGGAACGATCATACCCATAGCAGGCAGGTAAATGTGAACGGACAGAAAATATTTATCAGAGGTGGTAACTGGATTGTTTCCGATGCCATGTTGAGGTTTACAGATGAACGCTATGATGCTGAAATCCGGTTTCATCGTGATATGAATTTAAACCTGATCAGGGTCTGGGGCGGAGCTCTTACTGAAAGGCCGGAGTTTTATAACGCATGCGATAAGTATGGATTGCTGGTATTTCAGGATTTCTGGATGTCAGGGGATTGTAATGGACGCTGGAAGGATCAGATGAAAAAAGATGATCAGCCCACCCGTCGCAATTATCCTGATGATCATAAGTTGTTCATCGAATCAGTAGCCGATCAGGTTAAAATGATCCGCAATCATCCTTCTCTTGCTTTTTATTGCGGTGGAAACGAGATTGTCCCTCCTGAAGATATTTATCTTGCCATGAGAGACTCTGTTCTTCCCGACCTTGATGGAACTCGTTACTTTTTCTCCTATTCCAATACCGATAGTATGTCGTATAATTCAATCGGCGGAACCGGTGACGGGCCTTATTCAATTCAGCAAC
>Ga0182027_10009577_pt1 | contig 13884 bp, 5 predicted proteins | sample 712E1DmetaG_FD_121300 | JGI IMG/M metagenome (GOLD analysis project Ga0182027, IMG submission 121300) | Permafrost microbial communities from Stordalen Mire, Sweden - 712E1D metaG (Illumina Assembly) | ecosystem: Environmental > Terrestrial > Soil > Wetlands > Permafrost | place: Sweden...
GCGGTCAGGGTCACCTGCGAGGTGGTGCCGGTGTCGGACTGTCCGGAGAGCGTTCCAACCGACGTCGACCACACGAATTTCATGCTGCTGGCCTGCGGGTCCATCGCTTCTACGGAGAAGGCAACCGTTGCAGAGGGATCGACCACCAAGGCTGATTGCGCAGCGTCGACGATGGCCGGGGCAACGATCGACACGGGCGCTCCCACTGGCAGATACACGGTGCCGTGGCTGGTTCCGCCGTGGCCGTCGCTGACTGCCACGTCGAACTCGCAGTAGGTGTCGGTGGCAGAGGCCGGCAGCGTGAAGGAAGGCGTGGCCGAGGTCGCGCTGGTGAAGCTCCCCGCAGTGCAGGTGGTGCCCGTGCTCCACAGGTAGGTGAGCGCGTCGCCATCCGAGTCGCTGGCCGTCACCGAGAGCGCCGTGGGCGCGCCGCGCGTGATCCAGCCAGGCGTGGCGCTGACATCGCTGACCACTGGCCAGTTGTTGAACTTGACATTGACATCAGCCTGGCCCGTGCCATTGGCGTTGGACACGTGGATCACGATGGACGCCGACGTGACGGCGCCGTGATTGTCCTTCACGCCGATGGTGAGCGTGACGTCGCCCTCGGTAGTGGGGGCGGTCCAGGTCGTGGTGGCGGCGGTGGCAGCCGAGAAGCTGCCGACGGCGGGGCTGCCCGACCAGGCGAAGGTGATGGTGTCGCCGGCATCAATGTCCTCTGCTTGGACCTTGGCGGTGATGGTCTCGCCTGGGGCGATGTTGGTGGATGACACGACCAGCGAATCAATGATGGGCACCGTGTTCGCGAAGGGAGCGGGAGGGTTGGCCGGTTGAGCGGTGATTACAACCGTGGTCACGTGATTGTGCAGAATCGCAACGTTGGTCGCTTGTCCGACGTAGGCCAAGGCCTTGCTTGTGTCGCTGGCACTGACTGTGAAAGTGTAGTTGCTGCCAACCGGCAAGGAAGAAATGAGGGCGCCGTAGCTTCCCCCTGATCCCTGCGGAGACAGGGTCACTGGCTTGGGCGCGTACAATGACGGCCCGGAGATCGTGACAGTGACCTGGCCGAGCGGGACGGTGCTGAGCGCTTGCACGCTCACGTCTGCCGATCCCGTTGCGGAGGGTTGATTGTTTTGGCCGCAGGCGGAAAGCGCCGCAGCGACGGCGAGCGCCCCGAGGGGCAAGAAGGCGGAACGAGACGAGCGAAGGTGCAACATGATGATCCTCCCTGGGTTATGGGGACGGTCGCACCCTATTCCTTCGTCCGCGGAGCAAGCGCGACGGCTACGCGACATTAGCGAAAACGGAAGTGGCCGACTTGTGACGACTGTGACAACACTACGGTGCGGTGTCGTCTGCGGCGTCCAGCGCGAGAAGGTGAGGCGCGGAGGGATGCGCGACCCGGGCCGCCACGACCGCGGGCGGCAGCGGCCGTTCGGGGGCGTCGTCGCCGTACTGATGATGGGCCCGCAACACCTCGGATTCTGCGCCGAAGAACGCGTGCACCACCGCAGGATCGAAATGGCTTCCGGAGCCCTGGCGCAAAATTGAATACGCTCTGTCCAGCGGAAACGCCGGCTTGTAGGGACGGCAAACAGTCAACGCGTCGAACACATCGCAGATCGCGACGATGCGGCCCACCAGGGGAATGTCCTCTCCCTTGAGACCGCGCGGGTAGCCCGATCCGTCCCACTTCTCGTGATGGGTCAGGGCCACAATTTCGGCCAACTGGATGATTTCAGAATCTGACCTGGAGAGAATGCGGGCGCCCACCAGAGGGTGGCGCTTCACGATGGCCCATTCCTCGGCATTCAATGGTCCTGCCTTTTGCAAGATGCTGTCGGGCAAGGCGAGCTTGCCGATGTCGTGCATAAGAGCAGCGTGGAAGAGTCGATCGAGATCCGCGGCGTTCCAGCCCAACTGCCTGGCCACGGCCACCGCGTAGTGAGCCATGCGTAATACGTGGCGTCCGGTCTGGTCGTCCTTGTACTCGGCCGCCAATCCCAGGCGAAGCACAGTGTCGATTGCGCTCTCGCTCAGTCGATTGAGAGCGGCCTGCAATTCAGCCGTGCGCGCCTGAACCCGCGACTCCAGACGCGCATTTTCGTCGCGCAAGGCATCCCAGACCGCCTTCAATTCCAGATGGGTTTGCACCCGCGCACGAACCACCATGGGATTGAATGGCTTGGTGATGTAGTCCACGCCGCCCACCTCGAAACCCACGGTTTCATTTTGGTGATCGCCAAGCGCGGTGATGAAAATGACAGGAATTTCGCAGGTGCGCGGGTCCGCCTGCAGGCGGCGGCAAACCTCAAAGCCGTCAAGGCCCGGCATCAATACATCGAGCAGGATGAGATCGGGCGGTTCCTGCTGAGCCATGCGTAGCGCGGTTGCGCCATTGGCGGCGACGCGCAGGTGATAGGCGGACAGCAGACTGCTGAGCACATCGAGGTTCAGCGAAGTGTCGTCGACAATAAGAATCTCAGGGGAAAGCATGATCGCCCATTTCGTTGCCGGCCAGAGAGCGCGGGTCTGTCTCCCCCGAGACCGGCGGCTCTCGGTGGACGTCGCCTTTCAAGAACTCGGCCACCCCGCGGATCACCAGCGCCAACTCGTCCGCGAAGCCCCGCAGGGCTGTGTCTGCCTCTGGGCTGGCTGACCTGAGCGCCGTCTCCAGTCGACGGGCCAATCGGTACAAGGACTGGGCGCCCATCTGACCGGCCAGACCCTTGATTGTGTGGGCCTCACGAATGGCGTCGTCGAGTTTGCCCTCAATCAAAAGGATCCTGATCCGCCCATCGGCGCCTGCGTACGTCGCGGCAAAGGTACGCAGCAGCCGCAGATATAGGGTCCGATTGTCCCCCAACAGAGCCAAGCCCTCTTGGATATCAAGGCCAGGAAGCGTGGCCGGTAGCAAGCCATCATCGGGCTGGGCCGTTGCTGGCACGGGCTGGGGCCTTGTCGCTGGCAACTCCGCTTTCGTATTCGCCCAACGCGCGACAACCGGGAACAGCGAATCGGGCGTGAATGGCTTGGAGATGAAGTCGTTCATTCCGGCGCGCAGGCACTCTTCACGAGCTGAACCCACAACATCAGCGGTCATTGCGACGATGGGTAGGTCGGCGCAACTGGAATCGGCGCGGATCTTGCGGGTGGTCTGTAGGCCGTCCATTCCAGGCATGTGGCGATCCATCAGCACAAGTGCGAAGGGATGGCTTGCCTGCACAGCCTCGCGCACCTTGGCCACTGCGTCCGGACCGTTGCTGGCCAGTTCCACCAGCACACCTGCTGATCGCAAGACCGCTGCTGCGACCTCTTGATTGATGATGTTGTCTTCCACCAGTAGGACGCGTACACCGCGCACTTGATCCAAGCTGCGGTCGACCGCGTCGCGCTGGCCCGAATTGCGTCCGACGCGGCTGCGCTGCTCGGCGCCGAAGGCGCGCGCCACGATGGCAAACACTGCCGACGGGCTCGCGGGCTTGATGAGAAGCAGTCCAAAGCCAAGGCTACGCAGGCTGGCGTGTGCTTGTTCGGCATCGGCGTGACAAGCCACAACCACCACGCGGTTGGGTGCAATGCCGGCACTGTTCCGTGCAAGGGCGATCAAGTCCCGTGTGCGGGAGCCGTCCAAACGCCAATTGAGGAAGACCAGGTCGACGGACTGGCTTGCACCTGAGCGCCCCAGCCAGGCGCGCGCTTCCTCGGCGCTCGACACGCAGGTAACTGACATCCCCGCGTCCACCAGAGTGTCCACCATCGAGCGACGCGCGGTCGCATTGGATTCTCCCACCAACACTCGCTTGCCGCGAACCGCAGGCGGCAACCCGGGCCGCTGTCGCCTCTCGCCGGTCCGGGCACGAAAAGAGACGGTGAAAAAGAAACGACTGCCGTGCCCAGCTTCGCTTGCGACCCCGATAGTGCCGTCCATCAGTTTCACCAGGCGGGCGCAAATGGCCAGACCAAGCCCGGTCCCGCCGAAGCGCCGGGTGGTGGACCCATCGGCCTGGGCGAAAGGACGAAATAGCTTGGCCTGCTGATCGCTGGTGAGTCCGATGCCGGTATCCTCGACCTGAAAACGCAGTTCCACGCGATCGCCGTGAGTGGCACGCAGTGATACCGAGATGTGCACTTCGCCCTTTTCGGTGAACTTGACCGCGTTGCTGGCCAGGTTGGTGAGGATCTGGCCCACGCGCAGCGGATCGCCAAGCAGCAGCACCGGCACCTCAGGTGGGCGTGAGATCACCAGCTCCAGGTTCTTTTCCGCGGCCCGCACGCCCACCAAGGTCGCGACGTCGTCGAGCACGTCGTCGAGGCTGAAGACCAGATCTTCAAGTTCCAGTTTGGAGGCCTCGATTTTCGACAGGTCAAGGATGTCGTTGATGATGCCGAGCAGGTGTTGCGAGGCCGCTTTGAGCTTGGACAGGTAGTCGCTCTGCGTGGCCGTCAAGCTGGTGTGTTCCAGCAGGTTGGCCATGCCAACCACCGCGTTCAGGGGCGTGCGAATCTCGTGGCTCATGGTGGCCCAAAAGCTGCTCTTGGCCTCATCGCTCACCTGGGCGCGTTCTCGCTCGGCTCGCCGAATCAGCAGCATCAGCATAACGGCCGACAGCACGCCGAGCAGCGCTGCGGCCAGCACCGCCCAGCGCAGAGTGAGCATCTCGGCACGGTGCGAGGCTGCCATCTGTTTGCCGAGGGCGGCCATGCGGGCTTGCAGGCGCTCGACCAGGGCAGACATTTCGTCGGTGGGCGGGCGATCCATCCCGCGCACGCGACTGTCGACATCGCGATAGCTCAGGGGATTGGCGGGATCGTAATTGGCCACCGCCCCTCGGTAACGCTGGCCCAATCCGCGCAGTTCAGCCAGCAAACCGTCGATAGCCGTCAATTCGCTGGTCTCGCGCCCGCGCAACTCAGCCAGCAAGGCTTGCGTCTTGATTTCCTCGGTCTGGAACAAGGACCAGTATTTGGCGTGGTCGGAGGCATTGTATCCACGGAGAAGGACGTTCTTCCATTCCTGCACCTGGCGTTTGAAATGGACCTGGGCTTCTCGTGCGATGTCCACGTTCTGCGCGAAGCCGATGGTCACGCTCACGCTGTTGATGAGCCGTTCCTGCGAGCGGCGCAAAGCCAGGGCGCTCAGGCCGCCAGCCCCTGCCAACAGCACCACCGCCGTGCCGGCCAACAGCCAGCGCGCGGCGGGAAAGCGATCGCGTACGCACGGCCACCCATCGGACGTGGTGGCCAGTGACGTCAGTCGAGGAGGGGACACTGCCCGCGCATCGTATGCGCGTTTCAGTCCCCGACGGGAAACAAGAGGGCAACAGATTAGTGACGACGATCGAAACTGAGCGCTACGGGGCGTTCCAGTAGTAGCCCCAGCAACGCAGAATGCCGCCCGCGCTCAAAGCGCAACTGTGGTTCTGAGCCGCACTGACCACGTCGAAACTGCCCGAAGGCGGGCTCGTCTGGCCGTAGGTGTTTTGGCCCCAGCACGCAATGTTGCCATTGGTCTTGACCCCGCAAGTGTAATTGCCTCCGCTCCCCGCGCTGACCGAGGCGAAGCTGCCAGTTGGCGGCGTGGCCTGGCCGTTGGTGTTGAGACCCCAGCAGGCGGCGGTGCTGTCGGCCTTCACGCCGCAGGTATGCTTGGCTCCCGCAGTGACCGAGGCGAAAACGCCTGCCGGCGCAATTGGGGCCTGTCCGTTGGTGTTTAGGCCCCAGCAAGTGGCACTGCCGTTCGTCTTGACGGCGCAGCTGTGATTGCCACCCGCGCTGACCGACGCAAAGTTGGTGCCGGCGGGCGGAGTAGTCTTTCCATAGGTACTTTGACCCCAGCAGGCCACGCTGCCATCCGTCTTGACGCCGCAGTTGTGATAGTCGCCGGCGCTTACTGATGCAAAGGTTCCCGAAGGAGCAGTAGCCTGGCCACTGTTATTGTAGCCCCAGCAAGCCACTGTCCCGTCTGTCTTCACCCCGCAGGTGTGGTACACGCCCACTGTGACAGAGATGAAGCTGCCGGCAGGCGGCGTCGACTCGCCGTAGCTGTTGTTGCCCCAGCAGACCACGCTGCCGTCACTCTTGACTTGGCAGGAGTGGTACGCACCTGCACTGAGCGCTCGGTAGCTGCTGGTACCGGGACTGGTCTGGCCGTAGGTGTTGTCGCCCCAGCAAACCACGGTTCCGTCGGTCTTTACCCCGCAGGCGCTATTCGCGTCCGCAGCGACAGAAACGAAGCTTCCCGCTGGCGGTGTCGACTCACCATAGGCGTTGTCGCCCCAGCACGCCAACGTGTGGTCGCTCTTCACGCCGCAGGTGTTGCTCGCCCCAGCGCTGATTGACGTGAAGGTTCCCGACGGTGCCGCGATCTGGCCACTGCTGTTCGAGCCCCAGCAGGAGACGCTGCCACCCGTTTTCACCCCGCAGGTGTGAGCGCCGCCTGCGCTAATGGCGATGTAGGTTCCACCCGGAACGGTGGTCTGCCCGCTGCCGCCTAGGCCCCAGCAGGCGCCGCTCCCGTCAGTCTTCACGCCACAGGTGTGATAGCCGCCGGCACTAATCGCGGTGAAGCTACTGCTGCCCGGCACGCTGGCCTGGCCATAGCTGTTCGAGCCCCAACAAGCGGCGGTGCCGTTGGTTTTCAAACCGCAGGCGTGATAGTAGCCCGCACTGACGACAGTGAAGCTGCCGCTGGCTGGCGTGGTCTGGCCATAGCTGTTGTCGCCCCAGCAGCCGATGCTTCCATCTCCCTTGACCGCGCACGAAAACGATTGTCCCGCGCCGACCGAGGTGAACGTGCCCATCGGTGCTGCTGCCTGATTACTGGAATTCAGACCCCAGCAGACGATAGTGTTGCCACTCTTCACGCCGCACACGTCAGACGATCCGGCGGATAGGCCGGTGAACGTGGGCAAGCATTCTCCCAGCGACATGACGTAGCCCGAAGCGCACCCACTGGTCACGCAAGCCCCTGTCCCGTCGCTGTGGTATCCAGCCGAGCAGGTTCCCGTGGAACGGCACACCCCGTCCCCGCCGTCGTGAAATCCCAGGGCGCAGTCCACACAGAACACCGAAGACTTGTTGGTGCTGCAGTCGTAGGTTCCCCGGACCCCGCAGCTCGAACCGGGCGGGTTGCTCAGCGTTCCGCAACCGCCGCAGGCATTGAAGCCAGGATCGGAACAGCTCACCGCGGTTCGTCCAGCATTGCATACGAAGGTTCCACACGCTCCGCAAGCCGTGCCGGGCGGGTTGCTCAGCGCCCCACAGCCGCCGCACGCGTTGAGGCCGGGATCGGAACAGCTCACCGTGTTCTTGTCCGCGCTGCACAGGTAGCTGCCGCAGGTTCCGCAGGCCGTGCCGGGAACGTGGGTCAGGATGGCGCAACCGCCGCAGACATTCAGGCCGGGATCAGAGCAGCTAACTGACGTGCGGTCTGCGCTGCACAGATAGCTGCCGCAGATCCCGCACGCGGAGTTGGGTGTGTTGGTGAGAGTCCCGCATCCGCCGCAGGCATTGGCACCTGGATCCGCGCAGCTCACCGCGCTCTTGTCGCCGCTGCACAGATAGCTGCCGCAGGTGCCGCATGCTGAAGCGGGCGCATGAGACAAAGCTCCACAGCCACCGCAAGCGTTCAGTCCTGCATCGAAGCAACTGACTGAAGCTCGGTCGGCGGAGCACACGTAGCTGCCACAAGCCCCGCAGGTCGCGCCGGGCGCGTACGCAAGCGATCCACACCCCCCGCATGCATTCAACCCTGGATCGGAGCAAGTCACCGCGCTCTTGTCCGCGGAACATTGATAACTACCGCAGGCCCCGCAACTTGAACCAGGCGAACCACTGAGCACTCCGCAGCCACCACAGGCGTTGACCTCGGCGTGCGTGCAGTTCAGAACTCCAATGGTCAGATGCCCACTGGAAGTTGCCGGGCCGTCAGGAACATATGCGTCGGTCACGGTGACGGTGAACTCGCACGAGCCGGCGGCGGGCAACGCAGTCAGGGTGAATGTGGGGAAAGGCTGATTGGCTGCTGAGAAAGTCCCCGGACAAGTCGAGGACCAGGCGTAGGTCAACACGTCACCCTGTGCGCCCACGGCGGAAACCGAAAGGAGTGCCATCAGCGCATCCGCAGTGAACTGCGTGCGGTCTGCGCCTACGGACGAGATGGCCGGTCCGGGAACCAGAACGAACTGGTAGCTGGTCGACTCGCCGGTGACCGAGCTGGTGACCGTGACGGCAAGAATCACCGACGATCCGTCAGGCGGTGTGGCAGAGGCGGTCCAGGTAGCGCCGGAGTTCCACTGCGTCGGATCCAGGCCCATGCCCGCCAGGGATGCTGACACCGGTGCCGGCCCGAATGAGGACGTCCACGCACAGCTGAGAGTTCCCCCGGATGGATCGGTCGCCGCCACGGCCACATTTACGGAATCGCCGACCGCGAAGCTGGCGCGGCTCTGGTAGACGACATTGATCCGGGGAGGCACGACCACCACCACTGGCTTCACGGCCAGGCTTAGGTGGTTGGTAATCACGCCGCCCTTGGGCTGGCCATTGGGGAAGTTGCCGTCGGTCACAACCACCTTGAAGTCACACATCACGTCGGTGGCCGAAACGGAAAGCGTGAAAGCGGTTGTGCCAGAGTTGGGCGAGGAAAAGGATCCGGGACAGGCTGTGGACCAAGCATAGGTCAAGGCATCGCCATCGGCGTCCGTGGCAATGACAGACAGGTTGGTGGTTGCGCCCGGCACGAGCTGCGCGGGGTCCGCGGTCATTGCCGCGATCACCGGGTAGGTGTCCGGGTTGACGAGTATCTTCGCGCTTCCAGTGGCGTTGGCATTCGCCACAGCGATGGCGAAAGAGGCGACGTTGCCGAGACCCTTGGGATCGGTCACCGTCAGGTTGACCACGCAGGTTCCGTCCGCGTTCGGCGCGGTGAACACGGCGTTGGCAACCGAGGGTGCCGTATCGGTCCCGGCAGTGACCACATTCGCTCCCACGCTGCCGCAGGTTGCTGCCCAGGTGAACGCCAGCAGCGCGGTGTCGCCCGTGTCCGGGTCGTGGGCCGAAGCTTTCAGGCTGATGATGTCGCCGTAGCTGGCCTTGAAGGATGAAACCGAAACCGCGTCGAGCAGCGGCCCATGATTCGAGTAGCCCACCCCCGCTCCCACCTGATTCATGTCGATAATGATGTTGGCGGTGGCGTTCTTCTGGATGACCTGATTGGTGACTGAGCCGTGATACAGCTCAATCGGCGGCGTAGCGCCGTCAACCGCCGAGGCGGTGAAGGTGTAGTCGCTGCCCACCGGTAGATTTCCTGCCAGCGCGGAAAACTGGTTGCCCGACCGGACCAAACGAACTTCCATCGGTGCAGGCAGCGCCAAACTCGCCACCGTCACGGTCACCGCTTTGACATCGCTGACCCGCAAAGCTTGGAAAGTGATGCTCGCCGCGCCTGTGTCAGTCCGTGTTGGTTTCCCGCAACCTGCAGCGTTCACCACAAAGCCCGCAATCAAAGCGAGCGCGCCAAGCCAGAAACCATGAGTGGGGCGCACAAGTCGCACTTTAGCTTTCTCCTTTGCCGTTGCCGCATGGTCCCCTATTTGCCCGCACGCGTCTGTTACGCTTGCGCGAAGCTTGCGTTACACGCGCAAGCTTCGCGCTGTCACAAATTGTTCACGCAGCAGATCTCCGTCGACCAAGCTCGACGAGATCAGGGCGCCACGTCGAGATCATACGCGGCGAAATCCGTGCCGCCCCGGCTGTCGTGCAGCACGATCCACAAATGGACCGGGCCCGGAGCGCCAGGTGTCCAAGTGTTCTCTGCAAATGTCTCGGCCTCGGATTCGCTGCGGCCAGTAATGTCGTGTTCAAAGGACCCCGCCGTCACGTACCAGGAAACGCGCATCGCTTCGTTGTGATAAACAAGTTCGCGCTGGAGCACGTCCCAGGCGGGGAAGTTCTCTACCGAATCGGCGGGCCAGCTAGCTGTCAAAGTTACGGTCTGCCCGGCCGCCACCGGAAACGGCGCAGCCCCAGCCGCGAGCGGCGGCACCACGACTGGAGCAGACCCGGGTGCTTGCAGCGTCAACGAGGCGATTACCGGGTTCTGGTTGAGCTTGTAGTTGGTTCCGTATTCGCGAATGGCCGGGCTCGGAGCATTGGCCAGGCCACAGTAGATGCGCTGTAGCTGGAAAGCGATCAAGGAATCGTCCGTGGCCATACCAACCCGACGCAAGTCTTCGGGAACCAGTAGACCCACGCGAACCGGCAAGTAGTAGCCGCCTGTGACGTCAGGATCGCGCGGTCGAATGGGTGGCTGTCCCTCAGCGGCTGGCGGTGTCAGCGGACCGAACGTCATGCACGCGTCCGGCGACGCAGGGGCGGAGTAGCTTGTGGGCGAGTCCCCCACGATGCCCGGCAAGGCGGTCTGGTCCAGGCAGGCGACGCTCACCGAGTTGCTCTCGGTCGGCGGCTTGGGTTGGTCGCACATTGACCAAAGCAAGGGCGAGGTGATGTCAGCATTGGGTACGCGGCCATTGCTGTCGACCGCCAGAGCCTCGTAGTGCACGGTCGGATCCGCGGCCTTGGGATCGACTTCGGCCGGATCCCCTTTCACCGCCAGGATCGCAGGCCCGCTGATCGACGAGATGGGCGCACCGACCTCGGGTCGGCAGGCCGAAACCAGGACCAACAGAAGCCAGGCTCCGATGTTTGTCCTCTTCATCAGAACTCCATTCGCGCCCCGACCACGGCCAACACCGGCAACCCGGTGATGTAGTCGCGTTGGCTGTAGTTGGCGCTGTAGATTATCTCCTCGGGATTCTTTCGATTGGTCACATTTTGCACGTCGGCGAAGACATTGAACTTGAGACGCCGGTACACGAAGGCTTTCTCGACCCGCACGTCGAGCGAGTAGAAGGCGGGCAGACGGATCGAGTTTTGTGCCCCGAAGATGGGCTCGGACTGCTGATCTTTGGTATTGAAAGTAGCTCCCAGAACCGGCGTTCGCGGCGCACCCGTGGTGTAGCGGAAACGTGCTCCCGCCTGCAGGCCGCGGGCGATCTCGTAGCTGGCCAGCACCGCCAGCACGTGGGTCTGGTCGTAGTCGAACAGGCGCCAGTTGCTGTCCGGCCGATCCTTGCGCTCGCTGCGAATCAGCGAATAGCTGAACCAGCCAAAGAATCCCTTGGTCAGCTCCTGGCGCAGCAGCGCCTGTCCGCCGTAGCTGCGTCCGATCCCGCTCTGCTGCAGCGACTGGCCCACAGGCGGCGACTTCAGTCCGTTGCGCGCCACCAGGTCGGAGAGACGCTTGTAGAACCCCACAGCCTCCAAAACCAGGGTTCCCGTCAACTTGTACGAAGCACCGCCACTGGCGTGAATCGCAGTCGAGCTGGCCAGAGTGGGATTGCCGAAGACCGGGCTGAGATCCTCGACCGCAGGTGGCTGGCCGTAGAAGCCACCGCCTGCGGTGAAGGTCAGCTTGCGGGTGGCGCGGAAGGCAGCCGACAGTCGTGGATTGGGCATCCAGGCCAGTGGTCCCGGCAGGGGATTCAGGGCCAGATCCATGCGGCGGTAGCCCACGTCGGGCGCCAAGTCGGAGTGCGGAAAGCGTAGACTGCCGTCGATGAGCGTCGGCTCGAAGCGCAGACCGGGGGTCAGGGTCAGGCGGCCAATGGTGATCTCCGCGAAGACATAGGGCGCGGCTGACAGAAGATTCACCTTCCAGCGATCCGATGCCAGATCGCTGCCGGGAGCCTGGCCGAATGCCGTGAGGTCGCCTTCGCGGGCCGGCAGACTCAGCGATCCCACGCGCTCAGAGGTGCTGCTGCGCCCCTGGAAATCCATTCCCATCGAAAGAATGACTTTGTCCGCTACCCGGCGCCGGTACGACGCACGCAGCGCATACTGCCAGGCGCTGGTGTCCAATAGCATCGGGGTGCCGCCGAAATTCCACTCCTGCTGGTTGCGGTCGTATCCAACGGATGGCGTGACGGCGATGCTGGAACCGTCGGCAAACAAGCGCGTGTAGCGAACAATGAAACGCCGGTAGAGCAGACTCTGGTCTTGCGTCTTGTATTCCAATGGATCCGATGAAGGAACGGTGCGGGTGAGGTGATCGTCGGACGCCAGGAAGGTGGTGGACAACTCCTCGTCCTTGCCCAGGGTCATGGAAACGCGCGCCTGATAGTCGTCGTAGCGAGGTATAGGGAAGAAATCACCCACGTCCTTGGACACCACGGCCTTCAACGTCTGGTCGAGGTAGCCCTGGCGGCCGGAAACCGACAAGCGAAGATTGGGCGTGATCGCCGCCTTGATCATGCCCGAGACGTCCACCACGTCGGCAGCCACGTAGCCGTGCACGCCCTCGCGCCCGGGATCTTGCAACTCGATGCGCACCAGCCCACCCAATCCGCGGCCGTATTCGGCGCCGAACGAGCCCGGCGACAGATCGATAGAACGCACCAGATCCGCATTGATGGTCGAGCGCATGCCACCCACGTGGTACAGCACCGGGATCTCGACCCCGTCGACGTTGACTCGCGTTTCCTGCGGCGCCGAGCCCCACACGATGAGCGCGCCGGAACCAAAAGCGGAGCGACCCACACCGGGCAAGTTCTGCACCACCTTGAGGGTGTCGCCTTGCGTGCCGGGCACGCGCTTGGCCTCCTCGGTGCGCACCCGCGTCTCCACCACTTCCTTCTTTATGCGCGGGGCTCGCACCACCGCTTCCTCGTCGACGTCGGCTTCTTTGGCCTCGACCATGTACTTGACCGACTTCTTCTTGCCCTTGCTGATGACTTCTTCGGTCTTGATAGTCACCAACTCGCGTGAGGACAGCTCGATCACGTGCGTGCCAGGTGGCACGTCGGTGAAAGCGAAGGCACCGTCCTGGTCAGTGGACGCCTCGACCCCCTGATCCACGATCCTGACCTTGACCCCGCGCGAGGGAACCTTGCTGAGCCGGTCCAGCACCACGCCATCGAGATTGACCTGCGGACCCACGGGCACGAGTACTTCCTTGACCACGAACTTGTACGCATACTGGATTTTCACCGGCACCGGCGCTCCGTCCATGGTGGCGGGCTCGAACTCGAACTGCCGGGCGGCAGCCACGGCAGCCACGTCGAAGTCAGGCCCAGCGGGCACCACCACTTCGACGTTGCCCACCCGGCCCGTGTCTTCCACTTCAATGGAGAGCACTACCTTGGCGCCCGTGCCGGCGGCGCGCTTGTCTTCAGGATAGACGGCCTCGACGAACTTCTTCAGCTTGGGCGGTCGCAGACCTTTGCCGGGTTCCGCGGCCTCGCTTGGCGAAGACTGGCCCCGCGCTGCCAGGGGAATCCCTGCCGCAAGGACCAAGGTGGCGGCAACTGCGAAGACACGCATAGTTTCGGAACCTACGGGTAGTAGTCGAACTCGAAGGCGGTGACGCCTGCGCCCGCGGTGGGCGCATCGCGAGTGGCGGCGCCGGTGAGTACGCCCGAAGCCTCGCCCAGAGTTGCCTGCGGGGAATAGGCAATGGCGTGCCATGCGGCCGACACCTGTCCGCACAGCGAAAAGGCGTCGACCCGCACGACGTAGTGGCCCTTGGGTGGCTGCCCCGTCCACACCACGTTTTCGCGGTCAAGCCCGTCGATCTGGCAACCCTCATTGGAATCGAAATCCAGTACACCGTCCACGCCGCCATCCGGCAGGTTGGGTTCCGCACTGCGCGCCTTGGCCCAGACCGTTACCAAACCCGCATCGTTGTTGGCCAGAATCGGGACTTGTACGTGCAGATCGAGGTCCACCGGAGCGTCCCAGTCGAGGGAAACCACAAGCGTGCCGGCAATTGCCTGCGGCACCATGATCAGGGTCTCAATAAAGGGCGGGCCGAAGTTGTCCGCC
>Ga0182027_10009578_pt1 | contig 13882 bp, 14 predicted proteins | sample 712E1DmetaG_FD_121300 | JGI IMG/M metagenome (GOLD analysis project Ga0182027, IMG submission 121300) | Permafrost microbial communities from Stordalen Mire, Sweden - 712E1D metaG (Illumina Assembly) | ecosystem: Environmental > Terrestrial > Soil > Wetlands > Permafrost | place: Sweden...
GAAATTTATAAATTTCCTGTATTTTATTCTCCTATTATTTTTTTGCGCGCGCTTCGCGCACATGACGTACCCCGAGCGAGGAATCAGTGTAAGAGGGGCCCCTGCAGCAGTCGAGATAAGCCCTGCCTGAATCCGCATCAAACCTCGCGACAGAGTTATTATCTTTATCAGGACACCAATAATACAATTTTCCATTAGGATTATTTATAGGAGGTAAACCTTGCATTGTTGCATTTTTTATCCAATAATCTAAATCAATTCCAGGAGTTCTATCTTTCATTAAACAAGATTCTAATTCTTTTTTATAACCTGCATCTAAATTACCATTTACTAATCTATGATTTGAATGAATCCAAAGTTTTCCACTTGAATATTTAAAATCAGCATCAAGCCACTCAGCTCTATATGGGTCTCTTACTTGGATTATTTCACTAAATACTTCTGTTAATTTTTTCTTTGGAATTTTTCTGCCATTTCCATCAACAGCATTTCCTGATTTTAATAATCCTAAAAAATCAGCATATTGCCTTGGACTTAATGTTCTTCCACCTAAACCTAAGTTTAATTTTATTCCTTGTTGCCAGTTTATATTTCCAATAAATGATCTTCCATTATTTTCCTCTGCAGAGTTTGCGGTATTAAATCCTAATTTTTTAGCAGTTTGTTCAACATCAGGTACATTAGGAAGTCTATACATTGAAACAATTAGATTAGGATAACTATAATTTCCATGACTTCTTCCTTTTAAAAAAACATAATCTTCTAAATTAAATGCATTAGAGATATTTGTAGACTTTTCTTCTTCACCCTCTTCAGCAGCAGGTTCAGGAGGAACTCCTTCCAATAGTTGCCTTGCTATCTCTTCTAATCCTTCTATGTTTCCGGGAATTAAAGGTTGAATTTTGTGTTCCATGTTATTTTTATTTTTTTAGCGCGCGCCTTCGGCGCTTGTACAACCACGTACCCCGAGCGAGGAAGAAGCGTAAGGGGGGCCCCTGCCGCAGTCGAGAATAGCCCAGTCTGAATCCGCACCAAACCACGCGACAGCATTTTTAACAGGAGCCCAAAAATAAATGTTCTCTCCTTGTTTATATTCCCCATAGGGTGATGGTTCTGTTAAAAATCCTTGAGAATTTGTTTTTAGTTTAGCATAAATATTATTTCCTGAACAAGGTTGTAATGCTACTGAATTAGTTTTCCGAATCCCATTCAAATCAACATCAATAACTGTTTCAAGATTTAAATTATTGAATCCAGAACCTTCAACAAACCTTGCATTCTGCCATTCTCCTCTCCAAGTATTTTCAGGTTTTTTCTTTAATATATCTTCATAAACTTTTCTTAATTTTAGGTCATCTAAATGTTCTTTTGCATATAAAACAAGTCCCCATGTTTCTGCGGGTGTTGGCATTCTTAATCTTGAAATATATCCATTTGGAAAAGTTTTTGTCATTTTTGCTAATTCTTTATGGCTATCAATCCAATTTTTACCTCTAAATAAAATATCATCAGTAAACCAAAGTTTAACAGTAGGTATGTAAATCATATCGTTTTGATAAATATGAGTTCCTGGACTTCCTGCTCCAGTATTTTCAGGAGGAACTCCTTCCAATAGTTGCCTTGCTATTTCTTCAAGCCCTTCGGTGTTTCCAGGTATTAAAGGTTGAATTTTGTGTTCCATGTTATTTTATAATAATTACAAATTATTTACTAGGAGTTTTTCCATTATACTTATTATTATATTCGCTTGCGAGATGGGTTGCAAGCGTTAGTGCATAAGGTTTGTCAAGACCGCCTATTCGAGCTATAGCATTTTTAACAACTTTCCTAACATCAGCCTCACCTAATTTTCCTTTGAATAATCTACCTTCACCCAATGCATCAAGCGCAACACAATAATTCTTCCATTCTTCTGTCCCTTGCAGTTCAGTATAGTCTGTCTCGATTTTAGTGATTAAATTTCCTACAAAAGCAATCCTATCATTTGCATATTTTGGATTTTCAGTAAGTGCTTTTTCTGTTGGCTGAATTTTATGCCACAATAAATAAGGTGCAACTGTCTTAAGGTCATCTAATTCTACTTGTTTTTTTCCATTCATCCATGCAAATGCCTTTGAATATCTTTCCATTGCTTTTGCAGTCCTTACACTAAGTTCATTGATTGTATATGTAAATGGAGAATCAACAAAATGTCCTGGAGTTGCACTATCTTGATTTACCTGCCATGCATTACCTTTTGTTGCTCTTGTTAATGAATCGCTTGCAGCTTCAGAATAACGTATGGAACCATATAAAAAATCAGCAAATGCACTAACAAGAGATACACCATTATCAGAAATTTCAGGCATTGAATTTATTTCATGCCTTATTTTTTCAAAGTCAAGTCTTAACTCTTCGGGTATTTCAAGTAACTTATCAAGTCCGCCATTTAATTTTTCATCTCCTCTTCCTCTGATTTTCCTTAAATCCCATGGTTGTGGGCTTGTTGTCATAACAGCAATATCAAACCTGTCTAAAAATGGAGGTGTTAATTGAAAAGTTCCTTCATCAGCATAGTTAGCAGTTGCTCCTAAAAATCCTTTTGGGCTTTGTAAAAGTGCTCCTTGATAAACTGCTTTTCCAGTATCTACAAGTTTCATTGCAGAACTAACAAGATCAGCCGGGGTCCTGTTGACCTCATCCCAGATTTTTACAGGACATTTAAGAAATTTTGATGGTATAACTTCCCTTATTCCGTCATGGACCATTTTTACAGTATCCAAGCTTGCAACAACATCCTCAGTTTTTAATTGAGGATTTCCAAGAATTTCTGCTTCAAGAATATCATCAAGAGAAGTTCCTGAAAAAAAATGTCCTGCAAATTCGAGTCCTGTTGTTTTTCCAATTCCAGGAGCTCCTACAACCAGTATAGTTCCATGATTCATTAAAGCAGTCAGTGTTGGAAAAAGCAATGCAGAATTATATGCTCTGCTTCCAGGTTGAATAATTGGAACTTTATAAGCCCCTTGCAAAACACTTATTTCTTCTGGCTTCTCACTGAAGACATCATGATTAGTGCTTACATATAATCCTCTTTCTCCGATTAAATCATAAAGTTCTCTTACTTTTTGCAATTCATTTAGTTTAGTCATCTTTGGTTTCCTGCAAAAATTTATTTAATGAATATTCCATTATATGAGATTTGCTTCTAAATTTGCCTTCTTTTAAAATCTTTTCCAATAGCTTTATTTTATCTTCTTCAATGGTTATTGATAATTTTTGTTTCATTTTATCGTTTGAAATACTATAATATACTACTTTTTAAATCTTTCTATTTGTAACTATTATATAGTTATAACAATAACTCATGAAGAAGAATGTCCAATAAATGATAATTATTTAGCCACCTTGCGAAGCACTGATATTGGGGGTGGCTTTTTTAATGTTTTTTTGTGTTTTATATTCAATGAAACTCAAAAGCCACCTATGTTTCATGGTGGCTTTTTTTATTGTCTTTGATTATACCTTTTATCTTGTTTAGAATGTATCTTTTGTCAGTTGTAGGTCCGAGCCGTGAGAAAGCAGGACCTAGTTTTTTATTTGTCAAAACAAAAAACCAGTTATTTCCATAAGTTTTTTTCAGGTATTTTATTTTTTCATCTAAAAGCTTTGTGTGATAATGGTTTATTGAAGTTCCTGTTTCAACTTCAATTGCATATTTTTTCCCATTTGCTTCAAATACGATATCAGCGTCTCTTGTCTGATGCAACCATACTTTGCATTCCTGTTTTCTTATAAAATGAGCCAGCTCAAAAACCATGAAAGCGTGAGGAAGGCTTTCATTAAACCTTGGTCTTATCAAAAACTTTTCAAGCTTGTTTGAAATAGTGCTTTTTGTTTCATACTGGATGTAACTTTTGCTCATCAAGTATTCAACATCATTTTTTGATAATCCATCAAATCTGTAAAGTCCCTGCTCTTCATCCAAAATCATCCTTATAGGATTGGATTTAGTCTTAACAGATTTTTCCTTTTCACCTTTATACTCACTTTTTCTTAAGAGAAGTTCATCTGCATTAGTTGTTATTAAATCATGCTCTTTTTCAGAGGCAATTATTTTCAATTTTGAATGGTCATCTTCCATTATTAAAATACCCTCTCCAATCATTGCAGTTAAAAGATGTATTCTTTCAGAATTGCTTAAATGAAATGTTTTTTGTATATCATCAATCACAGCTGCTTTTTGCTTTAATAATAAAGTATAAGAAGAGTTTGCTAAAACAGACCTTCCTGCCTTTGAATTAAGCATATCTTCAACTTCCTGATTAATTAAAAACAAACCCAGATTATATTTCCTACAGGTTTTTACAATTTCGAAAATATATGCGGCGTCAGCTGTTCTTGATAATAGTGACCAGGCTTCATCAACGATAAGCAGTTTTCTGGTCAAGTCTTTTTTCATTTTAGCATATACATAATCAAGAACCAAAAACATCATAGTCGGTCTTACCTGCTTTGGAAGGTTTCCAATATCAAAGCAAACAAGCCTATTATTGAAATTTATATTAGTTTGCTTATTCAAAAAATAGAAGACTCCTTTCACATAAATATTAAGCCTATTCATAAGACTTCTTATAGAACTTTTTTCAAGCATTGTTGCTCTTTTTTCATATTTTTCCAAAATATTTAGCAAATCTTCAAGTATTGGTGGCTCTTTTTTCCAACTGTTTGGATTGTTCATGTAAATCCCTTTTTGCTCATAAGCCTGTGTTAATGCACGATCCATAAATGCTTTTTGTGGCTCTGATAATTCTCCAAGCATTACTGGCATTAAATCCATTAAAGCTAATCTTTTTTCAGGATAAGTATGACCCATTAAATCCAGAGGATTTATTATTGTATTTGATGACCTGCTTAAATCTATTCTCTGACCTGAAAACTTAGCTACTAAATCCCTGTATTCTCCTTGAGGGTCAATTATTATAACCTTTGTTCCATGCATTAAATATCTGGAAATGAATAACTTAGCCATATAGCTTTTTCCAGCTCCAGAACTTGCCAGGCAAATCCCATTTGCATTTGAAAGCTTAAAAACATCTCTTATTATTGGAATATTATTTTTTCCAAGTCCAAACCATACCCCTGTCTTGTCAAACTTAAAAAACTGAGTTGTGAATGGAAAAAAAGCTGAAAGTGCCGAAGTTGTTATATTTCTGCTTACTTTGAGCGTATTTTCTATTAAAGGCAAGCAAGAACGAAATCCCTGAATCATTCTAAATTTTGGCTCTTTTGGGATAATCAGCATAGAATTAAGCTCAGATTCAATTTTTCTGGTTAAATGATCTAGTTCTTCTTTATTCTCTGCCTGGCAATTGATGTATAAACTCACATTAAATAACTTTTCCTCACCTTTTTGCAAATTATTTAAAATTCTTCTGGTATCCCTATATTTTATTTCCAAGCTTGGATTAAGCTGTCCTTTAATCCTGGCAGCATAAAGGTCTGCTCTTTGTTTTTGAAGTTCTTTATTAATAGTTATAAGAGTAGTTTCAATATTAGAGGGTTCAATTTGCAGGGAAATATTAAAGTTTCCTGCACAGCTAATAATCTTGTCAAGAAATCCTGTCTCAACTTTTCTTGGATATCCATAAGCATAAATGGTTCTATAAAATTTATTGTCAATTTCCAAATGATCAATATTATTTTTTATCTCTCTTGGAAGAATTGAAATATTATCCCCAGAATCAAAAATCTGCCTGAAAATCTTTTCAAAATCAGAATTCTTTAATCTTGATGTTCTAAGATTAAGGCTATTTAATCTTTCCTCGCATATTTTTATCTGTATATCTATATCATTTATCTCAGGAATAACAACATAAAAATTCCTGTTTAATACCTTGTTCTTTTCTATAAAATTATTTAAATGCTCCTTATATTCTTTAAATATTTCTTTATCTTTTTTCTCATTCATTTTTTCTTCAAGATGTTTGAGATAACCTTCTATAGAAAGGATTTCTGTTGTGACTAAAATTTGAACTGGAAAGTCAAGTGAATTCAGGAATTTCTGAAAAGAAAATGTTATTGCTTCCTGCTCTTTTTCAGGCTTAATCTGGAAATTCAAGGATTCAACTTTTAACACTGCTAATTTTCTGTCATTGGTCAATACCAAGTCATTATCAATTTGCTTTATTCCAAATATTTTTTGCATTTCTTTCTGAGAATTAATATATCTGCTCCTATACCATGTATACCAAATTCTTGAATGCTCTCTCAGATTGAAAAACATAAATCCTACAGCTAAAGAACAAGGTATTAACGCTAAAAATACCCTTAAATAAATGCTAAAATGAAATCTAAAAATGATAATGAATGCAATTGGCAAAAATAAAAAAGCCCAGCCCAACTGCTCAAAGTGCAATCCAAACACTATTTTCTCTTTATATTCTAATTGTTGAGGTATTTCATACATTTTATCCCGCCAGTGCAGCAACAGCTGCGACTGTTGATGCAACTTTTACTACAGGTCTTAAAACCTTCATTGCAGCTTTTATTATGACAAAGAGAACAGCAATTATTGTAGAAATTATAATAAGACTAAATGCTCCAACAGTTATTAACAGCTTAATGTCCTGAAGAGATTCTACTTCTACTAATTTTGAACAAGCAAGAAAGATTAATGAATAAAAAACAGGAAGAAAAATTAATGTAATCAATCCGTTTATTATTAATTTTCCATAATCCTGCAAAGGATCAATAAAATAAAAAAATATTCCTATTGCAAAAAATATTACTCCAACACTTACACAAATGTATCTTAAAGATAAAATAACTGCAGTTGCTACTAAATTTAATAAATACATTCCTAAGAAAAGAATCTGCAAGCCTAAATTTGAATTATTATATGAAGATAATAAAAAGAAATCATTGCCTGTAAGATTTAATATAACTTTTGTTAATGAAGATGAAATATTTATTATTAAATCATAAAGATAATAGCTGATCTGAACAAGAACCATCATTATTATAGTATTCTTTAAAGAATTTTTTGCTTTTTCCCGTTCTACAGGACTTTCTCCTGATAAAATAAACTTTATTCCTATCCAGATTAATAAAATTCCATAAAACATTGAAAGAATATAAATTATAATCCCCCAGACACCTGAAAAGATTGAGATATTAACAGGCTCAGATAAAAGATATTTTACAGTACTCAGAAAAGGCTGCAGGGACATGTTGATTAAATCAACAACAAAACCAAACAATGCCCCCACAATACACCCTGCTGGGTCAGTTAGACTGCATGCCATTTTAACTTCCTAAAATTAACTTAACAACAAATGGTGCAGCCCAAATAACCATCAGCCCTATGATAACATACATTACCATATTCTTTGCCTTTTCCCGTTTGCCTGGATCTGACCCGCTTGTAATATAGGTGATACCTGCAAATAACAATACTAGTCCAGCAATCATTGTTGCTGCATATTTTGCAAGATCATATATAGTCTGCAGTGGTTGCAAAATCTGGGCAAAATCTTCGTTTGTTGCTGCAGAAACCAAGCTAATGTGATAAATTAAAAACAAAAAAAGAAACAAACATAACATCAATTTAGCTTTGTTTTCATATGTTCTTTGTGACATTTTATAACCTCCTTCAGTTTTTTCTTATCTGTGTATTTATACTTTAGAACATCAAAACAGGTTCTGCAAAAATCAGCTTCTTCTGTTCCAAGCACCCTACCGCATAAAATACATTTTTTCATGAAAAGTTGATAGAAATGATTTTTATATAGCAACAAGTGAAAATTTTTGTACAAAATTGTGTACAAGAAAATGTACAAGTTTTTTCACTTGGATATCTTTAAGTTTTAGAATTATGTATTTTCTATGATTAAACAAAATAAAATTCATAATATAGATGTCTTAGAAGGTCTAAAGAAATTGCCAGATAATTCTATAGACTGCATTGTTACAAGCCCGCCTTATTGGAATCTAAGAGATTATGGTGTTGATGGTCAGATTGGTTTGGAAAATAATCCTCAGGATTATATCAATAATATTGCTGAGATAATGAAAGAATGCAAAAGGGTTTTGAAACCAACAGGAACCATCTGGTTAAATCTCGGAGATTCCTATTATAAGAACAAAGGAAAAAGCTGTAAATCTAACTGGCTGCAGCATAAACAAAGACTTCTAATCCCATTTAGAATTGCTATGAAATGCCAGGAGGATTCAGGATTAATTCTTAGAAATGATATTACTTGGGTTAAACAATTATGGAATACTAAAACCAAAAAATCAATAGGTAATTCAATGCCTGTGGCTATAAAAGACAGGCTTAATACAACTTCAGAATCTTTATTCTTTTTTGCAAAGGATCAAAAATATTTCTTTAACTCAGATCTAATCAGAATACCTTATACTACAAAGGAATTTGCAGAACTATTTGGAAAAATCCCTGGTGATTGTATAATGTTTCCCTTGGAACCAAGCAAGGAAAAACATTTTGCTATGTTTCCAAAAAACTTGCCTGAATTTTGCATTAAAGCTGGATGCCCTGAACAGGTTTGCAAGCAATGCGGAACTCCACGATTAATTATCAAAGAATCAAAAAGTCCATTTGCATTTAATTATAGGGTTAGAGATGTTAAAAAAAGAAGAAATAAAAGCCCGGATAGAAGAGCATCATTAAATGAAACTGAAAATTATGATGAGTCTAAATATGCATCTAAAACTAAAAAAAGACTTATCCTAGGTTGTTCCTGCAATTCTGGGTTTAAACCTGGAATAGTTTTAGACCCTTTTATGGGGTCTGGAACAACTGCAATTGTTGCAAAAAAACTAGGAATGAGTTTTATTGGATTTGAGTTAAACAAAGATTATATTAAAATCGCAGAGAGGAGGATTTCTGAAACAAAATATGGAAACTGACTCTGATATTTGTGAGGAGATAATTTTCAAATTAAAGCAAATAATAGCAAAATTAGACGGGATTATTCAAGATGAAAAGAAATGCTCAGATACACCTGCATGTTGAATCAGAACTTCGGGAAAAGTTATTGAAAGAAGCCAATGATAATAATATTTCTATGAATGAATTATGTTTGCAGAGATTAAGAAAAAATTCACAATTGGATAAGATTGAGATGATGCTGGAAAGGGCTTTGAAAAATTAATATCATAAATATTTATAAGTTCCATAAGCTTATTAATCTCATGAAAAAAATTATAAAAATATTATGCATTTTAGTCTTTTTATCTATATCTATTTCTTTTGTATCAGCTATAAACTTTGAATACGTCAGTCCAAATATTCAAATAAACTCTTTAGATCAAGCGTGTTATATTCAAAATAATGTTGATATTTATTGCAATACTTTAATCAGTTTTTTTGTTATAAATAGATCAGATCCGAACATATCAATAACATTTATTGAGAATTTAGGTAGCCCACATGCAGAATTTGAAGAAACTAAAATTAAATTATGCGATTGGGGATCAGATAGCAGAACTAACGATTATAAAGATTTTAACGTTAATTGTAGTTCTTATCAACCATTCAAAAAAGAAATTAATAATAGTCGTGGAGAAATAACAATAAAATTTAATATCAATGATCTAAAAAATAGTCAAGATATATACATTCCTTATACAATTAAGAACTTTATCGTAAAAGATATCTTGTATAAAAATATTTTTTTTAATACTTATAACCTGAATAGTTCTATATTTAGAACAATTATTCTGCCTAAAGGTTATGCTGTTCAGAGTTTATACAATTTTAAAATAATTATGCAAAATAGTGAAGGTAGCTGGATTATTGGGGTAGATAAAGGGGGTGATGCTACTGCTTCATTTAGAGATATAGAGACTGAAAAAATAACACAGAATAAAAGAGATATTTCAATTGTATTTATTAGTTTAGGATTTAGTATTATCTTTACATTAATACTTTCCGGAGAACTTAAAAAGAGAACAAAAAACTTATGGCTTTTAGGAGGCTTTTTTCTTTTATTACTTTCATTCATATTGTTTTATAATTTATTGGGTACTTTTTGGAGCATTCTATTAATAATTTTCTTTGTTTTGTTATTATCATTTTTTGGTTTAGCAAATTCATCAAGAAATCTTGATACTAACTCATCTGGAAAAAGAGATAAAAATGAAATATTAAAATTAATCAAAACAAATAAATTAAAATCTTTTTTATTAGTTTTCTTTTCTTCGCTTTTAATAATTTTTTATTTAATAAATAATTTTATTCTAATAATTCTAGATGTTTTTTTATTATTTTGGACAATTGCTTTAATGAAGACAAATAGACCTAAACAAAATATGTAGAACAAAATTTTATTAAAATAATGTTCTTTAGCATTTTTCGGATGTAACTGTTCCACTTTCCTCAAAATTATTTGTAGTAGGATTAAGCAGAAATAATTGATGATCACTTTTCACAGGAGGAAATATGGTATAACTTTTACCATCATCACCAGATAATAAATAATCTGATTTTTTTGGTATTACCCATAATTTGCTTACACCATTAAAGGTAGAACATTTACCTTTTTCAGATATACTGCATGAAGTCATAATTATACTATTGTTTACTCGCTTAGTTCTAAATAAAGCTAGAGGAATTAAATCATTCTGATTAATTGAATTATCAGAAGTTATCTTAACCTTATAATAACCAACAAAACCTCCAGATTCTACTTCCACTCCGGGTTGTTTATTTATTACTTCAATATCATCCGTAGAGGAATTTATGTTTATGTTTATTATTCCTGTGTAATTTTTACCAAAGTTTCTTGCAAAAAGAAAATAATAATAACAATTATCACATCCCTTTCCTCCAAAACTTACTCCCATTACCTTACTCATTGAATTTATACTCGCTTTTTCATAAAAACTCGTGAGAATCAAGTACCTATCTCCACAGACATATTCTAATCCTTCACGTTTATTATTTGGAGGCATATCACCTAAAACAATAGCAGGTAGGTCATTAACTCCTTGATAACTTACATTATAAACATAATCAGCATATTCTTTGACCATGTATACTTCTATGTCTGGATGACTTTGAAAATTAGAAATTAAACTTGACCACCAAGGAATAGAAATAATAGCCATTATCAGGGCTAAAAATCCAATAGATAATCCTATTTGTGTAGGTCCACTCCAGCTTCTAAATTTTCGATAAGATTTTATTAATGACATCTTTTTATTAAAAATTAATAGAATCCTTACTATTTATCTTTTTTTATTAGCTTTGTTCAACTTCTATCCCTTAGTATAGAGCTCTTTAAATACTAATTTCCCCTCTATAAATGATACAAAAGTGATACTAAAAAACTTACCTTTATTATGACAAAACTATAGAGGTTTCGGCGGGGGCATGATTTATTCTGTGATTTTAGAGAGTACTACTTTTTTTTCTCTTCGATAAAAATTATTTATAATTGATATTTTCTAGGGAAAAATAGGGTATTGCCCCGCGAGGGCAGTGGACTTAAATAGAAAGGGTTAAAAATATACCTTTTAGTGTATAACTGGGGTGAAAACCTCAAGATAATTCTTGGGAGATTAAAATTATAAATTAAACTTTATGGCAAAAGTATTAAATCAAGATCAATTAATACAAGAAAAATATTTAAGAGATTATGGTCTAAAAGTTGAAGGACTTGTAAAATTAATGAAAATTCTTCGAGATTTGGATTTAAAACAATTGGATATAAGATATCCTGTGGATGTCCCTCAATTCTTTGCAATTCCAAAAGGTCTTCCTTTAGATGATAGCAGTATACAGCAAGCTTATTTTTCGCTTACTCAAAATTTTCAAAGTCCTAAAATAATCTTAGCAAGAAGTTCTGATCCTGAGGAAATGCCTGGTGAATTTGAAACTCATTCAAGTTTGTTCGATCCATCAAATCAAAATAAAAATTTTGAAAATTGGTTGAAGGCTGCAAATAGAGTAAGAGATTCAGGTGCCAGAGCACTAATAGGGCAACCTTTAGCAGCAGAACTTGAAGATTTTTGCCATGATCTAGATTATGACTATGGACCATCTGGTAATGATTTCAAACAAGTTCATATAAATGTAAGTTCATTCGCTGGAAGTAATAGTTCTTTTTTTGGAAGATCTCACAGTGTTATCCGGGGTTCACATCCTTATTTTGTAATTTGTGGAGGACTCGCAAGCAAAATTGCTAGAGGAGATAAAGATGTTTCAATCGCTCAGGTAGGTAAATGGAGAATGGATGTAGTTCAGTTAAATCACAATTATACATTAGAATCTTTTGCAAAATGTAATCAGGGAAATGTAGATGTTATCACTTTGGAAAATCCTCAGGAAATAACAACTTTAAAATATAACCAAGACGTACAATTTTTTGATTATGTACTAAGTAACTCTCAATTGCCCTTTTCAGGTTATCTATTTAGAGATGCTGCCAGTGATTATTTTGGATTTAATATGTATCATTTATTTGGATTAATCAGACAATTAGAAAGAGGGGTAGGAAAACCCGTAGAGATAGAGGGTTGCATAAATGAACAAGGACTCCATTTATTTCAGTTGAGAGAATATGAAGTTTTGCAGAAACGACTTGAAAATCTGACTGATGTTTCTGAAGATAAACAAGTTAGAAAGTTTAGTGAAGGAGAGTCGATAGGATGCGATCAATTAAGGGGGGATTTAGTTTTATCAGAAGACTTATTAGATTATGAAGAAGGCACTATATTTGGATATCTTGGGAATATTAGAAAAGCAGATTTACCTGAATTAAGAAAGTATAGACAATTTGTTTTTCCAATGGCAAGAGTAGGCGGTTTATATGAAGCCGCACATTCTTTCGGATATACTGCTCAAGTTTTAGTAGAATTAGAAAAAATGGGATTAAGATCTATTGCTATTGGAGGTCTAGAGAGATTACCTTGGGATCTTAAAAAATCTGATAGAATTGTAAAGATTGATGATAGGATAACTAGAATAAAAGATGTTACTGTTGAATGTTATGGTGTTGATGCTCAGATATATTTTAATGACTAACGTTTATCCATCCATTCCATCTCGACAATATTTATAAATATATACAACTTTTATACAAGTATAATACTAAACAACAAAAAAAGCCCACTAATATCACAAAATACATTTCGCTCGGCGGGGGCAGTTTTTTTACCTTCAATAAAACCGAATTTTTGAAAAATGGAAGATTAGAACTAGTTCTATAGAAAAGATTAAAAATCATAATATTTCTAAACTAAGATGACATATTTAGTTAAAGCAAGACCTGATGAATATAGAAAAGTCAAAGAACATCTTAAAGGCATTACTTCAAATATTAGAAGATATGCAACAAATAGAATCCCACTTGATTATTCAAATCTTGATTTTAAACTTAAATATAATAGAAAATCAAGGAGAATAGGGATATTTTTAAAAAAAGACTGGGTTGAGAAATTAGTCTCTAAAGATTATGAAGGTGATGAAAGTGAGAAAGTTTTTGCTGAAATTATACATCAATTAATAGTTGATCGTTTAGATCTTTCACGATATATGGCTCTAATACCATTTCGAAAGGAAGGTGGAGAATATTTCCAAGGATATATTGACAATTTAGCTAGAGAGCATAGGAAGATGTTAAAAAATAAAAGAAGGGGATCTGAATAAAAATACCCTAAATATTTATCAAAGGTTAAAACTCCGAAAGGGGCAGTTTTTCAATTCTTAAGTATATCATAGTTCCGATAATTTTAAATAAGTTAAAAACATAGGATATTTATGGAATTAAAAATTGTTTTAGAAGAGCAGGAAGAAGGCGGATATACTGTGTTTGTTCCAGCCTTGCCTGGTTGTATTTCAGAAGGAGACACACTAGAAGAATCTGTGAAAAATATA
>Ga0182027_10009579_pt1 | contig 13882 bp, 11 predicted proteins | sample 712E1DmetaG_FD_121300 | JGI IMG/M metagenome (GOLD analysis project Ga0182027, IMG submission 121300) | Permafrost microbial communities from Stordalen Mire, Sweden - 712E1D metaG (Illumina Assembly) | ecosystem: Environmental > Terrestrial > Soil > Wetlands > Permafrost | place: Sweden...
GATGTGGCAAATACAGCCTTGTACCTGGCTTCGGATTTGTCCTCGTATGTAACCGGACAAACAATTCATGTCTGTGGAGGTATGTTAACTTAAAAATATTTATTATCTTTACGAAACCGCAGGGTGCCTATCCTTTCTAGCACGAGGAAATGCAGCGAGACATATTTATTCCACACTTATTTTAAAAGGGCGCCCTGCTTCTTTTTTTATAGACTGCTGATCAATGCACAACATTATTTTCTTCCTGATTTTGATAATACCAATTACCGGGTTTATTATTGAAAGATATCTTGACTATCTCAACTCGCTCATGTGGTCCGATACTCTTCCTGAAAAACTAAAAGGGATCTGTGATGATGAAGAGTACAGGAAAACCCAGTTATATCAAAAAGACAATGACAGATTATCCTTCTGGTCATCCTCTTTTAATCTGGCAGTTATTCTGATTATGATTATTGCCGGAGGTTTTGCGCTTGTTGATAACCTTGCCAGGACATTCAGCACAAATGCAGTAATCATCGCACTCGTTTTTTTCGGAATAATTGGCTTTGTCTCCGACATTATAAATCTTCCATTCGGCTGTTATGATACTTTTGTTATTGAAAAAAAGTATGGATTCAATACCATGACTATCAGAACGTTCATTACTGATCATATTAAATCATGGTTTATCGCGCTTTTGATTGGTATTCCCGTCCTCGGACTTATAACTTGGTTCTACTATAAGACCGGAAAAAATTTCTGGTGGTACGCATGGGGATTAATAACCATATTTTCTGTTTTTATCAACCTGTTTTATTCTGAATTAATTGTCCCTTTGTTCAACAAGCAAATCCCATTGCCGGAAGGATCTTTAAGAACCCTGATTGAGGCTTTTTCTCAAAAAACAGGCTTCAGACTCAGAAATATTTATATAATTGATGGTTCTAAGAGAAGCACAAAAGCAAATGCCTATTTTTCAGGTTTTGGTCCAAAGAAAAGAATTGTTCTTTATGATACTTTGCAAAAAGAACTTTCAGAAGAGGAGATAGTTGCTGTTCTTGCTCACGAAATAGGGCATTATAAGAAGAAACACGTTTTACTGAATCTCTTTTTTTCTTTTCTTATAACAGGATTAATGCTTTTCCTCCTTTCAGTGGTTGTAAACAGCCCATCTCTCTCTCAGGCATTAGGGTCGCAGAATGCCAGCTTCCACCTTGGATTGATTGTTTTTGGAATTCTTTATAGCCCTTTGTCTTTAATAATTGGATTACTGACAAATTGGGTTTCACGAAAAAATGAATTTGCTGCTGACAGATTCGTGAGAGGAAACTTCAAACCGGAGATATTAGCAAATGCGTTAAAAAAGCTTTCCGTAAAAAACCTTTCAAATATGATGCCGCATCCGGCTTACGTGTTTTTTCATTATTCCCATCCTCCGTTACTCCAAAGGCTTGAAAAGTTGGAATGAATTTCCTTATATTTGCGAAAAATAAATGCCTCCTTAGCTCAGCTGGTAGAGCAGCTCATTCGTAATGAGCAGGTCGTGGGTTCGAGTCCCATTGGAGGCTCAAAACCTGTGGTTAGTTGGTAGATGTGATATCTTTCCCGTACTAATATCTCAATTTTGCCAAATTGTATGTTCACAGTAGTATTTTAGTATAATTCATACACATACCAGCAATTGGTTCTTGCCATCCAGTTATTAAAATCTAGCATTTTAATCCAATTCGGGAATGAAGAATAAATTATTTTTTTTTGCGCTTTTATATCATTCACAATACTTTTATCTTTTGTGACAAAGAGTTGTTTTCTATTTGCCTTCAGATCAAGATTATTGACAGAATCTAATTTTACTATCTCAAGATTTGCTCTCTTATAGAAGTTAATATCCAATACCCGATGATACGGGTTATCTGATGTATAATATAATATTACGGGACCCTTATAATCAGAATAAAGTTTATCATATAGAGATATCTGACTATCTGCAGGTGAAAATGCAATTATTATTAAAAATATGATATTGACAACCCAAAACAATTTTGCAAAAGTCTTGACAAATTTATTGTCCGGGAAAGCCTCATTCCATTTTGTCTGAATGATCTCAACTGATTTAATAATCATGATCGGTAAGAAGCCAATGACTGGAAACAGAAAACGAATTTCTTTGTGTCCTATGATGAAATGAATGAACAAAAATGGAAATATAGTCCAGGTTAATAAATCTTTTCTCTTATAAATAAAAACCAGTACAAAACTTACAATCTAGATAATACTGAATGGGGGTATTCCCTGAATAAATGTTCTTTCAATATAATACCACCATGGACGAATGCCAAAATCAGAAACCCTATTTTGTAAAATATTCTGGTTGAAATAATTCCACGTCGTTAGTGTCCAATTTCCATAAAACCATCTGTCTATTAATATTCCTATTCCAATCAGAATTATTACTCCAAGTATTAAAAAAATAGTATTGTTAATATTTTTATTAATGAAAAGATGCCACAAAATTAATCCTGCAACAAGTAAACCTGTCTGATACCTGAATAGAAATGACAGCCCTAAAATCATTCCTATATACAGGTAGAATATTCTATTCGGAAAGTGTTTGATATTCAGCAGTGAGAATGCGATCAGGAATATGCTTCCAGACCAGTTTTCTGATGAAAACCTTACATTATTATAAATCATAAACCACAGGAAAAATGACAACATTAAGAACCATACCTTTAAAGTATCGTTAAGAATTGTTTTGCTAAATGATTTGTAAATCAGATACATGCCTAAAAATGCAATTGCAGCAGATAATAAGCGTAATAATAATGTAATTGTAAAAGGATTATTTATACCGAATACATTGAAAAATTTAAAAACGAGCACAACCATTGCAGGTTGTATTGCTGGTCTCATCTGGTAGAAGTATTCCCACGGCAAGTTAGTTTCCTCGGTCATTTTTAGTTTTAGTGCCGCAAACTCAAGTATTTGGAAATGCTCATCAAAATGGTAATATCCTGTCGAGAAGAAAGCAGTAACTATCAGAGTAATAATACTCAATAGATATATGTATTTTCTTTTCATGAAATACATGTTTTCACAGCAAAATGGAATAGCCGTACATATTTAAACAAAACGTGCGATCCATACATCTCATTTGGCTTTATTGCTCTTGTAGTCAAAGGTATACGTTAGTGATCCTTCAGACAACGAACAGAAAAGCCGCAATATTTCTCACTCCTTGACTTGTATATATTGCTAAACTTATAAACCATATTCCAGAAGAATATACTGGATTCATTGTACTCAGTTGAACTCCACCAGTAACCAGAGATCCTGATATAGTTGAAAACACCTTCGATGCTACGGTACCCACCCGGGAGTGCATTAAAACCGGTTTCGTTAGTTGCACTCGTATTTGGGCTCTTCCAGTGCCCGGTGCCTTTTTCTTTCAGTTTACCTCCTGCAATTCTGAATCCTTCCAGAAAGGTTGTAAGTGTCATCCATTCTCCATCCGCAGGCACATGCCAGCCTGCAGGACATAATTTATTTGTGTTAACCGTGTACCAATTATAAAGTGCACCATATGTATTTTTATTCTCTGTTGAATCATTATTGTACCATGAAAATGCAGGTGTTGTTAATTTTACCCAGGCTTCATTATCAGTTACCATTTGTATTGGAGTACCATCATTATATTTAGTGGTTTTTAAATTCTCAGCCATCCATTCCTGAGTTCCTAAAGTTACAGTTTTATACTCATTGCCTTCAAAGTCTTTCAATGAAGTTGTCCGACACCCGGTCAGTCCTATACAAAACAAAGTCATTGCGAATATTATTATATTCTCTTGTTTCATTTTCCTTATTCTGAAATTATCTGATAATCGCATCCGGCAAAAAGTTATCATTAATATAAAAGAAATTTATTGACTTCTTTATAGTTTGAGCGGGAAAGGGGATTCGAACCCCCGACCCTCAGCTTGGGAAGCTGATGCTCTACCCCTGAGCTACTCCCGCAGTTTTTAAAAGCCTGACAAAAATAATGAATAGATTCATTTCAGCAAATTAATTATTAGTTGGATTTATTTTCATTCCGGTACCAAAATCCCATTCTTTTTTGTTTATTACTTTTCATTTCTTCGATTTAAAATGCCAGTTGAACTTACAAAAAAAAATATTACTAAATAGAATTACATTAAATATTGAGTATTTCTTTCTCCCTTGGGGGAAGTGTCCGGGCGATAATTCTCGTCCATTTAACAGAATTTAATAGCTTTGTATTTTAAAATTTATGAAAGCTGCAATAATTACAATAGGAGATGAGCTTCTGATAGGACAGACTGTTGATACCAATTCTGCCTGGATGGGTGCGGAATTGAGCAAATCTGGCTTTGATGTCTATCGGATAATATCTGTGCACGACAGGAGGGAAGATATCATTTATGCATTAAATGAAGCAGCCGGCAAAACAGATGTTGTATTAATTACCGGCGGTCTGGGTCCTACAAGTGACGACATAACAAAACAGACACTCTGTGAATACTTTAATACTCATCTTGTTATGAATAATGAAATACTCAGCATGATTGAAGAGATGATGATTCATCGCAATTTTCCGATGAATAATAAAAACCGGAGTCAGGCGGAAGTTCCGGAATCGTGCAGGGTATTAAAAAACGCAGCAGGAACCGCTCCAGGCATGTGGTTTGAAAAAGATGGGACAATCTATATATCTATGCCCGGAGTTCCGCATGAGATGAAGTATCTTATGACAGAACTTGTACTCCCGGAATTAAACAAACGCTTTACATCACAGACCATAATTCATAAAAATATAATGACTTATGGTACTTTCGAAGCCAAACTCGCTGAGATACTTACCACCTTTGAAACCGGACTTCCTGAAAATATTAAACTTGCGTATCTTCCGGCATCAGGAGTGATAAAACTCAGACTTACAGGAACCGGATCAGATTATAATTCTTTATCAAATCTTATTAATGAACAGGTTGATAAGCTGTATGAGACTATTCCGGAGCTCATCTATGGAGAAGATGAAGAGTCATTGGAAATGGTTATCGGAAAACTTTTGAAATCCACTAAAAAAACGGTTTCCACTGCAGAGAGCTGCACCGGAGGCGAGATTGCTCATTTGTTAACAAGTGTCGCCGGAAGTTCAGCATATTATAAAGGGTCTGTTATTGCGTATGCAAATTCGGTAAAAACGCAATTACTTGGTGTTCAGGATTATATTATTACTAAACATGGGGCGGTCAGTGAAAATACTGCAAAAGAGATGGCTGTTGGAGCCAGAGGCTTGCTTAAGACAGATTATGCCATAGGAACATCTGGAATTGCCGGACCGGACGGTGGAACAGAGGTTAAGTCTGTGGGAACTGTTTGGATAGCAGTTGCTTCCGAAAGGGAGGTTATTTGTGAAAAACATGTTTTCGGGAATGACAGAATAACCAATATTAAAAGGTTTTCGCTGGCTGCTTTAAACCTTCTCAGAAAACAGATAATCAACCATTAACCTTCATTTTCAGATGCCCTTCAAAAAAAGTAGATTAAATATTTGTTTAATAAGATAAAAATCACGTATTTTGCGCTTCGTTTTAAAACGACAAACGTTAGTAAAGAAGTAAAACAAACATCAATGTCAAGAATTTGTCAGGTTACAGGGAAAAAGGCGATGGTCGGAAACAACGTTTCGCACTCTAAGAGAAGGACTAAGAGAAAATTCTATCCTAATCTTTTTATTAAAAAATATTACCTTCCGGAAGAAGAGAGGTGGATTTCGCTTAAAATTTCAGCTTCAGGCATTCGTCTCATAAGTAAAAAAGGACTCACGACGGCATTAAAAGAAGCTAAAGAAAAAGGTTACATTTTGAATTATTAAAACAGGATAGAAAATGGCAAAGAAGGCTAAAGGTAACAGACAACAGGTAATCCTGGAATGTACCGAACATAAGGAGAGCGGACAACCTGGTACATCAAGATATATTACAACAAAAAACAGGAAAAACACTCCTGACCGTCTTGAAAGGAAGAAATACAATCCTATTCTTAAAAAACATACACTTCACAGAGAAATCAAGTAAATAAGTTTAAACCATGGCAAAGAAAGTTGTTGCAGCACTTAAGACAGGAGCGGGCAAGTCATTTACAAAATGCATTAAAATGACCAAATCAGATAAATCAGGTGCTTATCTGTTTAAAGAAGAAATCGTTCATAATGATCACATTAAAGATTTCTTCACAAAGAAGTAACCGATTTATTACTCATAAAATATTCATGGCTTTCTTCTTAGCGGAAGGAAGCTTTTTTTATATTTACTTTTCAAATTAATCATTATCTGATGGCTTTGCTGGGATTTCTGGGGAAAGATAAAAAGGAGAGCCTCAATAAAGGCCTCGAGAAAACTAAAGAAAGCGTTTTTCTTAAGCTCTCAAGAGCTGTTGCAGGGAAATCAAAAGTCGATGAAGAAGTACTTGATAACCTGGAGGAAGTTCTTGTATCTTCTGATGTCGGCGTAGCAACAACTCTGAGTATTATAGAACGTATCGAAGCCAGAGTAGCTAAAGATAAATATCTGAATACCAGCGAACTGAATGCAATCCTCAAAGAGGAGATAGTTGCCCTGCTCGAAAAAAATCAGAATGACTCTGATTCAGATTTCTCATTGACATTAAAAAGTGTTCCGTATGTTATTATGGTAGTCGGCGTGAACGGTGCAGGTAAAACAACTACAATTGCGAAACTTGCTTATCAGTTCAAATCAGCCGGTAAAAAAGTCCTTATAGGAGCAGCAGATACATTCAGGGCAGCTGCAATTGATCAGCTTCAGATATGGGCCGACAGGGTAGGAGTTCCGGTAGTTAAACAACAAATGGGATCTGACCCGGCATCCGTAGCATTTGACACTCTCAGATCTGCAGTGTCATCGGGTATGGATGTTGTCATTATTGATACTGCCGGACGACTACACAATAAGATTAACCTTATGTCTGAGCTGTCTAAGATAAAAAGGGTTATGGAAAAAGTCATCCCTGAAGCTCCGCATGAAGTTCTTCTTATACTGGATGGATCCACCGGACAAAATGCATTTGAGCAGGCCAAACAGTTCACGTCAGCAACGAATGTAACTGCTATGGCAATTACAAAACTTGATGGTACGGCAAAAGGAGGAGTAGTAATCGGCATCTCTGATCAGTTTAAAATACCAGTGAAATATATCGGTATCGGTGAAAAACTTGAAGACCTTCTGATTTTTAACCGGTTCGACTTTGTTGATTCTCTGTTCAGTGAAAAATAATGAATGCAAGCCTCCTGGCCGCTTCGCGTCCTTACGTCTAAAGGGTTCTGTTTCGGGAACAAAGCCCCTCTGTCCCGCCGAAGCGGGACATCTCCCTTAAAGGGGAGCTAATCCTCATCCATTTAGAGAATTAGCCCTTTAGGCTGGTGGGAGGCCGACCCGATGGAATAAGTACTTTGTCTTTATGGCTAACAAGAAAATAAATATTGTCACTTTAGGTTGCTCCAAAAATGTTGTCGATTCAGAAAAGCTTCTGAAACAACTGAATGCCGGAGGCTACGAGGTTTTTCACAATTCAGATGATTTTCAGGCCGGCACAGTTATTATTAATACATGTGGCTTTATTAATGACGCAAAGGAAGAGAGTGTTGACACTATTCTCAGATTTGTTAAAGCTCAGAAATCAGGACTTATTGAAAATTTATATGTAATGGGTTGCCTTTCAGAGCGATATGCTGATGCACTCAAACATGAAATACCCGAAGTAAAAAAATATTTCGGTGTGAATAACATGAGTGATGTCTTAAATGAACTGGGTTTAAATTTAAGAGATGATCTTCTCACCGACAGAACACTTACCGGTCCCGGCCATTATGCCTATCTCAAAATATCTGAAGGCTGCGATCGTACATGTGCTTTCTGTGCGATTCCCTCAATACGTGGGAAATATATCTCACGATCAGTTGAGGAGCTTGTAAAAGAAGCATCACAGTTGGCTTTGAATGGTGTCAAAGAATTAATTCTGATAGCTCAGGACCTGAGTTATTACGGACTTGATCTTTACAGGAAACAAGCGTTGGCTGAACTGGTCACTAAATTACTGAAAATTGAATCCGTGGAATGGATCCGGCTTCACTATCTGTATCCGGCTAATTTTCCTCTTGAGCTGATTCCTCTGATCCGCGAAAACTCCAGGATATGTCGTTATATTGATATTCCTATTCAACATATAACAGACTCAATGTTGGGCATAATGAAGAGATCGCATAACAGGAAAGAAACAGTGGAAATCCTTAATAAACTCAGGAATGAGATCCCTGATGCAGTTATAAGAACAACTCTCATTGCCGGGCACCCCGGAGAAACTGAAAAGGATTTTCTTGAGCTCAAAGAATTTATTACCGATTTCAGATTCGACAGGCTTGGAGTCTTTGCCTATTCAAATGAGGAGGATACTTATTCATATTTGGAGTATAAAGATGAAATTCCCGATGATGTTAAGCGAGCAAGAGTTTCAGAACTGATGGAGTTACAGCAGAATATTTCTGCGGAATTGAATGAGTCTTATGTTGGCAAGGTATTCAAAGTTATTATCGACAGAAAAGAAGGTGAGTTTTTCGTGGGTAGAACAGAATTCGACAGTCCGGAGGTTGATCAGGAGGTTCTAATTACAGCTGAACATAATCTCAAACCAGGTAGTTTTTATAATATACTTATTACTCAATCTACTGAGTTTGACTTGTATGGGGAACCGGTATAAAAAAAGGCCGTCAATCATTGACAGCCTTTTTTATTTATTCAGCCGGAGTATCAGTTTTTTCCGGAAGTTCTATTTTCTTCTTCTGAATTTTTATCTTAATCTCCGATTTGGCACTATTAAATCCAACATTGATGCAATCTCCTTCTTTAAGGTTTGCTTTAATAAGAACTTCAGCCATCGGATCCTCAAGATATTTCTGAATTGCACGTTTAAGCGGCCGTGCGCCAAAGTTTGCATCAAAACCTCTTTCAGCAATAAAATCCCGTGCAGCGGTTGCTATTTTCAGTTGATAACCAAGTGATTTTACTCTGTCATAAAGACCTCTTAATTCAAGGTCAATGATTTTATTGATCTGTTCTTTCCCCAATGAATTGAACATTATAACATCATCAATCCTATTCAGAAATTCAGGTGCAAATGTCTTCTGGAGAGCTTTTTGAAGGATACTTTTTGTTTGTTCATCCCTTGAAGCCTTCTTGGCTGTTGTGTCAAAACCCATGCCATGACCGAATTCATTTATTTGTCGCGTCCCGATATTTGAAGTCAGAATCACAATAGTATTTCTGAAATCGACCCTTCGTCCCAGACTGTCTGTTAATTGTCCTTCATCGAGCACTTGGAGCATTATATGAAATACATCCGGATGAGCCTTTTCTATTTCATCCATGAGAACTACGGAATATGGTTTCCTTCTGACTTTCTCAGTAAGCTGGCCACCCTCTTCATAACCAACATACCCGGGAGGAGCTCCGACAAGTCGAGAAACGGAAAATTTTTCCATATATTCACTCATATCGATCCTGACCAGATTATCTGTTGTATCGAAAAGGAATTTGGCAAGAACTTTTGCCAGTTGAGTTTTTCCTACCCCGGTGGGACCCAGAAATATGAATGTTCCAATAGGCTTATTCGGATCTTTAAGACCGGCCCTGTTCCTCTGGATCGATTTCACTACCTTTGATATAGCTTCATCCTGACCAATAACGCTCCCTTTCAGTTCATCAGCCATATTCAGTAACCGGGTTCCCTCTGTTTGGGCAATACGCTGAACAGGAACTCCTGTCATCATTGCAACAACTTCGGCAACCTTATCTGCATCAACTGTTTCGCGGTTCACAGAGAGTTCTTTTTCCCACTTTTTCTTCTCCTGATCAATCTGGTCGAGCAGGTCCTTTTCGCGATCACGGAAACTGGCAGCTTTCTCGAAGTTCTGATTCTTTACTGCCATCATTTTTTCCTTTTTGGTATCTTCAAATTGTTTCTCCAGTGAAAGAATTTTTTCAGGAACAACAATATTTAAAATATGAACTCTCGAACCTGATTCATCGAGGGCATCAATTGCCTTGTCGGGAAGGTGCCTGTCTGAAATATAACGGTTAGTGAGTTTAACGCAGGCATCTATAGCATCATCAGTATAAATAACATTATGGTGCTCTTCATATCTCTCTTTGATATTATGGAGAATATGAATAGTCTCTTCAATTGAAGTAGGCTCAACAATTACTTTCTGGAACCTTCTCTCGAGAGCACCATCTTTCTCAATATGCTGACGGTATTCGTCAAGTGTGGTTGCCCCAATACATTGAATTTCACCTCGTGCAAGAGCAGGTTTCAGCATATTTGCCGCATCGAGGGAACCAGTTGCTCCGCCGGCACCGACAATTGTATGAATCTCATCAATAAAAAGAATAATATTGTCATTTTTTGAAAGCTCATTAAGTATTGCTTTCATTCTTTCCTCAAATTGCCCGCGATATTTTGTTCCGGCAACAATTGAAGCAAGATCAAGTGCAACGACTCGTTTATTAAAGAGTACTCTTGATACATTCTTTTTAATAATTCTTAAAGCAAGACCTTCTGCAATAGCAGATTTCCCAACCCCAGGTTCACCGATCAGGACCGGATTATTTTTTTTCCGTCTTGACAATATCTGAGCCAGTCGCTCAATCTCTCTCTCCCTGCCAACAACCGGATCCAACCGGCCTTCTTCAGCGGCTTTGGTAAGATCAATGCCGAAATTATCCAAAACAGGTGTATCAGAGGAAGATTTTGGGGAAGAAGGAGAGGAAGGCTGCCCTTTTCCGGGACTACCAAAACTCTGAGTTTCATCATCTTCATCTCTGGGATAATCAGCTTTTGAAGTCGGCGATTCAGTCTCAACCATTTTACGAACTGATTGGTAATCAACATCTAATTCTGAAAGAAACCTTGTTACCAAAGCATTTTCATCTTTAAGTATTGCTAATAACAAATGTTCAGTATCAATAGTACTGCTTTTTAGTGCCTTTGCTTCCAGATAAACAAGTTTAAGAATTCTTTCCGTGCTTCTTAAAAGAGGAATAACCTCATGGTCAGCAACCGGAACCGGGCTTTCAACCTTTATACTCTTCTCAAGAGATCCTTTAAGAACCAGAAGATCAATCCCCTGATTCATCAGGATTTCAATGGCCACGCTTTCTCCATCTCTGAGTATACCAAGGAAAAGATGTTCGGGACTTATATGACTGTTTCCCAGCCTTATAGCCTCTTCCTTGGAATAACCCAGAATATCCTTTACCCTTTGTGAAAATTGTGAATCCATATTTTATTATATCAAATTACAAATTTAGTAAAAGTAAACCGACATTCTGTCAGATTATAATTGACAAAATTACGCATGACTACAATTTCAAAGTTAAATTATACATAATATCTATATGACAATTTTCGTGCCCATTTATGAACAATGATTGTTAAAAATTCACCGCCCTGGAAGCTCGAAAGTAACCAAATTTTAATTACTTTCGTAAATCTAAACCCCGGCTTTGAGGTTTATTTGTAAATACTTAATTAATAATCTGTTATGTCAGAGAGAGAGAGAATCATAAAGGTTAATATTGAGGAGGAGATGAAGTCTGCATATATCGACTATTCGATGTCGGTTATTGTTTCGAGGGCATTACCTGATGTGAGAGATGGTCTCAAACCGGTCCATCGCAGGGTACTATTTGGAATGTCTGAACTGGGAGTCCTTTCTAATAAAGCTTACAAGAAATCAGCAAGAATAGTGGGAGAGGTGTTGGGAAAATTTCATCCGCATGGTGACTCTTCTGTGTACGAAGCTATGGTAAGGATGGCTCAGGAATGGTCATTACGATATCCATTGGTAGACGGGCAGGGCAACTTTGGATCAGTGGACGGGGATAGCCCTGCTGCAATGCGATATACGGAGGCAAGGCTTAAAAAAATTGCTGAGGAAACTCTGGCAGATATTGACAAGAATACTGTTGATTTCCAGCCCAATTTTGATGATTCTTTAACTGAACCATCCGTCCTGCCGACAAGGATACCCAATCTGCTAGTGAATGGCGCTTCCGGTATAGCTGTTGGAATGGCAACCAATATGCCACCTCATAACCTTTCGGAAGTTATTGATGCCACCATAGCTTACATAGATAATAATGATATTACCCCGGAAGATATTTTACACTTTATAAAGGGTCCTGATTTCCCGACCGGAGGGATTATTTATGGTGAACAGGGAATAAGAGATGCTTTAGAGACCGGCAGAGGCAGGATAGTGGTACGGGCAAAGACCGAAATTGAATTAACGCATTCCGGCAGGGAATGTATTATTGTTAATGAGATTCCTTATATGGTCAATAAGGCCGAGATGATCCGTAAAATTGCTGATCTCATAAATGAGAAAAAACTGGAAGGGATATCATATATAAATGATGAATCGGATCGCAACGGGATGCGAATTGTTATAATTCTAAAGAAAGATTCCAGTGCAAATGTTGTTCTGAATAACCTCTATAAGTTTTCTTCACTTCAGACTTCTTTTAGTGTTAATAATATAGCTCTTGTCAAGGGTCGTCCTAAAACACTAAATACCAAGGACCTGATACATTATTTCGTAAAACATCGTCATGATATAGTTATCAGAAGGACAAAATTTGATCTTGATCAGGCAGAAAAACGGGCACATATACTTGAAGGATTGATCATTGCAAGTGATAATATCGATGAGGTAATAGCATTAATCAGAGCATCCCAGACTCCGGATATGGCAAGGGAACGACTTATGGAACGTTTCGGCCTCTCAGAAATACAATCGAGGGCAATAGTTGAAATGCGTCTGCGTCAGCTTACCGGTCTTGAACAGGAGAAACTAAGAGCAGAATACAAGGAGATAATGGAATTGATTGAATACCTGAAAAGTATTCTGGTGAATATTGATCTTCAAATGAAAATTATCAAGGAAGAACTTCTTGAGGTAAAAGAAAAATATGGTGATAAAAGACGTACTTTAATAATTCCGAATGCTGAAGAGTTTAATCCTGAGGATTTTTACGCCGATGATGAGATGGTAATTACTATTTCTCATATGGGTTATATAAAAAGAACACCATTAACCGAGTTTAGGAGGCAAAACCGGGGTGGAACAGGCGCCAAAGGCGGCGCTACCAGAGAAGAGGATTTCATCGAACACCTCTATATTGCCACAATGCATAATACTATGCTCTTTTTTACGAGAAACGGGAAATGCTACTGGCTAAAGGTTTACGCTATTCCCGAAGGTTCAAAAACTTCAAAAGGAAGGGCTATGCAGAACCTTATAAACATTGAACCGGATGATAATGTCAGAGCCTTCATTAATGTAAAAGACCTGAACGATGAAGAATACATTAATAATAATTTCATTGTACTCTGTACTACAAAAGGAATAATAAAGAAAACATCACTTGAAGCTTATTCAAGGCCAAGGATTAATGGAGTAAATGCTATTACCGTAAGGGAGGGAGATGAACTTCTTGAAGCAAGAATGACTAACGGACAGCATCACATTATGCTGGCTGTTAAATCAGGACGTGCAATCCGGTTTCCTGAAGCATCAGTCAGACCTATGGGCCGGACAGCATCCGGTGTAAGAGGTATTAAACTGGCAAGTGAAAAAAACGATTTCGTAATTGGCATGATAACAGTTGAGAACAAAGAAAAAGACATTCTGGTTGTCTCTGAGAAAGGATATGGAAAAAGATCTGATATAGATGGTTACAGAATCACAAACAGAGGCGGAAAAGGAGTAAAAACAATTAATGTAACTGAAAAAACAGGTACTTTA
>Ga0182027_10009580_pt1 | contig 13880 bp, 5 predicted proteins | sample 712E1DmetaG_FD_121300 | JGI IMG/M metagenome (GOLD analysis project Ga0182027, IMG submission 121300) | Permafrost microbial communities from Stordalen Mire, Sweden - 712E1D metaG (Illumina Assembly) | ecosystem: Environmental > Terrestrial > Soil > Wetlands > Permafrost | place: Sweden...
CCGCGCGCCGCGAGCCGGTCCAGGTTGGGGGTGGCGATCTCCGAGCCAAAGCAGCCCAGGTCCGAATATCCGAGGTCATCCGCCAGGATCAACACAATGTTTGGCCGGAGCGCGTTGGTCTCCCCGGCGCCGCTATTCCCACACGCGCTCAAGGTGGCGACGACTGCTAAAATCCGCATACACTTGCGCAGCGGATGGAGCTGTGACGAACCGCTCATAGTTTAGGATGAAAGACTAGCTCGTAAGCGGAAGCTTAACAATCGTCCAAACCGATGAGAAGGGTGAACAAGCTCTAACACCGACGGGTTGTTCCACAACTGCCGGCTTTCCCGGTCATATACCGAAGGGTACCGGCTGGAGTCCGAGACATACATCCCCAGGGCGAGGCCAATTTGTCGCAGGTGGCATGAACATCAGTGTCAGTGGCATTCCCGGCGAGCAGATCATGGATGCTCCGGGGGCGCTGGTCCATGCAACCCGGCAGGTGGGGGAGTTGATCACGAAACGCCAGCCCACCAGCCAAAAGCGGGAATGCAGCGGCGAACGCCGCTAGCGGCTGTGAAAGGTCACGGACGCTCGGGGACAAGACCCTGGCCATGGTAGAATCAGTTGTGCAGCGCTGTCGAGCTGGCGGGTGGGGGCGCTACGATGCCGACATCAATATACTGGCCGCCCTGAGTTTGATGACAATGGACAGCCAGCAGGTTGACTCCCTGCTTCAGCGTTGCCGCCGCCTCGGGGCTGATGTCCATTTCATAGTAATCCTTAACAAAACCCGCCGCGCTGGCCGCCAGAACACCGTTAAGGTAGATTTCCACGTCTTCGTCATGATGAAGCTGGAGCCGGGCCTTGCTCAGGTCGTCGTGATTGGGCGTGAATTCCCGGCGCAGCCAAATGTCCTCACTGTTCCAGACGGTGTGAACCCGCGCGCCGGGGGTTTGCTCGGTGCCGAAGCCGGCAACGCCCTCTTTCCAGCCGGCGGCATTGAAACCGGGCTTGAACCAGTCGGCGCCGGGTTTCTCCGTAGCGTAACGCCAACTCGGGCGGCCGTAGAGCGCGTCAGAAACAATCACGTGGAAGCGCTGCTCGCGGCTTTCGCCGCGGTTGGCGGCGCGCACCTGCGGCAGGTCCAGTTTGCAGACCGCGCGGTCGTAAGTCATCAGGCCGTTGCACTCGGTTTCCACATCGGTCGTCTGGGTATAGACCGCGGCGCTGAGGCCAAACGAATCCTGTAAAGTCCATACGCGAGCCAGGAGCGAGGAATAACGGGCGGTCAGCGTCTGGCGGTCCGCCATAGCCTGGTAACCCCAAAACCGCTTCGACCACGTGTGTTCGTCCACTCCCAGACCCAGCCCGCCGAATTCCCCGAGCACCGCCGCCCGCTCAGCTTCCGGTGACGGAGATTCAGGGCCAGGATAGCTGTGGGCGTCTATGATGTCGCCCACGCGCTTGTCGGTCCAACCGCTGGCGTCGGTCACCAGGCGCGATGGGTCGAGCGCCTTGAGCCATTGGGTCAGCCGTTCGGTATCATACTGGCCCCAGCCCTCGTTGAAAAGGACCCAGAGGATGATCGAAGGATGGTTGTGCCGGCCTTCGACCATTCGCTGCAGCTCGGCCTCGAAACGCGTGCGCCCTTCCGGCGTGCTGTTGTTGCCGCTCGGCATGTCCTGCCAGACCAGCAGGCCAAGTTTGTCGCACCAGTAGTACCATCGCTCCGGCTCCACCTTGACGTGTTTGCGGGCAAGATTGAAGCCGGCCTGCTTGAGGAATTCAATGTCATAGCGCAACGCCGCGTCGGTGGGGGCTGTGTATATACCGTCCGGCCAGTAGCCCTGGTCCAACGTCCCCGTCTGGAAGAAAAACCGGTCATTGAGCATGAGGCGAGTGACCCCCTCTCCCTCGTGGCGCAGGCCAATCTTGCGCATGCCAAAATAGCTGGTCACGGCGTCCAGGACCCGCTCGCCCTCCTTGAGCGTGATCCGCAGGTCATAGAGAAACGGGTCGTCCGGTGACCACTGGTGCGGCGAAACGAGGGCCAGCCGCAGTTCCTGGTTGGCCGGCCCCGTCACCCGCCCGGCTTCGCGGCCCGAAGCCGACGCAACGGCTTCGACCTGAACGGAATCGGCCAGGCTGTTGGCGCTAACCCTGAGCCGCAGCGCGGAAGCATCCAGGTCTGGAACCAGGCTCAGGTCATCAATGCAAGCTCCCGACACCGGCTCGAGCCACACCGTCTGCCAGATTCCTGAGCAGGGCGTGTAAAAAATGCCCTCGGGCTTGCGCGACTGCTTGCCTCGAGGCTGATCTCCCTCCGTCGCGTCCGTCACCGCCACTATCAGTTCCTGCTCGCCGGTCGGTTTGAGGCGCTCGGTAATGTCAAAGGTGAAATCGTCATATCCTCCGCGATGCTGGCCGACTTCTTTCCCGTTCACCAGCACTCGCGCCTGCCAGTCGGCCGCCCCGAAGTGGAGGCGGACCCGCCGCCCCGCCCAGGCGGACGGCACCGTGAAATATCGCCGGTACCACAGCGCACTTTTTTCGTCCAGCCGCCGCATCACACCGGAGAGGGCCGACTCGACGGGGAAGGGAACCAGAATCTGGCTTTCGAACGCTGGCGCTTTGTCCGTTGTAGCCGGCGTGATGGCATAGTCCCAGAGCCCGTTGAGATTGAGCCAATCCGGCCGCACCAGTTGCGGACGGGGATATTCGGGCAGGGCGTTGGTCGGCGAAACCTCGGCGGCCCATCGCGTCATCAGGGGCGCCACCGCCGGATGCCAAGGGGCCGGTTCGCCCGCGCCCGCCATCGCGCCGCATCCCAGCGCCACCAGGCCCGCCAGCACCACGGAACGCAGCGCTCCGGCTCGGCGCGCTTCCAGCCGCATCTTCACGCAAAGCTCGAACTCTGCGCTCTTTCCCCTCGGCCATATAGTCTTTGAGTGCATCGCAGGGATTTTGGCCGATTAGCCGCGCTTGTCACGTGGCATAAAGTGGCCACAGCCTCAGCGCCCCAGGAACCTGGCTACTGCCTCGGTGCGGGATTGGACATGAAGCTTTTCGTAAATCCGCCGGATATAATTGCGGACGGTGTGAATACTGACGCCCAGGCGATCGGCAATTTGCTTGTACAGCTCGCCCTCGGCCAGCCCGTTGAGAACCTCGCGCTCGCGCGGCGAAAGCTCGGCGGTGGCATCCGGCCGAACGGACACCTTCTGAAGCGACTGCACCACCTTGCGGGCGATGGGCGCGGACATGGGCGAGCCACCCTCGTGGACTTCACGTATGGCCTCCAGCAGCTTGGCCGGCGCCAGCCGCTTCAACAAATAACCGCTCGCCCCCGCCGCCAGCGCGCTGAAAATCTTCTCGGTGTCCTCGAAGACCGTCAGCATGAGGATTTGGGTGGCTGGCATGCGCGGTTTAAGCTGGCGCACACATTCGATGCCGCTCATCCCGCCCAGATTGATGTCCATCAGCACGACATCCGGCTGGTCCTGCGAGAGACCGGCAAGGGCCTCCTCGGCGCTGGCGTAAGCGCTGACGCAACGGAAGCCCTTGGCGGCATCCACAAAGCCGGCAATGTTCTCTCGCAGATCGGCCTGGTCATCCACAATTGCGACCTTGATAACTTTACTCATGATCTCAATGGTTGTCGGCGTCCAGAGGGACACTCAACCTGACGGTGGCGCCCGCGCCGGGCCGGCTGGAGATGGCGCATTGGCCGCCGATGTCGGCCAGGCGCTGGCGCATGTTCCATAGCCCGTTGCCGCCTCGTTTAGCGCGGTTGGCCGCTCCCGCTGCTGCCGCGCGCTCGGCCGCAGCCGCATCGAACCCGCAGCCGTTGTCGGCGACCGTGATCTCGAACCGGGAAGGCCCGGCGGCCATCGCGACACGCAGATGGGAAGCGCTGCCGTGCTTAAGGGCGTTGTTGACGGCCTCCTCAAACGCCAGGAAGAGGTTGTGGCGGACTTCCGCCGAGAGCGGCTGGTGCGGCAGATCTCGAGGGATGTGCAACTCGCACTCGATGGCCGTGTTCTGCATATACTCGGTGACGTACTGCCCCAGGTACGCGGCCAGATGCTCCAGCGTATCGTTGTGCGGGTTGACCGCCCAGACGATCTCATCGAGCGACTGGAGCAAGTCGCGCGAGGTATCGGCGATGGCATCGAGCCTGCCAGCCACCGGTTTCTGTCCTTGTAACTCACCCTTGGCTCGTTCGCTGATGAACGAAATCTTGGTCAGCTTGGAACCGATTTCATCGTGCATGTCCTGGGCGATGCGCATGCGCTCCCGCTGCATGGCCTGTTCCTGAGCAAGCTTGGCCAGGCGGCGGCGCAATCGCCGGTAGGAGACCAGCCGCGCGGTGCTGGCCACCACGCACGTGGCGGCCGCCCCATACAATGCCAGCGCCCACCACGCCCGCCAAGCGGGCGCCGGAATCACAACGGCGAACCCGGTTCCAGCATCATTCCACACTCCTGCCCCGTTGCAGGCCGTAACCCGGAAGCGATACGAGCCGTTCGACAATCGGCCGTAACGCACCCGCCGTTCGCCGCTGCTCTCGACCCAGTCGGCTTCGAAGCCCTCCAGTTTGTGCCGGAAACGCACCCGTTCCGGTGCTGCAAAGCAGAAGGCGGTAAACTGAACCTCCAGCGAGCGCAGGTTCGAGGGCAACTGCAAGGGCAGGGCGCCCTCTACCGGCCACGCCGTCCGCTGAGGCCGGCCCGGGCCGCCCGGCGCGTTTAGCGCGGCGAGGTCGAGGGGGCGGCCGTTCACCAGGATTGCCTCGAGCCGAACCGCTGGCGGCGCTGGCTCAGGCTCCAGTCCGCGCGGGTCGAATGTCACGACCCCGGCGGCCGTGGCAAACCAAAACCGGCCATCGGGCGATTTCAAGGCGCGCGGCCAGCCTTGAGCCAGGGCGGCACTAACCGGAGCCTCGGTCTCGAAAAACAACTGAGGCCGCAACGCAGACTGACCCGCCAGCCACTCCTTCGCTTCCGTCCCGGCGACGCGATAGATGCCTTTGCCCGTGGCGAACCATAGGTCACCGCCTTCGCTGCCAAGAATTCCCGTGACCGAGTCCTCCGTCGAGCGCGGCTCCGCAATCCAACTCCAGCATTGGCCACCCGCCAGGCAGGCCAGTTCGCCGCCCGCAGTGCCAAGCCAGAGATGGCTGGAGGAATCTTCGTACATTGCCCGAACAGGTTTGGCCGCGAGGGCTTCCGCCTCCTGCAACCGCCGGAATCGCCCCCGTTCGAATCGCAAGACCTCCCCGCCCGCAGTGCCGACCCAAAGGCCGCCCCCGCGCGCCGGCAGCAACGCGGTGATCGGCTGGCCGGGCAGTCCTGCTTCAGCCCCCCAATTCGTCACCCCGCCTTGAGTCAACCGGTGCAGCACCCCGGAGAGCGTGCCAGCCCAAACGGAGCCCTCCGGCTCGGCCGCCAGCGCCAAAATGGTGTTGTCGGCCAGGCCGTTGGCCGTGGTGTAGTGCCGCACACCCTGACCCCGGATAGAGTACAGCCCGGCCCCCAGTGTCCCTACCCACAGAGTCGAACCCGCCGAGCAAAGACACGCAACCAGGTTTTGCAGCCCAAACCCGCCTTCGGCCGTGCCCGGCTCAAACCGGTCGGCAAGGCTGGAGTACAAGCCGCCATGTTCAAAGCCGACCCATGACCGGCCCGCCCCGCCGAAGGCCAGGCAGACGGCCGGGCCGCCGGGCAGTCCCAGGTTGGCATCGAGCAACCGCACGCTGCGGGGCTGCAATCGGACCAGTCCGCCCCCATACGTGCCCAGCCAAAGATCACCTTCCCGGTCCTCATAGAGGGCGCGCACGTCGCCGGAAAGCCGGCCCCCGCGCAGGGTCAGCGGCACCAGTTTATCGTCAGCAAAGCAGTAAAGTCCCTGGCGGCTGGTGCCGATCCACAACTGCCCGTTCCGCCCTTCGCACAGGCTCCAGATGCGCATGGATGAAGTGTCGCCGCTGTGGAAGTAATTAAGGCGCCTGCCCTCGCCGGACTGCTTGTCAATGCGGACCAGGTACGTGTCTCCAAAAGCCCACTGATTCCCCTGACGGTCCTCATAGACCCCGAGATATAGCGGGTTCCGCCCCGGGTTGTCGGTTTGGAAGGGCAAGGGAAGCAGGCGACCCTCTTTATATTGGCACATGCCCGCGCTGGTCGTGATCCACACGGTGCCTGAGCGGGAGACATGAACACTGGAAACGAAGTCGTTGGGCAGCCCATCCCTGGCCGTAAACCGCGTAAGTTGCGCCCCTTTCAGGCAGTTCAAGCCCAACGGCGTTCCCACCCACAGAGTTCCCTCTGTGTCTTCCGCAATAGCCGTGATCGTCTGGTCGCACAAGCCCGGGTTTCCTTCGAAACGACTAAGCATGCCGCCGCTATAGCAGAGCAAGCCCCCGTCTTGCGAGCCGATCCAAAGCCGCCCGGCCGAATCTTCGCAGAGCGCGCTAACGCGAACCAATTCGTTGGAGCGTGCCGGCGCCGGCGTGAAAAGGACAAACCTTATGCCGTCAAACCGAACCAGGCCGCCCATTGTGCCTACCCACAGATAGCCGTCGCGAGTTTGGAGCACTGCGGTGACGAAGTCATCCGCCAAGCCATCCTCTTTGGTCCAGGTTCGGACGCTCAGGTCCTCCAGCAGCAATTTGGGGGCAGCCCACCCGGCGGAGTCAAGGCCAACGGCCACCACCGCCAGCAGCAGCCCCCGACATATCCATTGCGCTCGGTTCACGGTCAGTAACAAACTTACACAAACGGAGGGGAAAGGAAAGCTAATGCTGTTTCCGCCCCGTCTGACTGGTTCAGGGCGGTTGAATCCGAAAGAACTGTTGCGGGGCCCCCGCAGCCGGGGCGCTCGTGATACTGAAGAATCCGTTGGGGCCGAAGACGTTTGTGACCAGGCGCGTCCAGTTGCTCGAGCGGAGATAGAGGTTGGTCGTGGCGGACACGCAGTAGCCCTGACCAGTCGCTCCGCCCCATCCGCTCAGCACGATATTTGTGCCCGCAGTCGTGACGGCTGCAAACTGCAGCGGCGCGCTCACCTCGGCCGAATCGGCGCTCTCGACGCCTCCATTGACCGCCGAAACCACATAAAAGAAAACCGTCTCCGGAGCAGTAGCCGCATCCACGTAATTGGCCGTCGTGGGACTTGCGATAATAGTGTAGGGCCCGCCGCTGCGGGTGGCGCGCTTGAGGTTGTAGCCGCTCGCCCCTGCGCTCGCCAACCAGCACAGAATGATTTGCCCCGGAGAGACCGCGCTGGCGGACAGGCCCGTCGGGGTGTTCGGCGCAATGCCGGCCAGAGGGGCAACCTCCCACGGCCCCAGCACGCGGTCATAAATGCGCACCTCGTCCAGCGCACCAGCCAGAAACCCATTGGTTACACCAGTCTGCAGGCTGCCCAGGCGCAGGTTCGGCGGCGAGGTCTTGGCGCCGGTCGGGCCGAGAGTGCTGGCCTGGAGAACTCCGTCCACCAACAGTTGCATCTGACCGGAGGCGCCGTCGCGCGTCGCAGCGACGTGGTGCCACTCGCCATTGTTGATTGGAGTCGTCGAGGCGATGGTGGAATCCGCGTTGCCGACGCCAAAGGCGGCTTTGTTGCCGACCAGCGCCACGCCAAAATCGTCCTGCACCCCGGCCACCTCGCCATCCACCAGGCCCTTGCCCGCCCACCATTGGCCGGTGCCGGCCGTGGCAGTGGTCCTGGCCCAAAAAGCGATGGTCCAGTTCATTTGCACGGAACGGGGAATCGTCGCGTAATCGCTGGTGCCGTTGAATTGCAGCGCCGTGCCCGGCGCGCCCGCGCGGTCGCTGACGTATGTGCCGCCGGCGAGCGTGCCGTTCTGGCCCCCCAGCACGTCGTTCACATTGCCGTCCAGGGGGTAATACGAAGAGACCGAGGCCACCGGTTGGGCTGGCACCCGCCACTCGAGAATACCCCCGTAGACCCCTCTTTGCAGTTGGACCCGCAAGCGCAAGCCAGTGGTTTGCACCGGCGCGAACTGCACCGTATTCCAGGTGTCGCGCGCCACCCCATAAGCGCCCGCCCCCAACACCTGGACCCAATTGGTGCCCGCGAGATATTCCACCACCCACGATTGCGGCACCCGGCACTGGCCAAAGCCGGTGTCATCGAACCAATACACCGAGACCTGGCTGACGCGGTTGGTGGCGCTGAAATCGGCCCGCACCCATTCGGCGGTGCTCAGGTGGTTCCACCACGTGAAACGCGGAATCGTCGTATCGCTTGAACTGGTCGGCAGCAATCCGTCGCAAAGCGCCTGCACGGTGTCGCCACTGTAGCAATAGGAGGCGCTGGGCGTGTAAGGCGTGCCCCACTGGGCGGCGACCACGCTGTTGGTGCTGACCGTGGGAAAGGCGGAGATGCGCAGCCGGGCCGCCCCCATCGGCACCAGCGTCACCGTTTCCTCGGCCTGTGTGCTGTAAGCCGGGCTGGGCTGCAAGGGCGACACCGCATTCAGGCTATCGAGCCGCCACTCGGGAATCCTGCGCGCCGTGACCTGCAAACGGACGGGCGCGGTCTCCAGCGAAAACGGATAGGCCGGCACCGGACCGCCGTTGGTAATCACCTTGAATGAGGCAGCGGGATTCCTGCTATCGAGCGAGAGCCCGTAGTTCCAGGGCGTGACGGCATAGCCTTCCCATTCAGGCCAGGCAGGATTGCTGCCGTAACTCAGCCACTGTTCGCCAATCCGCAAGGAGAAGGTCAGGGGCCCGTAGTTGACGGAGACCGCATTGTTGTTGGCGGTCCAGGTGCGGAGCGTCACTTGCCGCGGCAAATGCAGCGTAACCTGGTCGCCGTTGGCCCATGTCCGTTGAATGCGCAAATACGAACTCGGCGTGGAGTTGGAGGCCACCGTCTGCTCGTTGACTTGCACCCAGCCGTTCGAGCACCACTGCGGCACCCGCAGGTAGAGCGGGAAACTCACTGGGTTCGTCGCCGCCACGCTCAGTTGGATGGTGTCGCTGAACGGAAAGTCGGTGGCTTCCGTGATGGTGATGGTGCTGCCGTCCCCCACCCGCGCCTGCACAGCGGTGGCGGCATAAAGCGATGCGCACAACCCGTTGTCCCAGGTGGCGAGCCAGGTCTCCTCACAAAAATACGGCCAGCCCTGGCCGTGATTGTGCTGGCAGCAGTGATAGACCTCGAACGGGCTGTAGGAAAACATCGTCCCGCCGTTCTGCACATCGGGCGACTTATTGTTCCGGTCCAACTGGACCTGGTTGGGTGCCGTCAGGTAATGCAGCGAGAGCTGGTTGGTCCGCAGAGCCGCCGGAAAGGAGTTCAGGGCCACATCTTCGCAGCGCTCGGCCCAAACGGGATTGCCCGTGATGCGGGTGAGAATCTCGCAACTGCGCATGAATTCCACCCAGCCGCAGGTCTCGAAACCCTGGCGCGGGTCGCGGTAACCGGCGCGGCAGTTTTCATCAGCGCCGAAGGCGCCGCCCGGAACCTGGCCGTAAAGGCCCTTAACAACCTGGTAATTGGCTTCGGCAAACTGGAGGTGACTGGCGTTACTCGACTGTTGCCAATAAACGGTGGGAGCGCGGAAGGATTCCGCGATATTCACATTATGCCAATTAGGCAGTGTGCCCGCCGTGTCCCAGCGGGCCATGTTGGTGTACATCCTGCCGGCCAGGTCCAGCAGCCAGGATTCGCCCAGGCGATTGTAAAGCCAATAGACGCTCTCGAGGTTGTCGCCCATGCGGACCATGGGCCAGTAGCCGGCGCCGAACGTGGAGGCTGGCAAGCCGTTTTCCCACTGGCAGTAGTTGCGCATCAAGGCCAGCGCGTTGGTATCGCCGGTGTATTCGTAATAGGAGCGCAAGGCGTCGAGCATGGGCATCTTCGGCCATAAATCGGGCGCGCCGTTGAAGGAGGCGTCGTTAGTGACCGAGTAAAGCGCCGCCGGGCCGAAGTAGCCGTTGGTGCGCTGCGAAGTCATTACGCCCTGAACCCACCGGATCGCATTACTGATGACCGCCGGGTCCTGAAGGCAATAACCCAGGTCAATGTAGCCGCGTAACCAGTAAGGCACCCGTTCCCAGCCCTGCGTCGCGCCCGAGCCGTTCGGCGTGGTCCAGTCGCTGGTGTCAAACTTGAGCCACGGCGAAATCTCCTCCAATCGTCCGTTCATGCCTGAGCGCTGTGTCTGCAGCATGGTCAAGAGCCAACCCTGCGGCTGGATGCTTCCGGGAGGCAGGCGTATCAATGGGCTGGGCTGCAACGGTGCGAGATTGCCTATGTAAAACGTGCCTCTACCGCCAGCCTGGATATTCGTCACCATCGTGACGGTATCGGCCAGGGAGCAGTCAGCCAGACACACCAATGCCAGGAGGAACCCTCCGACGTTCCTGATCATATGTATAGGTCTGTTTCATGGTTCTATGGCTCGGGTGCCGAGGCGCCCGCTCCCGTCCCGACGGGGAATCTCAGCCCAGCCGCCGCGCCGGCGGCTTCCCGGGCCGTCTGTTGGGATTTTGCTCGCGCCATCAGAGTCATGTGCCGCCAAGCTATCAGAACCCGCCCAAGGCGTGAAGTGGCATGAAGTGGCCACATGACAAATCGCCTGCTGGCTGTATGCCGGCCCTCAACCGTCGGTCATCAGCCGAAAGCAGAATGAAAACAGGTTTTGCCCCGGGTGGAAATGGCGCCCGCGGCTTCCGCCTGGCGTTGTGGGGGGCCATCGCCTTGGGCGGCAGCCTCAAGAACCCGGCTTTGCTGGAGGACGTGTCCTTATTTCGGCTGGCTGCGCTTGGTGGGCTCCCCGTCGCCCAACCGGTAGTATTCAGCCTCGCCCGAGGCGGGCAAATCCACTTGCCACTGGTTCCCGACAACCAGCGGGGTCGCACCCACGATCGTCCAAATGCCGGAGGACAGGTTCGTGCATGACTCTAATATGAAGCCGGCCGAGGCCAGCGGCCAGGACAAGACCAGGTCGGCCCCGGATGGGTGCGCACTCAGGGTCGGAGCCGCGCTGCTCAACACCTGTTCAGGCCCGAGAGCTTCCGTGGCGGTGATTTCATTGGCGCGCAAAGCCCCCCGATAAATGCGGAACTCATCCAATCGCAAGTCGGGATACGGGTCGGCACTGTAGAGCGACTTGCCGACGTAACTGTAAACATCGTTCACCGCACTGAGCGGCACAGTCATGCCGTTGGTGAGGGCGGCCAGGACGCCATTAGTATAAACCGCCAGGCAGCCTGCGGGCGGATGATAGACCGCCACGAAATGGAGGTTGGTGCGGTAGCTCAGGTCTCCGGCCCCCCAGGCGACTTGTTCATCGGACCATGTCCCCGCGGTGATGGCGATGCGCCCAGCCCGGGGCGCGCAGAAGAGGTAGTTCTGCCCGGCGCCGCTCACCGAGTTTCCAAAACCGTAGAAGAAACAATTCACCGGCAGTTGATTGGGAAAAGCAACCCACGCCTCGATGGTGACGATGGGGTAGTTGCTCAGAATATAGGAAGGGAACTGCACAAACTGTTGACTAGCCGCCGCCAAAGCCACCTTCCCGGAGCCAAACGTGCCGCCATTCGGCAGAGTTCCATTCCACGCGGGCCCACACACCGAATCGGCGGCCGTTGTGCTGCCGTAAGGTTCGTTGAAACTGTAGCGGTGAACCAGCGTGCGCGGGACGCCAATGACCTGCACCGACTGAGTGGCGGAAAGACCAAGGCTATCATAGCAGGCCATGATGCTGGTCGTGCCCGAGTCCACGCCGGTGACGTTGCCGACGGCATCCACGCGGGCAATGTTCGTATCGGCGGAGGAATACGAAATCCTGTAACTGCCATTGGTGGTCAGGTTGATCCAGGCGTCCTGCCCCGCGAGTTGTCCCCAAAGTGCGGAGGAGGCAACCTGCCCACCGTTGATGGGAGAGGGAATCTGCAGCAGCAAATTGGTCGGAAAACGAATCCCGGCCGCCGACAAACGAAGGATCGAAAGCGAATTGGCCGGGAAAGTGAACGTGAAGTTCGTTCCCGCGTTCGTGAGCAGGGTTGTAACGGGGAACACATTAGTCGGCGACGCCAAGGAATTCTCGGCGGCTCCGCTCGGAGCCGTCAATTGGATCAGCGGGGCATTCGCGGCAATCGCAGCAAGGCCGGTGATGTTCAGCGTCGTTGGCATAGGCGCGCTGTAGGGGTTGACGGCCTTAAGTATGACTTCACCGCTCGTCTTATCGTAGCTCGCGGAGGCCAGCAGCCCGCTGGGATAGGTGACATCCTCGACCAGCGCGTTATTCAGGTAACAGCGGATACGCGGTCCGCTCAACTCGATGCGGATGTCGTACCAGACATTGGTCGAGATCGTCTGGGAAATCTGAGCGCCGACGAACAGCTTGCTGCCGGCGGACATTTGTTCGATGGCTGTGAGCGTGTTGTTCCAGCCGCCGATGTTCCACCAGGTCCAATTGTTGTCGTCCAGCCAACTGAACAGGATGAGAAAGCCCTCGCTGCCGCTGACTTTGCGTGCCCGCAGGCTGAGGGTGTAATTGGCCCAATTGGTGTTGCCGGTCGTGGAACGGCAATCGGTCGTCGAGGTCGAGGTCTGCTGGTAAAGGCCGCCATTCACGCTCCAGGTGCCATTATGCGGTTGCCAGCCGCTGGCGCCTTGGTTCACGAAGTCGCTTTGATATAGTGTCACCCCGTTGCTGGTCACCACCACGTTTGAGTATTGCACGGAAGTATTCCAGGAACCGACGCCCACCGCCCCGCGCCACACGCCCGCTAGGGCATTGGTCGCGGTCACGATCGTGGCCGGAAGCACCATGTCGCCGCGGTTTTGAGAGAAGAGTTGCTGCACGTAGTACGATGGGGTGCCGTGCCGCCGGGAACTGTCGTAGTAAATAAGATCCGGCCGCCATTGCGTGGAATTCACGTTGCCAAACAGCGGCGCGTAGGAGGCCATGACGACGACGTCGGAGTTACGCTCCATCCCGGTCATGAAGGCAGCCTCCCCCAGAGCGGCAGCCAGACTGCCCCAGGTGCCATAGCCCTGGGTGACGGCGTATTCGCCCACATAAACCTTCGGGCCGCTGCGGCTGTAGCTGTCGTACTTGGTGGCGTAGGAGATGAACGTGGAAGGCGACGAGTAGTAATGTTCGTCAATAATTTCCAGCGGCCGCGACGCGGGTGTGCCGCCCCAAACGCACGAGATGATGTGCAAGGATGGATAATTCGACTTGATGGCGTCGTAGAAAAGAGCGTAACGGTCGTTGTAGTAGGTCCCGCCATTCTCGTTGCCGATTTCGATATACTTCAAGTTGAACGGCGCTGGATGGCCATTCGCCGCACGCAAGGCGCCCCAGGTCGAGTTGGTCGGCGCATTGGCGTAGGCAATGGCATCCAGGGCATCCTGCACCCACGGCCCCATCTGATCGAGCGGGACGGTGTTATCGGTGCTGCCGTTGTAGCCAAGGGCAAGACCACAAGTGACCACCAGCAGCGGTTCGCAACCGAGGTCCTCGCACAACTGAAGGTACTCATGCTGGCCCAAGCCGTCGGTAGACAGGTAGTTCCAGGCGCTGTTCCAGTGGCCCGGCCGTTCGGCGATGTCGCCGATGGTCTTTTTCCACCGCACCGCGTCGGCCAGGACGCCGCCTTCAACGAAATTCCCGCCGGGAAAACGCATGAACGAGGGCTTGAGACCTGCCAGCATATTCGCCAAGTCCGCCCGCATGCCATTGGTGCGACCATGAAAAGTCGCCTGCGGAAAAACGGAAACGGTGTCCAGCCACACGGTCGCCGGCTGCATGAGCCTCAAAACCAGACGCGCGTTGGCGTCGGTGGCCTTGGCCGTCACGGTGGCTGCGAATCGCCGCCAGGCGGCAGTCAAGACGGAGAAAGACG
>Ga0182027_10009581_pt1 | contig 13880 bp, 16 predicted proteins | sample 712E1DmetaG_FD_121300 | JGI IMG/M metagenome (GOLD analysis project Ga0182027, IMG submission 121300) | Permafrost microbial communities from Stordalen Mire, Sweden - 712E1D metaG (Illumina Assembly) | ecosystem: Environmental > Terrestrial > Soil > Wetlands > Permafrost | place: Sweden...
AGGTCGCCCCAGGCCACCACGCGGAACCACTCGGCCTCTTCTTTCCACTCGCCGTTGGCATCCTTGTAGTTACGGTTGACGGCGACGGTAAACTGGGCAACGGCCTGTCCGCCGGCGGTAAAGCGCATCTCGGGGTCGCGCCCGAGGTTGCCGATGATCATTGCTTTGTTGAGCGACATCTTTGGTTCCTTCCGTGCTCGCCTTGGTGAGCGGCGCTGAGTGTGTGGTAAACGCCTTGACGATTTCATTCCGAAGGGTAGGCGAGAGGCACTCCCTGTCAAGGCCAATCGTATCCGCTCTTCGGTCCTGCGCCGCCGAAGGTTCTTGACTTCCGCCGCCAGATCTCGTACTATGGCAACAGATCCGGGCATCTTTAAGGAGCCCGACGATTCTTCCAAGGAGAGCGACATGCGACAGGCCATCAATGCCAAGCCCTTCACGCAGATCATGGCTGACGCCGTGCCCTTCGAGAGCGCCTTCCCCTTCTACGGTCTTGCCCATGGCGATCCGGTAGAAGTCCCGGCCGCCCGTCGATCCGGCCCGGCTTCGGTCAACAGCCTGGCTGTGCGGACGCTGATCGAGATGACCGGCGGCGGCCTCACAGTGCGCTATCTCGACCGCACCGATCCTGCCCTGGTTATGAGCTTCCTGGCAGACGATGACCGGGTGGATCGCCTGGCGTTGCGCACCCGCGCCTACCAGATATACAGCACCACCAGGGCTCAACAGCCCCTCGAGTGTCTGGCCCTCTTTGCCACATTCCTGCTCCTGAACAAGGCCCCGGACTTCTGCGCCGCCTATCTCGCCCTGCTGACCGCCGCAGCAGAGGACCAGGAGATCGACGAGGAGAACAACCTCCTGACAGCCGAGCTGGACCGCCTCATGGCCAGTGCGGCCGACGAGCTGGTCTATGCCTGCGAAGCCGACCTTGGCCTTGCTCAGGTCCCAGGCAACCTGGTCTGGTTCTACGCCATCCACCCGGAGCTCGATTCAGTCGACGAGCTCGATGATGGCAAGAGTGGGGCCCAACTCAACCTCTTGCTCGGGGATCCCGGGAATCTGCGCTCATATCTCGCCGGGGAGCCGGGCGGTCCTTTCGCTGGCCTGCGGATCGGCAGACTGCCGGACTGACACAAACAAGCTTGCGACCTTGAGCGCAAGAGCAAGACCCACTCATCAAGAAGCCAGCGGGAATATCCCGCTGGCTTCTAAAGTGATTGGTGCGAGCGCTAGGCCAAGGCCTTACGCAAGTTGTGCAAGGCGGAGAAGCAGAGGAGCATCGCGACCGCTCCAATCACGACGATCGCGATGCTCGAGACAGTAATCGAATCGACCGATCCCACTGAGAAGACGTTGGCGGCGACTGCGCCACCGGCCAGTGCCCCGAGCACCCCCAGCACGATCATTAGCAATTTACCTTCATGTGCGCCCATCAACTCGGTGGCAAGGAAACCTGCGCAAGCGCCGATGACGACCCAGATTAGATATCCCATGTCTTTGGTGCCTTCTTGCCGGGGGTTGGCGGTGGGTCCGGAGAGAGTCGGACCCACGCCAATGGAGTGGTTAGCGCGTGAGACTGCGCGTGCCGCGCAGACTTGAAACCAGGAAGACGACCCCGCAAGCGCCGACCGTGGCGATGGCGATGCTCTCGAGGTTGATGCCATCGACCGAGCCGATGTGGAGCAGGTTGGTGGCGACATAGCCGCCGGCCAGGCCGCCGACGATGCCGAGGACGATCATCATCAACAGCCCTTCGCGGGAGCCCATCAACTGATTAGCCAAGAAGCCGGCGATGGCGCCGACGACGATCCATGCGAGGTAACCCATGAGATTCTCCTTCTAGTCTTCCCCGGTGAGAGGAGGACGGTGTAATTGAAGTGGTTTGGCTAAGTTAGACAGTCGTTCGCTCACGGCTGAAGATATTCAGGCCCCAGAAGACGACGATCTCGACCACCGAGACGGCGACAAAGGCCAGGATGGCGGACAGATCGAGGACTGAGCCCGAACTGGTCAAGGAGTTGGTCTGCAGGATGCCATTGAATGGGGTTACGAACACATTGCTGGCGTTGAGGATATTGGAGACCAGATCATTGGTGGTCCGGGCGTCGAGTAGGAGCAGGACGATGCGGGCGCCGATGAGGAGCTGGATCAAGCCGAAGACCAGGACCAGGATGCGCTGGATGACTTCAACGCCGCCGGGGCCGGATCGCGAGGTGGTGGTTACGACCGATTGGTCGTTACGGGTCTCTTGCATTTTTCTCCTTCTGAGCGCGAAGCGCACTCAGGCGCTCCGCGGTTTGTCGCTTCAGAGTTGCAGGATCGAGTCCCTGATAACCTTTAGCGGCGGCGATAGAAGCTGAACCCGCCACCGAACAGCAGGAAGATGACGAGGATGATAAGTAGGACTTCCATGACGGATTCTCCTTTTTGAGTGCGGCCCCGAATAAGGCCGCACCATGCACGGACCTTGATTAGATCGGTTTTCGAAAGCAGCGTCGGCGAGATGCGCCGAGCTACGCTAGATTGGACTGGCCGCGGCGGAAGATGTTCATGCCCCAGAAGATGACCATCTCGAGGATCGTCCAGCCGATGATGGCCAAGATTGCCGAGACGTCGAGGACCGAGCTCGCGCTCTTAACGACGTTGGCCTGGAGGATACCATTGAATGGGGCGACGAAGACATCGCTGATGTTGTAGACGGCCGCCACGAGGGCGCTGGTGGTCTTGGCGTCGAGCAAGAGCAGGACGATGCGGGCACCGATGACGAGCTGGATCAGCCCAGCAGCGAGGATGATGAAGCGGCGGACCAGTTCCTCGCCCTGGGGTCGCGGCCGGGACACGAAGTGGCTGGCCGTGCGGGTGGTCTGGGCGCCGGAGGGGTCATAATCCTGGACGACCGTACGAGAAGTCTCCTGGCCACTGGCAGCCGGGGCGTAGCCTGAGTTAACCACGGTGCGGCTGGATTCGGATGATTGGGTTGCTCCGAGGGGATCTGTCTCTCCTGGAGTCTGAGTGACGACCTCACGGTCGACGTCGACTTGATTGGGGTACACGTCGTTCTCCTTATACCTAACCTTTAGCATCCAAGGAGAGCGATGAACAAAGAGTCGATCGTCGGGCGATTGGGCGTTTTTGCCTCGGCCACTGCTGTACCGGAGATGTTAGCCCAATTGTCTATATGTCAAGCGAAATCTGGGCGGGTTAACCCGCCATTCCCAAAATATTCACTAAAATAGTACCCAAATAGCCCGAATTGCGCTCAATCGGAGGCCTTTAGCCGAGGCATGACGTGCCAGCATGTCGTAACCCGTGGCTAGCGGGGACAAGGAGCCGACTTGACAAGCTTCAGACTCGAGCTGATTATCAGAATCTCAAGCCTCGTATCCGAACCGGTTCCATTAGGAGGATGTCATGCCTGTCTCTAAAACCCATCGCTTCAGCGACCACATCAAAGCGGCCATCATCTTGCGCTGGGTAGTTAGCCACCGCCAAGCGGACTGGTCGGCTCTGGCCTGCGTGATTCCGTTCTTAGAGGGTCGCACCATGGCTGCCCATGAACGCGAAGCTTTTAACTCCGAGGCGCGCCGGGCCGCGGAGGCGCTGGGGGAGGAAACTCTGATCATCTGCGGCTATCTGCCCAAGTCGACGGCCCGCAAGCGGCCGGCGGCCAAGCCCTAAGAGCCTCTTCAATGAAGATCAGCTCTTTCTACGGCATCAGCATCTTGATGTTCGAGGGCTACTTCCCGGGCGTGCCCCATTTCCACGCCAGATATGGCCAGAGCTATGTCATTGTGGCGATCGGCAGCCTCGAGGTGCTACAGGGTCGGGGCAACTTCCCGTCGCGCGCCCTGGCCTTCACCTGTGAATGGGCGGCGGCCAAACACGACGCGCTCATGGCCGACTGGTCGCTCCTCGAGCAGAACCAAAATCCTAAGAGGATCGCTGGACTCCGCTGATCAACGGCGGCGATTAACCTCATCGAGCGCACCGCTCCACTTGGCGCGCAGGACCTCACAGCGCTGACTCAAGGCGGCCCCACGCAAGCCGTTGCTAACCGAGAAGTAGACCACGGCCTTGCAGCGCACACAGGAGGCGAGGAACAGGCCGTTGTCGCCCAACCCGAAAGTGCCTAGTTCATGACCCAATGGGCCAGTCTTGGCGCGGGCCGCGGCTTCAGCCGCTGAGAGAATGGACATGCTTGGCTCCTTTTGCCTCTGAGCCTGCCGTGAGGCTCACGGTCTAAAGGTTGTCCCTTACCCCACATTTGACAAACGAGGCCGGTACCAAGGGCGGATTGCCCCTAGCGGTAGGGCCAGCATTGGCTGCAGATCTGCTCGTCGGGATAATCACGAGCCAAACCCGGAACCCGGTAGTCCAGGCTGCCACTCGCGAGCTGCCGGCCGCAGGCGAGGATGTTGCGATCATGCCAGCCCTTATGCACTTGGCCGCCGAATTTGAAGCGCACCGCGATCTCGCCATTACAGTTGCCGCTGACCTCGCAGGCATATGAGTGCTCGGCAGCGAGGTTCCAGGCGGTCGGCGCATCGGGAACCGGGGCACGTCGCTCAAAAGTCAACTGGTGGCGCTCTTGCCCCGCGGCGTCCACGTGGTGGAGTTCGAGGATGTCCATAGGTTTCCAGGTGACGGGCGAGATGTCGCCTGAGAGCACGAGCTCAAGGGTGTAGAATTGGCTGCCAACCTGGCGCAGCTCCAGACGTTGGCGTCTGCCGCGTCTGAGGACAGAAACGCCAGAGGCGAAGATCATCAGACCCAAAGCATCTCTCCTTTCGAGAGGGTTTCCTAGATGTAGACCTCGATCGCTCTCAGAATGGTAACACCATCGGAAGCCCTGGGCAAGCCTGACCACTCGAATTCTCGGGGCCGTAATTTGCCCTGTTCAAGATAAGCGTTGCGATAGGACAACGAGGTCTAGCCTGGGGCCATTGACATCAAGGTTGTTCTTTGCCACGATTGAGCATAAGTCGGAGTCTTTTGCTTCGATTCTTTAATCAGCGTAGATGGCGAAGATGACGAGTCCTTCAATCAACCTATCCGGTGGGCCCTTGATTCCCTGGTTTCGTGGCGTCTGGCAGAGGACGAATCCGCTCCAACGTCTGATCTTGGCGGCCCTGTTGGCGCTACCTTGCGCTTTCATCATCCAGACCTTCTTATCTGCGGATCTCGCCATCGCCACCGATAACATCCAGCAGATAAGCGCCACCATCTTCGCTTCCCTGATTCTGGCTCACACGGCCCGCTGCGGCGATCCGATCCGCCGGCCTCTCGCTCGGAATTTGCTTGTCGCCCTCGTCCTGGTAGGGATCGCCATGATAGCCTGGGACTTCATTCCTTATACCGAGCTCAGCGCCTCCGGCCCCGCCCTCGCATTATTCTTGATCGCGATCGCTGTCGTTTTCGTCTCCCTGGCGCGGGCGCTGTTCCGCGGGGCGCCCCGGGCGACCTTGAGCCCCGCCCTCCTTGATGCTTCGATCGTTCTGTTCGCCACGGTGACCACATTCGTATCGATCTGGGAGCTGGTCTTGCGGCCGGCCGGCGGTGATAGCTCTTCTATCCTAGAGTTGGTCGGCGCGATCGCCGTCTTCGCCCTGCCTACGGCCTCCGTCTTGGTCCTGCTCCGGCGTGGGGTCTTCCCCAGCCTGAGCGGTGCCTATCTCTTGCTGGCAGGGTTGCTCATGATAGGGGCGGCTTGGCTCGTCTGGCAGATTCTGCTGGCCCAAGGTCGGGCGAACGAGGTTTCGCCCACCGATTTCGTCTATTCAGCAGGGGTAATCCTGCTGGCCTATGGAACTTCCACCTGGAACCTGGAGGGCTCGAAGAACCCCCGCTCCATCCACTGGGCCGGCTTGTTCATGGACATTTCCCCGCTTTTCGGAGTCGGTCTCTGTGTGGCCCTGACTTCGATCGTGAATAATCGCCACACCGGCCCAGCCCCTGATGTCATCCGGGTGGGCGCAGCGGGCGTCATCTTGCTGACGCTTTTCCGCCAGCTCTTCCTGGCGCGCCGCGAACGGGCGGCTTCTGCCCGCCTGAACCGCGAGATACAGGAACGCAGCGAAGTGCTGTCGGCGCTCTCCCATCTTGAGACGGAGGAATCTCTAGAGGAGATTGCGCAACAGATCTGCCACCAAGCCTTGCGCCTCGATGGCGTGGATAACGCGGTGCTGATAGTCTTCCGTCGCGACAGCGAGACGGTAGTCATCGGCGTTGCCGGACTGTGCGACACTCCAGCCAATCACGGTCTGGTTTTGCCCAAAGAGCGTACGGTCCTCTTGACCGCTTTGGCCGCCCAAGGACCATGGCGAGATATCTATGCCCCTTCAGACAACTCCCATCTGGCCATGCTTTATGGCGCCGGCCTGCGGGTCAGTGCCAATGTTCCGTTACGTTGGAACGATCAGATCATTGGCATCGTCGGCCTGGGCTCGATCGATCCCGCCTCCCTACCGGATGAGCGGATGGGCACCGTGCGTGAATTCGGCCTGGTTGCTGGTACGATCTTGGGTCCGGCGTTGGCCAAGCAGCAAGCGCGGGAGGAGGCGCGCGCCGCAATCAATCGGATCATCGAAGAGAACGCTTTCCATCCCGTCTTCCAACCGGTGATAAATCTGGCGGACGGCCAGATCATCGGTTTCGAGGCCCTCACCCGTTTCAACGATGGCCTACGTCCGGATTTGCGCTTCCTGGAGGCGGCAGGAGCGGGTCTGGGTTTGGAATTGGAGATCGCCTGTCTCCAGGCGGCCCTCCGAGAATCTGGGCGATTGCCGGATGACACTTGGTTGAGCCTCAATGTCTCCCCCGAGCTGGCCATCACTCAAACCCCTTTGATCTCCCTGCTGGCCTTGACCGATCGTCCGATAGTCCTGGAGATCACGGAGCATGTGCCGATCGAGAGCTATGCCGCGCTGATGGCCTCTCTGCGGGACCTACGGCAGTTTGTCCGGCTGGCGGTCGATGACGCGGGCTCGGGCTATGCCGGGCTTCAGCACATCCTCGAGATCCAACCCGACATCATGAAGCTCGACATCTCCTTGGTCCGAGGCGTAGATCACGATCCGGGCCGCCATGCCATGATCGCCGCCATGGTCGCCTTCGCCCGGGAGACCGGCGCCGCCGTGCTGGCCGAGGGCGTCGAAACGCCCGATGAGCTCGCGACCCTGCGGTCGCTGGGGGTCGATTTGGGGCAGGGCTACCTGTTGGGCCGGCCGGCCACAATCGAGTCTTGGGTCGAGCGCTCCGCCGCCTGAGTTCCAGACCTCGCTCTGTGGCGGCGCCCTGGACCACGCCTGAGATGGGCTTGCGACCCTAGTTATCCGTCCTGTCTTGCGCCTCAGGCTCGAGGGGATCCGGAGTCTGGCTCTGCGCAAGGGCACGCCGGCGGCGGTCCGCCCGATGGGCCAGGGACACCATCGCCGCTACGCCTGCCACACTGGCGGCCAGGAAGATCGCAGAGGCGGAGCCGCTACCCAAGAGCTTGACCGCGACTCCCTTCTGCATAACGGTGGCAAATTGGAAGCCATATTGCCAGGTGGGGGAGAGCAGGGCGTAGAAATTGCCAAAAGGATTCGGCAGCCAGGCGCCCGACAGGTAGGCGTACAGGCCAGCGAAGGCCAGCGCGGCCATGATCAGCACTCCGGCCAGGAAGCGGCGTGGCGAACGGGCCGAGAGTGAGAGATAGGCAAGGATGGCTCCGGCGAACAGCCAGAAGCAGGTTGGCATCAGCGGCGGCAGGCCCACGGCGAGCTCGGTCTGCGGGCCGGCGAAACCGAGGGCGCCGATCAAGACGCCGGCAAGCGCCAGGGGGCTCAAAAGCCAGATCAGCCAATAACGATCTTGCTTGCCGTCCGCGAGCCGGTTCTCCAAGTGGCGCAAAATCAAGATCAGCCCGACCAAGGCCACGATCAGCACCCCGCCAATCAACAAGGTCTTGGCCTCAAAGGAAACTCGGTGCAAGCCCGTCCCACAGACCAGATCCCCGTAGTAGTTGCCGGTATTGACCCGGACCAGGCCGCAAAGCGCGGGCTCAGTTAGCCATAGGAACGCCGGGATCAACGCGGCGACAGCGCCGGCCACACGGGCGGCTGCCCAAGTGCGCGGCGAGGGGCCATGCCACAATTCGGCCAAGAAGTAGGCCAAGGCCAGCAAGAAGAACGGCAGGGCGGTGTAGAAGTGATAGCCGAAAGCCTCGCGGTCGATGCGGGCCCAGGACAGCCATTGCCAGAAGAAGGCGACGGCGATCAGGGTCAGCCCCAGGTGCCGGCGGCGGAAGGCCTGGAATGACACAAAGGCCATCCCGGCGATGGCCAGCCACCACAGCACCGGGTTGCCGGCGTCGTAGATGGCGGAGCTGGCGGCGGGCACCCCGCTCCCGCCGGCAAACCAGACGGGTTTGAGGTCGAGGGGCCAAGCCCACCAAGGCGAGGCGGCCGGGTGGGCATCGCGCAGGTCGTTGTGGTAGGTGTACATGGCACCGGTCAAGTCCCAGAGGTTTTGACCAGTATGGCCTGCCGGCCACGCAACGTCGCAGGTCCCAGTTGTCGGATTAAGGTGCCAGCAGGCGATGGCCGGCAGCGGTCCGGTCGCCGCGGTTTGCGCTTGCCAGGGCATGGCCACGGGGATGTACAGGGCGACATACACCAGGAACGGCAACAGCGCCAGGCAGAAGGCCATCCAGGCGGCCGGCAGGCCAAAACCCGAGCCCAGCCGCAGCCAGCCCTCTGGCGCCGGGTCGGGTGGGAGGATCTCGGACTGGGCGCTCGAAGAGGCGGGAGCCAGTGGCCCGAAGCCCACGCGGCCAGCCAGCCAGAAGGTGACACCTGCGCCGATGCCTAGCGCTAAGCCTCCAGCTCCGGCCAACAGGGAATACCTCAGCGTGGTTGCGGCATCCATCGGCAGGCCGATAGGTAAAGCGGCCAGCACGAGCAGCCAAGGGGCGGCAAGGGCGAAGAGGGGCGGCGCGAACATGGCGAAATGGAGTTCTTGCGCCGTCCAGGCGATGGGGCGAGCGGCTGCGGTAGCTGCGGCGCCCGCCGTGATGGCCAGCATGATGAGGAAGAAAGTGTAATCAGGCGAGCCATTGTTCAAGGGCGCGGGCGAAACCCAGATGGCGCCCGCGGCCAATATCCCCGCCCCGATGGCGCCCAGGATGCCTAGGAAAACCTTGTCGGGGACAAGGGTTGTGCGGATGACCACGATCGTGGTCGCGATCGCCAGCGCGCAAGCGGCAGCGATGAGCGCAACCGACAGGGGGACGTTGCCGGTGCTCGGCGCATATGACATCTCGGCCAGCGCCTGCCAGCCCAAGACCCCGGTGCCGGCAATCAGGCCCAGTACCACCAGCACGCGGCCCAGGGCCGAGCGGATCAAGATCAGGATCCCGATGCTGGCGATGGCGTACAGGGCCACCCATTTGGAGACCAGGGCCAGACCCAATACCGTGCCTAGGGCGGGCATGCCGAGTGCGAAAGCCAGACGGTGTTGCCAAACGCGCAACCAGAGGGCGGCGAAGATGAGATAGGCCAAAACTAAGAAGCCGGCCACATAGGTGTCGTTCATGGCGATGCGCGATTGGACGAAGGCCATGCCATCGAGTGCGCAGAAGAGGGCGACCAGCACCCCGACAGAACGCCTTCGGAAGAGCAGCCGGGCCAGCAGATATAGGCAGACGGCCATCAACACCCCGAAGAGCACCCCCATGATGCGCCAGGAGAAGGCAAACTGACCCACATCCACCGAGGCCATATCACCATTGGGTCCGAAAGCCAACAGGGCCTCCCGGTTCGCCCCGGGCATCTGGGCAACGGTGTCGATACCGGCGACGGTTACTGCGTTGTCGAGTCCCAAGATCACCGGTTTGAACGACAGGCGGGCATCGGAGAAGACGGCGTTGCCATTGGCCTCCACTGCATAGACGGTCCAAGTGCCGTTCTGCGTCTGCCCCAGGACCTGGGCAATTTTGGTGCCCTCGTCAAAGATGACCGCGCTCACCGGGCCGGGCATCACCTTCAGGGGCTGGATGGATTCCAGGGTCAAGGTGGCCGGCAATTTGCTCTTGTTAAAGCTCATCAGCAACAGGGAATTGCCGGCGGTCACATAATAGCGGTAGATGTTGGTCGAGATAGCATCGGGGTTCAGCGCCAGAGAAGTGGCCGGCGCGGCCGTGGCGACCGTGGATAGGACGGTCAGTCCGCGTACGTCGAGCAGGCCGACCCCGTCCTGATAGGCTACCAGCACCTGTGGATTTGTGGTGGTCCCCAGCAGTCCTGGCCCTGGCGAGGCGAAATCGGCGGCGCCAGGGACCGAACCATGACCGACCAGCGCCCCGCCACTGACGCGCAGGTCGATGGAAATCACGTCGCCGGCGCCATCAGATGCCAGCAAGTAAGGCGCTGCGCCGGCGAACAGGTGGGTGATGGCGAAGCCGGCGTTGAGATTCAACTGCACCGGTGGCGGCACGGTGGTGGCTTGGCCCGCCCGTAGGGCATCGAGGGTCTTGGTGTCCAGGACGAAGATCTTGCCATCGGCGGTACCGGCATAGACCAAGCCCGCAGCGTCCGGGGCCGAGAGCGCCTGGACGCCGGGAAGATCATAAATGTGGGTCAAGCCTCGGCTCGTCAGATCGTAGACGCGGACTTGCGATCCTGTGGCCACCAAGACGCGCTCGCCGAAATCAGCTCCGTAGTCGATGGGCGCGTTGGTGTTGGCGACATTCGCCCCAGGACTCTGGGCAGTGCGCTCCTGGACGACCGCGGCACGGACCGGAACCCCCAAGTTGGCGCTGGCGTTGACCTTGTCGTCGGCGAACAGGGCGATCCCGGCGGCGATGGCGTACTTGGCTAACGGCGGGTGGGTCCATTCGTAGATGTCGTGGGGCAGGTGGTAGTTCCAATCCTGGAGGAACTCTGTGGCACTCCTGGCGTGATAGACTTCGTCGAAGTACATCGAGGTGGGCTGACCCAGGTTATAGGCTCGCATAGAGAGGAGACCCACGATGAGGACGACAACCATCCATAGGTCCAGGCGATCCAAGTGGCCACGCGGCTCGGAGCTGAGCTCGCTCGAGCGGTCTTGCCTCGAGGATGGCCGGACGAGTGCGCGCCAAAGCCGCATGGCCCAGGCTGGGGCATAGCGAGGCGTCGGCTCAGCCGTGGCGGGCTGCGTAAGGCCATCTTCGGTTTCGTCTAGATTGCTCACGAGGGGCTCTTGGTCAGGCATGGCCCCTAGGATGTTCGTTTAACCCTGCCCGTCAAGACCTAGCGGGTATTTTGGGGTAGCACCCCGGGGTAATATTACGCCGGCTTGGGCCGATCCGGATGGCGGATAGCCCCGTCGCAGAAGTGCTCATGGTCCTCGCTATGGGGCAGGACGAGCCACTCATTGCGGCGACCAGTCTCCTCGAGTGCCGACATAATCGCCGCGTCGGCCGCCTGCTCGCTTCCGAAGCCCCGGTAGCATTTCAAGATCGAGGTTTGAAGATGCCGGCGGATGTGCAGATGCCAGGCGCAAGTCTTTGCCATGATGGACCTCTTTAGCCCGATCGACCAGGGCGCTTTTTCATCCCTCGGATGAGATCCTCTTTTATCTGATCTCGCAAGATCTTCGCGCATTCCGGATGGTAGATGATTCCGACGATCATCTCAAATGGGTCGGTCACCGGACGATGACACAGGCCGCAATTGCCCTTGGAGAATGGCTCGAAAACCTGACTCATAGCCTATGCCTTCGCTCGTGATATCCGGGCGCCGACCCTGGGCGCATAGATGTGGTGCTCGGAACGGCGCTCGCAGCCCCGGCCCTCATGGGCCATCATCCAGGCCTCGCATTCATCGGGGTCGCCGTGGGGGAGATAGTCTTTGGGCTGCTGGCAAACTGTACATGGCGCCGTCCCCCGGGCGGCGGCCAGTCGGCGATGTACTCGGGCTCTCACGATCGATCCTCCAAGGTCTAGGCAGGGTAGGCACAATTGCCAAAACAAGCATCTCTGATCCAAGAGCGCTGTCAAGGTTGGAGAGCGCCTGCGCATGTCCATCGAGCGACTCGCGGCGGTCAGAGTTGACCCGCGGCGTTCTAAGACCCACACTCGAGGCGTCGTCAATTTACCACCGGAGGATCTGATCATGCCCCTATTGGACTCCATGACTTTTGAATACGCCAAATCTGGTTCCGCACCCAAACGCGACCAGCTTTATTTCTTGTCCCTGTGGGAGCTCGACGGGCTCTTCTGGGTGGAAGCGCTGACGGGCGCGAAGACCGCCACCAGCTTCACGCACTCGGTCTTCTACGAGGGCAAAAGCAAGATCGACGCCTATTCCAAGTACGCTGAGCAAATGCGCGCAGCCCGTACTTTTGCCCGCACGGTCGACACGGCAGGGCCATCGACTGAAGGTGCCCGCAAGGTGGCCCTGGCGCAGGGGAACAAGGAGCGCCGTGCCAGAGCTGCTGCGGCCAAGCTCAGGGCGGCGAAGCCGGCGTCAAGCGTGCCAGTTAGAAAACCCTAGTCATTGCGACAGGCATATTTGACCGCGAGCCCGCCGACCGTGGCGGATGGGCGAACCGGGTGGTGGGGCTGATAATGGGCCTCGGCCCCGCAGCGCGGGCAATCGGCGTAGCGGTAGTATAGCCCGTTGCCCGAGGGGTGATGGACAAAGGCCCCGAGTTCATGGCCCAATTTGTGAGCCTTGGTCCGGGCGAGATCTTCGGCTGCCTGTTGCGGGATGGATAGTTCCATGCTGCTTACCTCTGACGACGATGGACCCTGATCGCAAACTGGCTCACGAGGGGCGGCCCGCCGAGGCGCGAGTGCCCGACCAGCGATGGGTGACAAGCGTGGCACCGTGGGCCGGTGGTCCGAAGAAGACCTGGGATGTCAGCTCCTCGATCTCATAGGCGTCATAGCGCCGGTCGGTGGCCAACTTATGATCCGCCCAGGTACGGGCGGCCTCGAGCGTGGAGAATGGCTTGGCCACCCGGCGCGAGCCGGCGAAACCGATTGGACGGCTATATCGGTCGAGACTCAGGGTCAAGCGGTATTCGCGAGTGATCTCAGATTTTGGCGGCTCGGCTTTTGACGTCATCTCGCTCCGATCGGGCGAATGAGAGGGCTCTGACTACTTAGAGACTGGGAATGCCCTTTGATTAGTCAAGCTTGGGCGCAGCATGAGGCCGCGCGACTTTGCCTGATGGGCGGACCTTCTTAGGCTGGACCGCCACCTCGTACCCCGTGTGGCGGTCGCGCCAGACCACATCGGCGTCGGTCTCCTTGATGGCCACGACCTTGTAGCGCTGCCCGGTCTGGCCGCAGGCTTCGACGACTGCGCGTCCCACCTTCACCCAGCCCAACTCCGTGAAAAAGAAGCGGCAGTTGGTGGGCAGGTGGCGGTTGGGACCACGCAGCTTGCCGATCCAGGCATCCACCACTGGCTCATAAGAGGGTCCCATCAACCCAGTCTTGAGCAGGGGATTGCTGTTGTCCAAAGAAAAGGTGGTGATAAGCTCGATGCGTCGGAACACGGCGCGACTCCTACTTTGATGATCATCGTGAGCTTGAGCGCCTCGGTTCGGCGAGTCAAGGTATAACGGTGGCAAGGGTGGAGCTTTTTGCCGCATCATAGGCCGCCAGCAGATCGGGCAGTTGCGCGAGGTCGGCCACCAGGATGGCCGCGCCGGCCCGGCGGAGGCGCGAAGCCGAACCTATGCCGCCCAATCTCCCGACAGGCAGGGCGCCCGCCGCCCGTGCCTCGGTCATGTCGCTGACCTGGTCGCCGACATAGGCGAGTTGGGCGATGGACAGGTTGTGTCGGGCAGCGAGCTCGCGCAAGGTCCCGGCCTTGTCGCCGACTCCTCCGAGCAGCTCGCACAAAGAG
>Ga0182027_10009582_pt1 | contig 13880 bp, 11 predicted proteins | sample 712E1DmetaG_FD_121300 | JGI IMG/M metagenome (GOLD analysis project Ga0182027, IMG submission 121300) | Permafrost microbial communities from Stordalen Mire, Sweden - 712E1D metaG (Illumina Assembly) | ecosystem: Environmental > Terrestrial > Soil > Wetlands > Permafrost | place: Sweden...
ACATTGGCGAGGTGGGTGCGCAAAGAGGTGGCCGAAGCGGATTCGTCGCTGCCGGTAACGTTCCAAGCCATGCCGGAGCGCGTCGGGCAGTTCCGCGAGCAGCCCCGCTTCGTGGCCACGCTGGTCGCGTCGTTCGCCGTATTTGGCCTTTTGCTCGCGGCGGTGGGGTTGTACGGCGTCCTGTCGTTCCTGGTGACGCAGCGGACCCAGGAGATCGGCGTCCGCATGGCCTTGGGCGCGCGCCCCAGAGACATCGCCTTCGAGATCCAGTCCCACGCCGGAGCTTGGACGGGAATCGGCATTGTGGCCGGCGTGCTGTGCTCGTTGGCGGTCACGCGGATGGTAAAGGGCCTGCTGTTCGGCGTGGCGCCGGACGACCCGCTGTCGCTGGCTGCCGGGATTGCCGTTTTGGCATTGACCGCCGTGCTCGCCGCCTGGATTCCCTCCCGCCGCGCCGCCCGCGTAGACCCTATGGTGGCGCTGAGGTACGAGTAGCGGGCGGATTGGCCGAAATGCACCACCGCGGTGCTTTCCGGCCAGCTCCCGTGATCTGGAACTATCGTATTTTCAATGGATTAAGTTTGGCACGCCGGGTGCACTCCACAGGGCACGAGGCACTCAACATGACCCGCATTCGAACTCGCGCATTTCCCGGAACCCTTCCTTCGATTGGCCTGATTTTGCTCGCCGCGGCCGGCATCGCCGCCGCTCAGGACCAGCAGCCCGCTCCGCCACAGACCCAAAACCCGGCGACGGGTGGATGGCGGCGGTTCAACGACCCGGCTCCGGCCCAAGCCGCGCCGGCGCCCGATCCCGAGCCGGTGGACCGCAGCGGCGAGCCGTCCCAGACGCCTCCGCAGGCGAACGTGCCCCCGACGCCTCCGGCGAACCATCCGCCCGCGTATGTTCTTCCCCCTGAACTGACCCTCAAGCCCGGCACATTCGTCTCGGTGCGTACGAACGAAATGCTCTCCTCGAACCGCAACATGGCCGGAGACTCGTTTTCGGCGGTCCTGATGCAGCCGTTGGTGGTGGATGGGGTGGTCGTGGCCCAGCGCGGCCAAACCGTGTATGGCCGTGTGGCGCAGGCGCAGAAGTCTCACGCCACTACTCCATCGAGCCTGGCGCTCGAACTGACCGGATTGACCTTGGTGGACGGTACGCAGGCGCCGCTGCAGTCGCAGTTGGTTTCCTGGCAGGGCGGCAAGACGCCGGCCGGCCTGCAGGCTGGGACGGTAATCGGCACGACGGCCGTGGGCGCCGGAATCGGCGCCGCCGTGGGCTGGGGCACTGGGGCCGCCATTGGCGGGGGCGCGGGACTGGCGGTGGGAGCCATCGCCACGCTGGTGACGCGCAATCATCCGACTGTGGTCTACCCGGAAACGGCTATGACTTTCCGCATCAATGCGCCGCTGGTCGTCTCGACTGCTAATGCGCCGCAAGCCTTCCGTTACGTCAGCCCGAACGATTACGCCCGCCAGGCGCCGCTGCAGGCCCGTACCGGCCCTCCCGCAGGGCCGTATTCCAGCCCGTACGCCCCGTACGGTCAGTATTATGCTCCCTACCCCTACGGCATTTACCCGTATGGTTATTGGGGGCCGTACTACGGCGGTGTGGGCTTTGGCATAGGGTTCGGCCGTGGTTTCCGCGGATGGCGATAGTGAGGAAATAGCCGCTGATGAACACCGATGAACGCGGGTAACACAAGACAAATACGCTTTTCTTCTTATCTGCGTTAACCCGCGTTCATCGGCGGCCAAGAAGGGTTTTTCGTCAAATTGCTTAGTGTCCCGGCGTCCGAGACAGACCACTAGTGCGTCATGGAGTAAACCACGTAGTTCACGCCCAGCCGGATTCCCAGCGCCGAGAGCTTCTCGGGATAGGATGGGTCGTCGGCCCATTCCCAGGAATCGCCCACGTCCGAGTTGAAGGAAATTGCCACCATGACGCGGTTCTTGTCGTCGAAAACGCCCAGCCAGTGGGCCACCGTGCCCTCCGCGCGCCGCGCCATTCCCCCGCCGCCGCGCGAAAACGACCACTGCCCTAGGATCTGGTAGCGCTGGTCAAGGTCGTAAACCGTGTGGAAAATCGGATCACGGCTCTCGATTTCCACCACGGGCCGTTCCGGGAAGATCTTGCTCATGGTCTCGTTGAAGCGCGCGTACTCGTCCGGCCCCCAGAAATCGTCGAGCATCAGGAAGCCTCCCCGCAGAAGGTACTCGCGCACCGTCTTCACTTGGTCGTCCGTCAGCTTCCAGTCGCCCATCTCGCCGGCGTTTAGCCAGGGCCAATTGAAGAAATCGTCTACGTCGTCCGGGTTGACCGGTTGTTCGACGGAACGCGCATCGACGCGCGTCAACCGCCGGACCGCCTGCGCGAAGTGGCGGTCGGCCCGCGGGTAATCCTGCGTCCAGCCGCTTCCGCCGTAGCGCCAGTCCATCCCGCCGCCAAAGCCGCCGAAGCCGCCCCCGTAGCCTCCGAAGCCGCCGCGGCCCCGCCTCGAACCGAACAGTCCGTCCGGGTGCTCCGGGTACATCAAGCGGCCGAAGACCCATTCGGCCTTGTTCTGGTAATCCGGCGGGAGCGGGATATCGTCGTAGCGTTCGATGCTGATATACACGCGGAAGGGACGCTGGAAGGCACACACCACTCCCGCCAGCGCCAGCCCGGCGCATAGCCCCCACGCCGTTCTTCGAGAGATCCCACGCATCCGTTTGCCCAACCGCAGCATCGGCCGGACGGCTTACTGGCCCTCTTCGGACGCCGCCTCTGCTTCCGCCGCCGCCGCTGGTCCAGCCGCGCGCGCTTCCCGCAGCAGGCGTTCGGCCTCCTCGGCTTTCTCGCGCGGAACCAGAACCTGGAACTCCAGCGACGGAATCATGCTGGATCCCTCCACCACCGAAAAGACGCCGCTCGCCTCCAGCATGCTCTGGATGTTGTTGGCTTCGAACTCCGCTTCCGTAGTGGAGGAGCTGAATAGCGTTACCAAATCGAGATCGGGTGAGGGATCGACTCGCCCGCCATCTTCCTCTTCCAAGCCGGGGTCTTGCGCCATGCCTCAAGGATATCGCAGAATGTGGATGGAGGCGGCTTTATGTCGAACCAGGAAGATTACAGCGGCAGACTCATGTGGTTTTTGACCGGCGCGGCCATCGGCGGCGCCGTGGCAATTCTTTACGCGCCGAAGACTGGCAAGGATACGCGCGAAATCCTTTCCAAGACAGGGCGCCGCGGCAAGGAGGCCATCGAGGATACTGGCAAGGATATCGCCGACGCCGGACGCGATATGTTCGAACGCGGCCGTCAGTTGGTGGACGACGCGGCCGATCTGTTCGATCGCGGCCGCAAGCTGGTACAGGGCTGATCCCCCTTTGCGAATGCCGGGCGCCGTCCTAGGCAGTTTCGAGATATCCCTTGTTCGGGATTCCACATATTGGTGGGATGGCGGCGCGTTTTTCGGCGTCGTGCCCAAAACGCTGTGGAGCCGCCGGGCTCCCGCGGATGAGTGGAACCGCATCCCGGCGGGCTTCAACTCCTACCTGATTCGCACCGGCGAGCACACTATCCTCCTCGAAACCGGCTGCGGCGATAAGATGGACGCGCGGGCCCGCGAGCGCATGAAGCTCCCGCCCGAGACCGAACCATTGCCGGAGGCGATCGCGCGCCACGGATTCGATCCCGAAGCCATCGACATTGTCATTAACAGCCACCTCCATTGGGACCATTGCGGCGGCAACACCATCCTCTCCGGCGGGGTTGCCAGACCGGCGTTCCCGAGGGCCCGCTACTTCGCCCCGCGCGGCGAATGGGAACACGCGCACGAGCGCCTCATGCGCGATGGCGTCAGCTACATCGACGCCAATTACGACCCGCTGGTCGAATCCGGCCAAATGACTCTGGTGGAGGGCGACTACGAAGTGGCCCCCGGCATCCGCATGCGGCGCGCCCCCGGGCACACCCGCGACATGACGGTAATCACCGCGGAGAGCGGCGGCGAGACTTTTTGTTTTCTCGCGGACATGGTTCCCCTCGCCGCCCACCTGCAGCCCTCCTGGATAGCCGCCTTCGATCTTTACCCGCTGCAGGCGATCGAGACCAAAATCCATTGGTTGACCGCCGCCGCCGAGTCGCATTGGCTCTGCGGCTTCGCCCACGACCCAGCCATCGACTTCGCCCGAATCGTAAAACACCCCAAGACGGGGTTTGCGCTGGCGGAATGAAAGGCCGCCAGCAGATATTGGGATCGTCATACCCGGAATCGGAGGCGTGCCTTCAGTCAATTCTCGGTTGGCGTTCTGTTCACATGGTCGACGACCAGCACCTGCACCGCGCCCTTCTTGGACTCCAACCTGAGCCCAAGCTGACTCGCGATGGCTGCGAAAAGATTCGGGGCTGCGTCGCTTGAATCCGATACGCCGGCCCGTCCCGCCGACTGTTGAGAGGCGTCAGGCGGCCCAGCTTCTAAAGTGGACCGGTTGCGAACCGGCTCATCCGGCACATAGGTCAAGTCGAAGTCGTATGTCCCGGTAAGTCCGGTCTTATCCACTACCGGCCGGAGAAGTCGGCGCTCCAAATCCGCCCACAAGACGGCGAGTGGCTCCATTCTCGCCGTGATACGGGTATTGCCGTTCACCACAAAAGGGACCAAGCGTGGTGCGCCCGGCGGCAGGACCGGAAAACCGTCCTTGTCCTTTGCCATCGTCTTTAGGGTCGGAGGTTGGCCTGCCTCTGGCCGCGGCGCGCCGGATGGGAGCGGCTCTGGCTCTTTCAACTTCGGCCCACCCTTCGCCACAACCGCCTCGTAGATCGGCAAATCTCGCGTTTCCCAATGGGCGGCAAGTCCGAAGCGCTCCACCATCAGGTTCTGGATCATCGGAAGGAACTGCTCCTTCGTGGCGCCTGGTGGAATCTTCGCGTCGATGTCGTACTTTTCGCTCTTGAGCCAGTCCGGGCCGATAAGCTGCCAAGGCATCAGGTTATAGGCTCTATCGAGAAGCAAAGTGAGCGTTACGTTGGAGCCGATGAGCTCTCCGGGGCTGCCCGTTCCCGGACCGCCCGTCAGCCGGGGGATTGGCCGGGCCGAGGGAGCGGACACCTTGACCGAAGCCACCTCAAAGGAAGGCAGCGGAGCAGCGGTTTGGGCGGAGGCAACAGCCGCCCATATAAGCAAGCTCGCGATGTTTGGAAGGGTCATAGCTCTACCCACGGTTTGCGCACGCGCACGTAACGGCGTCATGGCCATCGCTCACGTTACCGCAAATGGGCCCCCACAGTGCGGTGTTAAACTACGGCTTGCCTCAACCAGTATCACGCGCCGGGCAGTGGTTTGCGCGCTCCGGCATCCAGGACTCTAGCGGCGGCGTGGCGCGCTATTATCGCGCCGATTTGGGGCGCAACCACGCGGTTTCGACGGAGATTACCGGCTATGCCGTGAGTACGTTCGTGTACCTGCATTCCGTCGCGAAAGAGGCCGCCTATCTCGAAGCCGCGCTGCGGGCGGCGCAATTCCTCACCCGCACGGCCTGGGACCGCGCGTCGAAGGCGATGCCGTTTGAGATCGACCCGCCTGCATGCGCCTATTTCTTCGATTGCGGAATCTCCGTCCGCGGCCTGCTCTCGGCCTGGCGCGTCACGGGCGAGGACGACTTCCTCGATGTGGCAACCGCGCTGGGCGAATCCATGGCCGCCGATTTCACCTCCGGGGACGGCGGCTATCATGCCATCCTCGCGCTTCCCGGCAAGCGTCCCTTTCCGCCGGATTTGGCGCGCTGGTCGGCTTCTTCGGGGTGTTATCAATTGAAGGCCGCCATGGCATGGCACGATTTAGCGGAGGCCACCGATAGCTCCCGCTTCTGTGAACTCTACGAGCGAGCCGTGGAGCGGGCGCTTTGCGCTTCGAGCGGCTTTCTGCCGGGGCACGCCGACCCCCTCAAGGTGGTGGACCGTCTGCACGCGTTCCTCTATTTTCTGGAAGGACTTCTGCCCTGCGCCGCCCAGGACCGTTGCGCGGCGGCCATCCGCGACGGCATCGTCCGCGTCGCCCGGACCCTTCGCGAAGCCGCATCCCGCTTCGAGCGTTGCGACGTCTATGCCCAGTTGCTTCGCCTGCGCCTCTACGCCGATTGGGCGGGCGTGGCGCCGCTCGACCGTGAGGCGGCGCAATTCGAAGCCGGGAAGGTGGCCGGCTTTCAGGCTTTCTCGCAGGATGCGCGAATCGATGGCGGGTTTTATTTCGGGCGAAAGGCCGGGGCGGTCCTGCCCTTCGTGAACCCCGTCTCCACCGCGTTCGCCCTTCAAGCGCTGGCTCTTTGGGAGCAGTGCCGCGACGGCGGGGCGCAGCCGCACCGCCATTTGCTGATCTGATTTTGAATCTGCACAACCAGTTCGCGGAGATCCCTGGGGCCGATTGGCGGGCGCTCTGCTGGTATGGGGCGGCGCGCGCCGCCGGCGCCTTGCGGATTGTGAGAAACAGCCCTGGTCCGCCTGCGCACGGGCTGGCCGCCGCCGATCCGGGCGTTTCCCTGGTAATTCCCTCCCGCAACGGCAGACGGCTGCTCGAAGCCCAACTCCCCGGCATCGTGCGCGACCTGGCCGCACTTCCGGCTGAGATCCTCATCGTCGATAACGGCTCCGATGACGGCACGGCGGAGTGGCTGCGGGCGGCGTCGCCCCAGGCCCTGGTGGAGATCTCAGCCGAACCGCTTTCTTTCGCGCGCGCCGTCAATCGCGGCATCGCGCGCGCGCGTTATTCCCACATCTGCCTGTTAAATAACGACATGCTGCTCGAACCGGGCTTCTTCGCCGCGCTGCTGCGCGCGTTCGATGCGGTTCCGGACCTGTTTTGCGCCACCGCCCAGATTCGCTTCCCCGGAGGCGTGCGGCGGGAGGAAACCGGCAAGGCGGTAATGGCGCAGCACTCGCCCGAAGATTTTCCCATCCGCTGCGACGAGCCGCTCCTGGGTGAGGACGGGACCTGGGTGCTCTACGGCAGCGGCGGCTGCTCGCTCTATGACGCGGCCAAGTTGCGCGCGCTGGGAGGCGCCGATGAGGCGTACGCCCCAGCCTACGTAGAGGATCTCGACCTTGGCTACCGCGCCTGGCAGCGCGGCTGGCCCACCGTGTACACGGCCGCGGCGCTGGTGGAGCACGGTCACCGCGCCACTACCTCGCGGTATTACACCCAGTTGGAACTCGAAGAGATCCTGGAGGTGAACTACCTGCGCTTCCTGGCGCGGGCGGTGGCGGACCCCAAGCTGTTCCGGCGGCTGTGGGGCCAAGCCCTGCGCCGTTTGCTCCGGGGAGCCAGTCGAACCCCCGCATTCCGCCACGCGCTGGCTGCCGCGGCTCAGATCGCGCTGGCCGGAGCTGAGCAGCCCTCCCGCGGGTTTCCCAGCTTGACCCGGCCCGACGCGGAGGAATCCTTCCTGGCGCTGACCGATGGTTCGGTCGCCGTTTTCCCGGGTCGCGCGGCCTCGGGCAAGCCGCGCGTGCTGGTGGTGGGATCCCGCCTGCCGCTGCCCCTAGCCTTGGCTGGCCGCGACCAGATCCTGGTAGGGTTCGCGGACCAATGGGTCGCGCCTCCGGCGGAGACGCTGGGGATCTGCTTGGAAGCTGTGCTCGTGCGGCGCGGCGCCAATTCCGCATTCCGAGCGGCGCTGCGGCAGACCGTTGCCAAGTGGCGCCCCGAAACGGCCTACCTGGACGATACTCTGATGGCGCCCTACGCCGCGGATTGCGAATTCGCCGGAAATCATGCAATCCATTGCGGTTTTCCGCTTCAAACCACAAAATAAGTGGCTGAAAAACGGTCAAATTCGGTTACAGTTATTTTTGAGCCGTTTGAGAATGTTCGCTAGCCCGATTGCCGCAGGGTCAAATCGGCGGCTGGATTTAGCAAGAGTGCTGCTGGTTCACGGAGAACTTGCCCCCCGCCTGACTCTCCAGACCATCCTTCAGGCGGGAGGCTACGCCGTGGATGTCGCCATCACGCCCACGGAAGCGCTTGCCAAGCTGGATGGCAACCGGTATGAGTTGGTTTTGTGCGACGCCCGGTTTGGATCCCGAGAGGCCGGTCAGGATGTTCTGGCTTATGCGCGCTTAAAGGACTATCGGCCTGCGACTGCGCTGATTACTTCCGAAGATCCCGGTGTGATGCGCATCTCGCCGCACAGCAAGCGCCAAGTCGCTATCCGGACGGAGGAACTGCCGGCTTTGCTGGGCAAGGTCGCCGAACTCATCGGCGTCCGCGCAAGCCGGCGCTCCCGAGCGCTTCAAAAGGCCGGCTAAGAGTCTCTTCTATCTCTTGCTGCCTCCGCCTCCCCCGCCTGCGCTGACGGCGGAACCGTGCCCGCTTGCAGCCGCGGCCCCAGCCCCGGCTCCGGCCCCAGCCGCGACGCTCGATCCGCCTCCGTAACCCGGCGCCGATGCCGCCGTCCTGGTGCCTGGTCCCGCCGCGCTCGTCCCTAACCCCGTCGATCCTGTCCCCGTGCGCGCCGTCGTTGTCGTTCCGTATCCGCCCGGATTGCCGTAAACCGGCCGCGGCTGGTAATAGTAATTCCAAGCCCCCATGGGGTTGTAATAGCAATACCCCCACATCGGATCGCAGTATCGATTCATGAACGGGATGTAAGTCCACATCGAGTAATACGGATTCCAGTTCCAATTTCCCTGGCACGGGGTGTTGGAAACGTAGCCGCTGCCCGGAACCCCTTGAGCGAACCCATAGGGACTGAGGGTGGTGTAGCCGTTGTTGCCGCAGTTCCTGGCCGCGGAAACGTTTGCGGCGGACACCAACTCGCCGCGCCGGCCGCTCCAATTGTCCAGGGCGTCGGTCTGTTCCTTGTCGAATTTCTGGACGGAGGCGTGCCCGCCGTCAAACTCCAGCATCTTGCCGGCGAAGACCTCGATATTCTGGTCCCCTATCTGGACCCGGGCCTCGCCTGAAAACACTTTGATTCCGGCGGGCTCCGCGTAGAAATGGTAGAAGCCGGCCTTGGAGATGGCCACCGTGGCGTCTTTGCAGACCAGCGTAAAGCCGTTGTCCTTGGCGACTTCGACAAGCTGTACCGTGGCCGCGCCCTGCGTCAATTCCACTCTCGTATCGATGAAGCGGTTGGTGATCATGCGCAGCGTACTGTTTTCGCCCACGCGCATCATCAAACCGGGGTTCATGACCACTTCGGCCCGGCCCTCGGCGGTGCGCAGGTTCCCACCCTCTTTCATGTAGGGAAACTGAGCGACAATCGGGTCCGGAATCAGCGCGTCGTCCAGGTACACCGCGCCCTGAATGTAAGACACCATTCCCGACTTTGCCGGCGTCACGGGCGCTACCGACCCGATTTGCCCCGAAGCCGGCATTCCTGCGCCAATCAGGAAGACCGCCGCCAGTACCGCCACCCAAGTCCTGCTCATAATACACCTCCCCCTTATCTTACAGCTTGAGCCTACTATGGATTCGTGTCAACGGATTTCCGAGGTGGGGCAGGCGCTTTCGCCTGCCTGGCGTGGGATAGTCTGCTAAGCCATTCAGTTTCATCGGCGATATGCCGACCGAGAATGAGATATGGGAGAATCGTGCGCATGAGCGCGTGGCTATGAACCCGCTGCGCTGGCTTGCTTCGCTGTGGCAGGATCTACGTTTCGCGGCGCGCCAGTTGGTCCGCTCGCCCGGATTCACCGCCGCGGCCGTGGCCTGCCTGGCTATCGGCCTGGGCGTCACGACGTCGGTTTACAGCGAGATGCAGTCCCTGATGTTTCGCAACCTGCCGGCGGTGCGCGCTCCGAATGAACTCGTGCGCTCCCAGACGCCCATGCCCTACGGCGACTGGGAGAAGTTCCGCGACTACAGCGGCGCATTCTCCTCGCTCGCCGCGTTCCTGGGCCCCGTGCCCTTCGAAATCGGTCCGGCGGGGGCCGAAGCGGAGCGCGTCTGGGGCCACCTGGTTACGCCCAATTACTTCCGGACGCTGGGTGTGGAACCTCTCGATGGCCGGCTATTCGGAACGGAGGACAACCGGGCCGGCGCCGCATCCGTGGCGGTTGTCAGCGCCCGCTTCTGGCGCGAGCACTTCGGCGGCGCGCGTTCCGCCGTGGGGCGTACCTTCCGCGTCAACGGACAGCCGGTTACGCTGATTGGCGTGGCCCCGGAGAACTTCTTGGGGGCCTCTCCCATGCTCTCCGCGGCCGATCTGTGGATTCCAACCACCGCTCCGCCCAACGTTGCGCCGGAACTCGGCCGCCTGCGCGACCGGCAATCCATGGTTTTCGATCTGATCGGGCGCTTGAAACCGGGTCGGATGCCGGCCCAAGCCGAAGCTTCGATCGAGCCGATTGCCCGCCGCCTGGAGGTGGTCTACAACGACCCCGGCAAGGACCGCAAAGAGCGCCGCGTAACCCTGCTGCCTGGCGGACGGCTCTATCCGCTGCGCGATCAGGACACGGCCAAAATTCTGGGCCTCCCCGTCGTCCTGATCGCGCTGGTCCTGCTGATGGCCTGCGGCAACGTGGCCAACATGCTGGTGGCGCGCGGAGCCGGACGGCGCCGTGAAATCGCCGTGCGCCTTTCCATTGGCGGGAGCCGCGCGCGCATTGTGCGCCAGTTGTTGACCGAAAGCCTGCTCCTGGCTGCGCTCGGGGGCATCGCGGGCTTGGGGGTGGTGCGCTGGTATATGGCGTACTTCGGCTCGCTGCGCGGCGCGTTGCCCGGTTACATGGCTTTCGACTGGAGTCTCGATTGGCGGGCGCTGGCGTTCTCGGCCTTCTTGACGCTGGCTTCTGGCCTGGTTTTCGGGCTGGCGCCGGCGTGGAACGCGACCCGCGACGATATCGCATCGGCGTTGAAATCGACGGTTCCCCCGCGTCTGCGCGCCCGCCGCTGGTTCAGCCTGCGCAATATCCTGGTAGCCAACCAAGTGGCCGCTTCCATGGTCTTGTTGCTGCTGACCGGCTTTATCGTAATCGGCATCCGGCGCATCAGTTCCGGCGATCCCGGCTTCGACTACAAGCATCTATACCTGCTAAATCTCGACCCCGTTCGCGACGGTTACGATGCCCAGCGCGCCGCCGACTACTTCGACAAGCTGCCGCAACGATTGGCGCGCGTACCCGGAGTGACCGCCGTCAGCGTGGCCCAGACGCTTCCGCTCGCGTTCACCGGGGCGGAGGCGCTAGTTGCCGCCAAAGTCGAGATGGTGGGCGGCCCGAAGGCGTTGGGCGCCGTCCGCAGCGACCGCGTCGGGACGGGCTTTTTTGAGACCGTGGGCATCCCGGTGCTGCGGGGCCGCGGCTTTACCGACCGCGATATCGCCGACGATTCGGCCGTCCTGGTGGTCAATGAAACCATGGCGCAACAGGTCTGGCCAAGCCAGGACCCGGTGGGCCAGATGCTGGATTTCGAGGGCAAGCTGCATGAGGTGATCGGCGTAGCGCGCAATATCCGTCCCGCCATACCGCTGGGGCCCTCTCTTCCGGCCGTCTACCGGCCCAATGCGCCCTCCGGTTTCGCCGTCCCCCCGCGGCAAGGCGTGACCGTATTGGTCCGAGTGCGGCCCGGATTCGACGCGGCCGTTAGCCTGCGCCGCCAGATCGAGGCCATCGACCCCCAAGTGACCGTCCTCGACCTCCGGCGGATGGAGGACCTGATCGAGCAGGTCTATTTCATGGCGCGCGTAGCCGCCGGCATCTATGGGGCGCTGGGCATCTTCGCGCTCATCCTGGCGTCGGTGGGGCTGGCCGGCGTGACAGCCTACTCGGTGGCGCGCCGGACGCACGAACTCGGCATCCGCATGGCCCTGGGCGCCAGCCGCGGCAACGTCCTCGGCTTGGTCCTACGGGAATCGGCCGTGCTGTTCGCCGCCGGCGCCGCCGCCGGTCTGGCACTGTCGTTCGCCATCATGCGCGTGCTGAGCAGCATGCTGGATTCCCTCGCGCAAGCCACCCAGACCAGCGCCTCCGATCCGGCCATTCTGATCGGCGCCCCGGCGCTCCTGGTGGGCCTTGCTCTGGCCGCCTGCTCGATCCCCGCGCGCAAAGCTATCCGCATCGACCCGTCCGCCGCCCTCCGCTCCGAATAATCTGGCCCCCCTTGTGGGGTCGGGCCTTTTGGCCCGCGATGACGCCTTCCGGCGCCATCAACCGGGCGGCAGCCCGGTATTCCCCGGGGATCGTTTTCGCCGTATGATGCAAGGAAGAGCGTCCGGATATGTGTCCCATCCAAGACTTCGCCTATGCCTTCCGCACTTTGCGAAAAGCTCCTGGCTTCATAGCCGCCGCCATCACCCTCGCCCTGGGCATCGGCGCAAGCACCGCGATTTTCAGCGTCACCAACGCCGTCCTGTTGCGGCCCCTGCCTTACCGCAACCCGGATCGGCTGGTATTGGCGTTTTGGGAGATCCCGCAAAGAAACATCAGGACCTTTCTCTACTCCAACGCCGATTTCTTGGACCTGCGCGCCGGTTCCGGAGCCATTTTCGAAGATATCGGCGGCGTCGCCTCCTTCCGCGGGTTCGTGCCCACCGAAGACGGCGGCACGGAGCAGATCGGCAAGGCGCTGGTTACCACCAACTTCTTCCGGCTGATGGGAGCGAAGATCGCAATGGGCCGCGATTTCACGGATGCCGACGCCATACCGCAGCCCTCCCAACCGGATGTTCTCATTCCGCCGGGCAGCGCGGCAGTCCTTAGCTACGAATACTGGCAGCGCCGCTATGGCGGAAGCGCCGCCGTGCTCGGCCAGGAGATGGCGGGCGCCGGTCAGCGCCCTCGAATTGTCGGCGTACTGGCCCCCGGCTTCAAGCTCTATTTCCCGCCCGCCGCCAGGACCGACGCGTCCCCCGATTTTTGGGTCGCCAACAATATCGGCTATGACGTTGCCCATCGCAATCTCCTGACCGTGGGGGCTATTGGCCGGCTGAAAAGCGGCCTGACGTTGAAACAGGCCCAGGAACGGCTCGATGCGCTGGCGCCGGAGCTGCGCAAGAATTCCTTCGGTCCGGCCGCGTCCCTGCGCCTGCAGCCCATGCGCCAGTACCTGGTGGAGGGCGTCCGTCCCGCCGTTCTCTCGCTGATGGGCGCGGTGATGTTTCTCTTGCTTATCGCGTGCGCCAATATAGCCAACCTTCTGCTGGTCCGGGCGTCGCTGCGCGAACGGGAGCTGGCGGTGCGCGCCGCCCTCGGCGGAAGCATGTGGCGCCTGGTCTCCCAAATGCTGGCGGAGGCAGCGCTGCTCTCGGGTCTGGGAACGCTGCTCGGCGTGCTGTTCGCCTGGGCCGCCATCCACCTGCTGGTGGGCATCGCGCCGTCCACTCTGCCGCGCATCGAATCCACGGCCATCGATTGGCGTGTCCTGGCCTTTGCGGCGGGCGCCGGCCTGGCCGCCGCGGCTGTCTTTGGCGTAATGCCGGCAATACGCGCCGCCCGTCCCGACGTGCATCGGCTCCTGCGCGGCGTCGCCGCCGCGGGATTGCGCCCCGGCCACCTGTTGCGCGACGCCGTGGTGGTCGCCGAAGTTGCCCTGTCGTTCGTCCTCCTCACCGGATCGGGCCTCATGCTGCGCAGTTTCCTCGAATTGCGCCGCGTCGACCCCGGCTACCGTCCGGACGGCTTGCTGACTTTCTTCGTCACCCGCGACTGGGAACTGAGCCGGCAGCAGGGCCGCATCGAATTGCTGCGTGAGCTGCAGCGCCGGTTGAGCGCGCTGCCGGGCGTCAAGAGTGCGACTGCCGCTCTGGTGTTGCCGCTCGGCGGCGGCGCTCTTCCCAAAAATGCGGCGCCCGCCCGGCCCCGGCCGGCGGAGCCCAGCGCCGAAGGGGCCGACATGCAGCAGGTGATGCCCGGCTACTTCGAAACGCTCGGCACGTCTCTCTTGGCGGGACGCACATTCA
>Ga0182027_10009583_pt1 | contig 13879 bp, 6 predicted proteins | sample 712E1DmetaG_FD_121300 | JGI IMG/M metagenome (GOLD analysis project Ga0182027, IMG submission 121300) | Permafrost microbial communities from Stordalen Mire, Sweden - 712E1D metaG (Illumina Assembly) | ecosystem: Environmental > Terrestrial > Soil > Wetlands > Permafrost | place: Sweden...
GGCCTGCCGTTCTGGGGACAATCGCTGTATTCGGAGGCTGAAGTGGCTCAAGTCGGCGAGACGATGCGCCGGTGCAAGGAGTTCCTTGAAGGACTCCAAGCCTACAATACGCCCGGGAAGATCAAAAACTTTCAGCTGGCCACCGCCGAGATCGCCTCGCACAAAGCCGCTTTTCAACGCCTCGCCGAAGTCGATTCAATGGAGCGGTTCATTCGCGATGTCGGCCAGCTAACCAACTACCTTTCGCAAGCGGAGACAGTGTTGGCTGACGAGCATCCCTGGGTCACGGAAGGCCGGAAGTCTCGCACTGAGTTGTTGAGTCAGATTCGCATCCCTGAGAACCGCGAATCCGAGGCTTTCAAGGCCCAACTGGAAAAGACTCTTCGCAAACTCAAGGCTGACTACATCCGGGCCTATCTTGATCTTTACCGACGCGCCCGGTTGAGCCTCACACAGGACAAAGTGAAATCCGCGATCCTTCGTGACGAGCGGCTGGCAGCGCTACGCCGGCTGGCAGTGATCGAAGTCATCAATCGGCAGCAGCTCACCGATCTGGAGAATGAGTTTGGCGCGCTTAGGACCGGGCGCCCGCTCACGGAGAAGGACCTCGATAGCGAACCCCAGGCTGACTACTGGCCACGCTTAGAACCTACCGCCGTTTCGGCGGAGACACGGCTGAATCAGCTCAAATCACAGCTCGAAACCGTCTACTCGGCGTGGACCCAAGCTCTCCTCAGTGATCTGGCCGATCCCGTCATCCAGGCGAACTTTGAGCTGCTGAAGCCTGCCCAGAAGAGAATGATTCAAGGGTTTGTTTCCGCGAAGCAGCTTCCGGATGAAATCAGCAAGGAATTCCTCGACGCCTTGCAACAAGCGCTTTCTGGACTGACCAAGCTCAGTTTTGATTTATCCGGCTTGCGCGCAGCCCTCTTCCCGGATGGCTGTCCTGCAACACCGGACGAGGTTCGCCGGCGCATGGGCGAATACCTTGATCAACTCCTCAAGGGCCGAGATCCGGCTAAGGTTCGTATCGTGGTGACCTAGTCGCGATGAGCACTCGATTCCTGCACACCGCTGACTGGCAACTCGGCAAGCCCTTCGCGGGGATTGCCGATGTGCAGAAACGGTCGTTGGTCCAGCAGGAACGATTCGCGGCCATTCAACGTCTCAGCAAGATTGTTGAAGAACACCGCGCTGAGTTTGTGGTGGTCGCCGGCGACCTCTTCGACTCGGCCAGCGTCACCAAGGCAACCGTTTCCGCAGCGTGTAGTGCTATCGGTCGGCTCGGGATTCCGGTTCTCGCTATCCCCGGCAACCATGATCATGGCGGTCCCGGGAGTATCTGGCAGCAGGCGTTCTTTCAGCGGGAGTGTGCCAGCCTCGCCCCGAACTTTCGGATTCTGATGACACCCGAGCCCGTTGAACTGAAGACGGCGGTCATCTTCCCCTGTCCACTATTACGACGGGCGGAGTCAGCCGATCCGACGACATGGCTTCGCTCGCTGGATCTGACCGCCGCTGCCTTTGGCGGAAAGCCACGGATCGTGTTGGCACACGGTAGCACCCAAGGATTCGGTATCGTCCAGGATGACGACGAAGGCGACGCTGGGGCGACCAACCAACTGGACTTGTCGAAGCTGGCCGCACCGTCGTTCGACTACCTCGCGCTGGGGGACTGGCACGGCACCAAACAAGTCGGCGCCAAAGCTTGGTATGCGGGCACGCCGGAACTGGATCGATTTCCCAAGGGAGAATCCAATGAACCCGGCCATTGCCTCACGGTCATTGTCTCTCGCGCGGACCTGCCACAGGTGCAGCCGGTCCGCACAGCGCGGATCGGTTGGCATCAATTGGCGTGCGATTTCGCGGATGATGGCGCTCTGGCACGTCTCCGGCAGGCGGTCGAGGCGCTTGTTGGCACCAGGTCCAACGAGGATCTGTTTCGCCTCGAACTCGCCGGCTCCCTCGGCATTGAGACGGCCACGCGCCTCGAAGAATTCCTTGAATCTTTGGACGCCCGGTTGCTGCGCCTAAAGCTCTCGAATCGCACGGTTATCTCTCCATCTGTCGACGAAATCGCGGCGCTCACACAACGGACGTCCGACCCGTTGATTGCGCGGGTCGCGACGCTGCTCGTCACGCGCGCCGCCGGAACCGACGACGAAGCGACTGTCGCCCGTGTCGCTTTGCGCGAACTGCACGCGGCTTGCGCGCGCGCCTGACCGTAAACCCGCCATGCGACTCATTTCCGCCACCGTTCGCCACTACCGTGTTCATCGTGAACTGCGGGTTGATTTTGATGAATCACGCACGCTCATCGGCGGCCCCAACGAGTGCGGCAAGAGCACGTTGATTGAAGCTATCCACCGGGCGCTTTTTCTCAAGTCCAAGGTCACCGGCGATGTGCAGAAAAGCATGGTGTCGACGACCTCTCCCGGGACGCCCGAGGTGGATGTCATTTTCGAAGCCGGTGGACGAAACTACGAATTAACCAAACGATTCAGCGGCACCGGTGGCACCACGCGACTCGTTGAGATCGGCGGCCCCGCTTTGCTCGGCGATGAAGCGGAGTCCCGACTTGCCGCACTTCTCGGCGTTGAAGCCATCGGTGGCGGTCGCGGCGTGGGCGACCGCGCATTCCAGCAGTGGTCCCACCTTTGGGTTTGGCAGGGTCAGAGCGGGAACGATCCCACTGAATACGCCAGCGCCCAGCACAACAGTCTGCTGCAGCGGCTACAACTGTCGGGCGGAGCAACCGCAATGCAGTCCGCACTCGATACCGCCGTCGCTACGCGTTTCGCCGTGGCGGCCGAAGCCACCTTCGCACGGGGACGGGCCAAAGCGGGTTCAGAATTGGATCGGGCTGAGGTCGCGGCCACCGCGGCCGAGGAAAAACTCGGCTTAGCCAGAGAGCGGCTCGGACGTTTGCGGCAAGCGGTGGATGACTACGACGATGCTTCAAATACTCTCACTAGGGTTGAAAATGACTCGCGCTTGATCATCGCGCAGTTGACGACCGCTAACGAAAAGCAGGCGCAGGTCGAGGAACTGCGCCGCCAGGAATCGTTGCAGATCAATGCCGCTCAATCGGCGGCTGAAAGATTAGCCGGACTCGAGCGAGCGGACGGACAGGTCGCAACCGTGCGCAAGTTGATCGCCGGCATTGATCTCGAGCTCGCGCCGAAAAACGCCGAAGTCAGCCGGCTCGCCGAAGCACACAATGAAATCAGGCAGCGCGCCGAACTTGTCGCTCGCGATTACGAGTCCGCCTGCGATGCCACCAGCGCCCAACGCCTGCAGCACGATCTGGCCACCGCTTGGCTCGGGCAATTTGAACGGGCGGTCCGCTTTGCCGAGCTATCGAAGAAGGCGGAGCAGGTTCAAGAACTCGAATCCACGCTTTCCGAACTGCGGCAGGACTTGGCCAAACTGCCGGGTCTCGACGCGGCCCACTTAAGGAAGCTCCACAAACTGGAGACCGAACTTGGCAGCGCGGAGGCCTCGCTACAGGCCATGGCCGCCGGCTTGGATATCGTGGCGGCCGACCAACCTGTTTTGGTTGGAGGGCTGCCAATGTCCGCGGGTGATACACGGATCTTGGTGGACGACACGGAAATTACGATTGGAGGCAGCATCCGGTTGCGCGTGCGCCCGGGTGGGGGCACCAGCCTCGCCGAGGCCCGGCAGAACGCACATGACGCACGTCATGCGCTCCAAAAGTTGCTCAATAGTGCCGGCGTTTCTTCGGTCACGGATGCCAGTGAGGTGGTTGCACGACGTGCTGATCTAGCCACCCGGATTAAGTCGAGCGAGTCCGCCTTGGAAGGATTGGATGCAGCCAACATCGTTTTGGCCTTGGCGGATGCTCGCGCCGCCAGTGCCGCTGCGGACAGCGACGTGTCTCGACGTTTGGAGCAGGTGCCGGGCGTCGTTGGCCCCAACTCGGCCCCCGAAGCGAAGAAACTGGCCGAGGCGGAGTCCCAGCGGCTGCATGACGCTGAGACCGGGGAGCGGCGCGGCAAATTGGCTCGTGATGCTGAAGCGAAAGCCCTCACTGATTCCGAAGCGTCGCTGCAAACGTCGCGGCAGGACATCGAAAAACAGACCCGCGCTATCGGTGATCTCCGCGCCCAACTGCGCCTCTTGATTGAAACGCACGGGGACGACGATGTCCGCAGCCGCGCACTCACAGATGCCCGGTCCGCCAGTACCGCAAAGAGCGAACTCCTCGCATCCACCCGACGTGCCGTTGCGGAATTGCAGCCAGATTTGCTCGCGGCCGACTTGTCCCGGCTCCAGCGCGCACAAAGGCAGGTCGAAGAAATCAAGATAGACGCCGAGACGAAACGCGCGGTCGCGCAGGCTGCGCTGCGTTCTGATGGCACCGACGATCCCGAAGCCGCACTTGCGCTGGCCCTTTCCCAGGCCGACTCCGCACGGGAACATCTCGCCGCCGTCCGGCGCAAGGCGGAAGCAATTCAGCTGCTCCATCAAATGTTCCTCGATGAGCAGCGTGCGCTCTCTGACCGGTTCACGCGCCCGCTGGCCGACAAAATTTCCGAGTATCTCCAATGTCTCTTCGGCCCCGGCACCCGCGCTAACGTCGCTCTTATGGAGAATTCATTCGGCGGCATCCAGCTAGTCCGTTCTGCCGACGGCGGGAGAGCACAGCCGTTCGAGACCCTGAGCGATGGCGCACGGGAGCAGGTCGCCGCTGCGATGCGTCTGGCGATGGCCGAGGTGCTCGCCGCAGACTACGACGGGTGCCTTCCTATCGTGTTCGACGATGCTTTTGCCTATTCGGACCCCAATCGGGTGCAGACGGTTCAGCGAATGCTCGATCTTGCTTCGACGCATGGGCTGCAAGTGATCGTGCTTACCTGCACCCCATCGGACTACTCGGCATTAGGCGCCCGTAGCATTTCAGTGCAGTCGCAGCGTGCTCCGGTCCTTCAGTCACGCGACAACCTGCGAGCCGATGTCGGGGGCAGCGAAGGCGCGGACGGATCGCAGCCCGAGCAGATGGGGCGATCTGTTTCAGTTAGCGACGAACAACGTCAGGCGTTACTTACCGCTCTTCGGGGCGAAGGCGGGAAAGCCGGCAATCTCACTCTTCGCCAGGCGCTCGGCTGGGACGATCCCACCTACGAAGCGGTGAAGGATGATCTCCTCGCCAGCGGTCAACTCACTCCCGGCCGTGGACGCGGTGGGAGTGTAACAATCGGAAATATATGAGGCTAAGCCGTATCGAAATCGCAAATTTCCGGGGTATTACCAGTTTGGACCTCACGCTGGGAGAAACGACCGTCCTGATTGGTGAGAACAACACCGGTAAGACCGCTGTATTGGATGCGCTTCGCTTCGCGCTGCGAGATGTTAAGGTTAGGCGCGGTTGCGCCTTTGATACCTATGATTTTCACCTAGCCACTCCCACGGCAGATCCGGCAGCAGCCCCGGCGATCAGCATTCGCCTGACTTTCCGCGAGAACTCTCCTGGCGAGTGGGGTGACCAGCAAACGGCGCGATTAAATCGGGCCAAGATTGCCCAAATCGATGCTAACGGTTGCACCTGTATCATTCTTAAAGTCGGCGGCAGATTCGATGCGGAGAGCCAGGATTTCGTTCAAGACTGGGAGTTTCAGAATCTCGCGGGCGAACCCCTTACTGGCATCGCCGAATCGGCAATGGCTGTGCTGCAAAGCGAGGTGTCATATTACTATTTGGCAGCCCTTAGAGACGCCGCGAAACATTTTGATCCGCGCGGCCCATTTTGGCGGCCATTTCTCAAGGAGTCGCAACTCAGTCCCGAAAAACGCACCGAGATCGAAACAAAGCTGAACGAGGTAAATCAATTAATCATCTCCTCGCACGCCAGTTTTGCTCAGGTTGTTTCAAAGCTTAGGGAAGTAAGAGATGTTGTCTCGATGAAGGGCGGAGATGACATCGTTTCTGTCGATGCTGTGCCCGGGCGGCTATTTGATATGCTCTCGAAGGCGCAGGTAAATTTGAATACCAGCACTGGCGCGAAAGTTCCGATAGCCAGACATGGCGAAGGCACCCAAAGCCTCGCTGTGCTGACACTGTTCAACGCGTTTCTTCAAACTTGGAACAAAGGATCGCCGATTGTCGCTTTGGAAGAACCAGAAGCCCACCTGCATCCCAGCGCCGTCAGGGCATTGTGGCGCTTGATCGACAAGATACCCGGACAAAAAATCATCACCACCCACAGTGGTGACATTCTCTCCGAAGTTCCGTCAGAGTCGGTCATTCGCCTGTATAGGTTAGGCGACACCGTAAAATCCGCCCGACTGGCCAATGTCTCGCTGGATCAAAACGACAGCAGGAAATTCAATTTTCATATCCGCAGAGATCGTGGCGAACTCCTGTTTGCCCGTTGCTGGATTTTGGGAGAAGGAGAAACCGAAGCTAGCCTGATTCCCGAGTGTTCCCGCATTCTCGGTCTGGACTTTGAGCAAGCGGGCATCCGGTTCGTAACATACCAGACCGGAATTTCACTAGAACCGTGCCTGCGCGTCGCAAATGGAATGGGCATTCACTGGGTTGTATTGACTGACAACGATGCCCAAGGGGCAAATGACCGCGCTGTAGCGCAAAACTATCTGCAAAATCGGCCTGCGGCAGAGGCCATGTTCGTTATGCCGGAGTCCAACATTGAGCAATATCTCTGCGTCAACGGGTTCGCCGATGTGTATTTTGGTCTGCTTAGTGCCCAGCCACGCCTACTTGTCACGGCTCAGCCGCACGATTCTGATTATCCAATACAAGTCGCAAAGGCTCTCCCGAAAAAACTAAAGACGCATGCTGCCCAAGAGGTAATTGCGGCTATGCGTGCCGGGCGCCCGATACCGGATTTGTTCAAAAAAACGATAGAGGCAGCTCTCAAATTGGCAAAACCTGCATGAATCTCGCCGACACAAAGTTAAACCAGAATCAGCGAACTGCTGTTGAATGGTCAGACGGTCCACTCCTAGTGTTGGCTGGCCCTGGATCAGGAAAGACCCTCGTCCTCACGCTTCGGGCTGCCCGGCTCCTTCAGGCGAACGCAGATGCTAGCGTGCTTGCCCTTACTTTTACGACCAAGGCAGCCGACGAAATGCGAGAACGATTGAATAGTATCATGGGCGGTCGGGCTGACCGTGCTCATTTATGCACTTTCCATTCGTTCGCCGGCGATGTTTTGCGGCAGCACGGCAGCCATGTCGGCATCAAGCCGGACTTTTCCATGCTCACGCTCGATGATGATCGGGCGGCTCTTCTTGAGAAAGTAGTCGAAAAGATGGACGGCGATACGTCGGCAATTCCTCCGGACCGGAAGAATCTCCTCGTCTTGATGGACCGGCTCTTTTCGGAGTCCTACGATGGAGAGGCTTCTGCCGCAGGAATGTTGCATACCCCGCCGTGGGTGCCGGAGTTATTTCGGCGCTACTGTGAGGTGCTACAGCAAAACAATCGGCTCGATTACGGCGGACTCCTCTACTTCGCCAGGAAATTACTTTCAAGTAGTCCCGGCGTTGTGCGCCTGACTCGGCTCGCGTGGCGTTACATCTGTGTTGATGAATTCCAAGACACCAATCGGGCTCAGTATGATCTGCTGCGCCTGCTTTTTCCGACCGATAACCCCAATCTATTCGTCGTCGCTGATGACGACCAAATTATCTATCAGTGGAATGGAGCCAGCCCGGAGAGGCTGATCGCTCTAAAAAACGACTATAAGATGGAAGTGGTGCAGCTGCCTGAGAACTTCCGTTGTCCCCCCATCGTTATACAGCTCGCGAATAGTTTGATCGTGCATAACAAAGCACGCACCGTCGGGAAGCAGCCGCTCATTGCCCACAAACCGGCACCGGAGTCGCCAGCTATTAAGGCCCAAGTCTTTTCAGACGAGCTTTCTGAGGCCACCGCAATACCGGTGGCAATACGTGCAGCCGGTTGGCGCCCTGAAGATTGTGCCGTTCTTGCACGGTCGACCAAACTTCTTGAACGCGCCGCACAGGAGCTAAACAACGCGGGCCTGACGCCCTATCTCGCACAGCGAAAAAACGAATTCGAATGTCCTTCAGTCCGCTGGTTACACGCAGCGCTGCGTCTTGCCAATTCCCGCCATGACCGGGAATTTCTTCGGCGGCTTTGCGTCGCTTGGCAGGAGTTCACCGGGAGCGGGATAGAGGTTAGCGAAATTGAGGCCGCGGCCGTTCTCGTCGGCGGGGACTTCATCCGGGCATGGGTCACCGAGGCTTCTTGCGAAGAAATGTCACCGGCGCTTAAGGATTTTTTAGAACGACTTCAATCCAGTCTTGTAGAGCGGCTCACTTTCATCGACCTACTCGAATTCTTTTGGTCGCAGAAGTGGATGGATGACCCTGTTGAGCTGGAGGAGATCAAGACATGGCAGGAGCTGCACGCGGCGCTGCTTCGTGAGCACGCGGCAGAGAACCTTACGCTAAACCTCTACCTTCAGGAGATTGACTTAAAATCAAAAGCCGCGGCGAGACTTCCCGGGGCGGTCCCTTGCCTTACGGTTCACGGCGCAAAGGGGGCTGAATTCAAACACGTGTTTCTCATCGGGATGGCAGACGAAGTTTTCCCGTCGTTTCAAGCGGTCAAGAAGGGTGGAGACAGTCGCGAGATGGAGGAAGAACGCAGAAACTGTTTTGTAGCGATTACCCGTGTTCAGGAAACCCTGCACCTCAGTTGGGCTCGGTCTTACAACGGATATCCCAAGCGCCCATCACGGTTTGTGGAGGAGATGGGATTCACCATCCGTAAAGCCTAGCTCGGGCCGCTTGGAACTACCCATCACGAAATATGACCCTCGACGAACTTCGCCAGCGCCTCAGCGAGATCGAATGGCGGGACATCGAATTCAAGAGAGCCCAACGCGGTGTGCCGCATGAGGCTTACTCCACCGTTTCCGCGTTCGCGAACACCGGAGGCGGCCACATCGTTTTCGGCGTCGGCCAAGCCGATGGTCAGTTCGAGATCGTGGGTGTGCTCGAGCCCGACAAGGTGCAGAACGATTTTCTCAGTGTCCTGCGAGGCGGCGAAAAAATGAGCTGCATTATTTCAGCGGAAGAATCCTGCATCACCGCTGACGGAAAGACCGTTCTTGCGTTCTTCATTCCCGAAGTGCGCCGGGATCTTAAACCGGTTCACCTCAATCGCGAGTTGAGGGAATCGTTTATCCGCCGAGGCGGAGGAGACGAACATTGCACAGCCGAAGAAATCAAACGCTTCATCCGGGATGCCGATGCTCGCAGCTACGATAGCGAGCCCCTGCACGACCTCGATCTCGCCACTTGTTTCGATACCGAAAGCATCGCGTGGTATCGCAGCATTTTCAGCCGACGTTACCTCGCTCATGAGACAGAGGCTGGTGACGACACCGCGTTTCTGAATCATTTTGGACTCCTCATCACGGAAGGCGGGGCACTCCTCCCCACGCGCGCGGCGGTGCTTCTCTTTGGGAATGCTGCCTCGATCAATCGCGCCCTCGCGCGAGCAATTGTAGACATTCGTAAGCTAGTCGCGTCATCGGCAGACTTGATGCCGGAAGAACGGTGGGACGACCGCCGGCTATTGGAAGGCAACCTCATCCGTTGCTGGCGCGAAGGCGTGCAGTATTTTACTGAACGCATTGCGGATCGGCCGTTCCAGGTGGACGCCAGCACGCTCCACGGTTCGGACGCGCCACCGGACTACCTCGCGTTTCGTGAAGCGTTCCTGAATCTTCTCACGCACCAGGATTTTGGCGATCAGAGCCGGAAGGCGATTATCACGTTCTACGGCGACGAGATTCTATTCTGGAATCCGGGGGCGTCCTTCACGTGTGGTGAAGACTTGTTTCAACCCGGCGACAAACCCGTCCGCAACCCGCGTGTTCGTTCGATGCTCCAACGCATCGGCATTGGGGAGCAGGCCGGCACGGGCATTCGCACCATTTACAGCAACCAGCGCCGGTTGGGGCGGCTCCCGCCGATCCTGAAAAACGACCGATCTGCCCAGGCGTTCGAGGTGATCCTGCCGAAACAACTCATTACCTCGAAGCGCGAGCAATGGGCACGGCAGCACCTGGGCGTTACCCTAACGGATGCCGAGGCTGCGGTTTTTCTCCAAACCCTTCGGCAAGGCTCATTGGGGCCTCTTGAGGCTGCGTCTGTCGCCGGACTCAATCCGGCCGACACCGGCCGCCTCCTTGAGCGACTGGTTCAACAACAACTGCTGGAGATTCATGCGGCAGTCCAACGCCGCACTTTTCGAGTCAAACCGGTTTTCGCGGAACGAGCGGCGGTGCTCTTGGCTCCCTTGGACACGGCAACGCCGGTGCCTTCGGTTGCTACTCCGCCCGCTCCTCCGAGCTTGGTCACTCCAGCCGCACCCCCGGCAAATCAACCGGCAGCTAGCTTAGTCACTCCACCAAGTGACCAAGCTGACGACGCTCAGTCAATGGATCGGGCTATTCTGGACTTTTGCCAAGCAGCCCGAAGCGTTCCGGCGATCATGGATAAGGTAGGAAGCAAACATCGTAGCCATTTTAAGAAGCATCACTTAGATCGTCTTATTGAGGCTGGATTGATCACGCCAACCCACCCTGATCAGCCACGCCACCCTGACCAGGGCTATCTCACGACCGATGCCGGTAAGGCGCGGCTTGCCGAGCTTAGTCACTAAAGCTCGCCATCTTCAACTAACTTAGTCACTGCTATCACTGACCAAGCTCATCTGCCCCGACATTCCGAGTTTCCTAGCCCCTCGTCATCAATCGCCCGCCCGCCACGCCTTCCCGTGGACATCGAAACCTTCCTAGTTCCCGCCCGAACACCCTAAGCCATGTCCGACCAATCCTCCCTCAATCTCAGCGCCCAGTCTGCCGGTCCCGTTGAATGCTTGGGCCGCACGTTTCCGTCCGACGACGCACGAAGGGAGCACTATCTAAAGCTTCTGGCAGCGAAATTGAAAGATCCGGCATTTCGGAAGATCGATGGATTTCCGATCGGTTCGGATGAGGCGATCTTGTCGCTGTCCGATCCACCTTATTACACGGCCTGCCCAAATCCATGGATCGGCAGTTTCACCAAATTCTATGGGACACCATATGATCCCAAGAAAACCTACCATCGGGAGCCGTTCGCAGCTGATGTCACTGAAGGTAAGAACCACCCGATTTACAATGCCCACAGCTATCACACCAAGGTTCCGCACCGCGCCATCATGCGCTACATCCTTCACTACACAGAACCGGGTCAGATCGTCTTTGACGGTTTCTGCGGAACCGGAATGACAGGAGTCGCGGCACAACTATGCGGAGACCGTTCTGAGATTCAAGCGCTCGGATACCGCGTGCTCGAAAACGGCGAAATCCTTAACGCTGAAGGACAGGCCTTTACAAGATTGGGCGCGCGAAGAGCCGTGCTCAATGATCTTTCGCCGGTAGCTACCTCGATCGCTAATGGCTTAACGAGCTCTATAGATTATGAACTTTGCATGAGTGCAGCTCGACGAGTAGTCAGATCTGTAGAGAAGCGTTTCCCGGGAATCTATGCGACGAATCATAACGGTTGGAACGTTAGAGCCAGGAAGCATACACCACATAAAACATATCCAAGGGCCGACATCAAAGGCAATGTTGAATTCACACTCTATTCCGACGTCGTGATTTGTCCGCAATGTGAAGCGACGCATACGTTTTACGAGGTCGGTGTTGATGCCAAAAAGGATGAGTTGCGCCAGGAAATGAACTGTCCTTCGTGTAAAGCCCACCTCAGTGAAGGCGATTGGACTCCGGTGATCGAATCCTACTTCGATCCAATAGTGAAGGAGACTGTTAGGCGCACGAAAATTATTCCCGTCCTCATTAACTATAGCGTGGGAACAACGCGGTTTGAAAAACTTCCGGATGAAGACGACCTAAAAAAGATTCGAGCATTTGAGGAAAATGCCAGCAAAACGGGTTTTGATAAGATCGATATGATTCCTGGGAAAGAGACGCTCAGGAATGTTCCGATTGGCATCAAATACCTGCATCAATTCTTCACTCCTTTGGAGCACGCTTTTGCCGCCGGTTTGCTTGACGAAATCCGTGGTGAGAAGAGTTCAACCCTCCGTTCGTTTCTGCAGATGGCTTTTACAGCCATGCTACCGTATACTTCACGAATGAGGCGCTTTCGGGCAGATCGCAAAGGAGGCGGGCCACTGTCCGGAACGTTATATGTGAGTTCGCTTATAACGCCATTGAATGCCGGAGAAACGTTTTTAAGAAATGCTCAGTCGATTGCCTCAGGTGTAGCCGAGCCCGAAAGAAGCCGCGATCAACGTTGCATCACTACTCAGAGTGCAACTTCTATAGGAGATCAGCCAACCGCGAGTTTGGATTATATCTTTGTCGATCCTCCGTTTGGATTCAACTTCGATTACTCCGAACTGAACTTTTTTTGGGAAGGTTTCCTGCGTGTAAGGACGGCTCAGGAGACCGAGGCGATTATCAGCTCTTCCCAAGACAAGTCGCTAGCGGAATATTCTGCGTTAATGCGGTCTGCTTTTGCGGAGTGCTTCCGTGTCTTGAAACCGGGAAGATGGATGACTGTAGAATTCTCAAATACACAAGCGAGTGTATGGAACGCTATCCAATCGTCACTTCAAGAGATTGGTTTTGTCGTCGCCAATGTTTCGGTGCTCGATAAGAAGCAAATGAGTTTTAAGGCGGTGACGACGACGACTGCTGTAAAACAGGATCTTGTGATTTCTGCTTACAAACCCAACGGAGGGCTGGAGGAGCGCTTTGCCAAAACAGGGTCCACTATTGCGGGCGTCTGGGATTTCGTTCGCACGCATTTGAGAAATCTTCCTGTCGTCAAAGCGAAAGGAGGACAGCTTGAGGTCATTGCGGAACGAGATCCACGTATCCTTTACGACCGTATGGTAGCTTTTTACGTTGGGCATTCTATGCCAGTCCTGCTTTCTTCGGCGGAGTTTCAGGCTGAGCTTGATACTCACTTCGTTGAACGCGACGGGATGTGGTTCTTGCCAGAACAGGTCAACGAATACGACAAGAAGCGCGCCCAGATGGAGAACGTCGGCCAACTTGCGATTTTCGTCGAAGACGAGCGCAGCGCCATTGATTGGCTTCGAACGCAATTGAAGGAAAGACCTCAGACGTATCAGGACATCATGCCGGACTTTATGCAGCAGCTTAGCGCGAGTTGGAAGAAGTGGGAGGCTCGGCCGGAACTTAAGGCACTCCTTGACCAAAACTTCCTCTGCTACGACGGCTCTGGTGAAGTTCCTAGTCAGATTCATAGTTACCTGAGTACTCAGTTCAAAGAGCTACGAAATCTTGCGAAAGATCACGCTCAACTACGGCAGAAGGGCAAGGAACGCTGGTATGTGCCGGATCCTAAGAAGAATGTGGATGTCGATACACTTAGGAACAAGCGACTGCTTGAGGAGTTTTGGGGTTACTTGCCCGAAGGTTATCTTCCCGCTGCTCGCACGCCAGACCGAAACCCAACCTTGCTAATTCCGGGTCTAAGCACGCCCCGCCCGAAAGTGCCACGGTCCAAAAAGCTCAAGCAGGTTCGCACTGAGGCGGTGCGGGTGGGTTTCAAATACTGTTATCAGCAAAAAGACTATCCAACGATCCTCGCAGTTGCCGACATGCTACCCGAGAGCGTCCTCAACGAGGACGAGCAGCTTCAGATGATTTACGACAACGCGGCCCTACGTGCGGGGGCCACGCCGTAAGGTGAAACTTAATGGACAACCTCTGGATATGGAGCCTCCCTCACCAGCAGGCCGCTCGGATTGAGGAACGCGTCGCCCTCTGGGGCGATGAGGCTCTGCGCATCTGGCTGCCGCAGGAAGA
>Ga0182027_10009584_pt1 | contig 13879 bp, 8 predicted proteins | sample 712E1DmetaG_FD_121300 | JGI IMG/M metagenome (GOLD analysis project Ga0182027, IMG submission 121300) | Permafrost microbial communities from Stordalen Mire, Sweden - 712E1D metaG (Illumina Assembly) | ecosystem: Environmental > Terrestrial > Soil > Wetlands > Permafrost | place: Sweden...
ACGCGGAAACCCAATTTGAGGCGGCCTGCCAGTTGGCGCCGACCAACCGGCTGTTCCAGCTCAATCTCGCCGTCATTCGCCTTGGCTCGACCAACACCGCCGCCGCCGATGACGCCCGCGCCAGACTGAAAACATTTTCCAGCGACACCAACCTCGCCCTCCCGGCGTTGCGCTCGTTGGTGGCGGATCGTCTGATACACAACGACGCCGGCGGCACCCTGAATTATTCGACCCAATTGCTGGCCAACGCGCAGGCGACCTTGGACGACCGGCTGCAATACCTCGGCATCCTGAAACACCTGCAAAGTCCCGTGCTGACCGTCCAATTGAAGGCCCTGCAAGCGGATGCGGCGACCAACGCGACCATGGCGGCCCAAACCGCCTCGTGGATGGAGGCCAACGGTTTCCTGTCCGAGACTGCCGGCTGGTTGCACACCCTGCCCGCCGCCATCCAGACCGAGACACCGGTGCGGCTCGCCTTGGTGGATTGTTACCTCACCACCAGCAACTGGCTGGCGCTGCGCAATCTCACGTCCGCCGGCAATTGGGGGGAAACAGATTTCCTGCGGCTGGCGTTTTCGTCCCACGCATGGACCGAACTCGGCGAGCCATTTCTGGCGGACGGCAACTGGCGCTCGGCGGCAAGTGAGGCGAACGGACGGCTGGGCGGCTTGGCGGCGCTGCTGGAACTGGCCAACCGCTGGCAGTTGCCGCGCGCACAACAGGATTTGCTCTGGCGCATCATCCGGGGATTTCCCGACGCACGCTGGGCGCAGAGCACCCTGGAACACCTCTATCTTGACGCCGGCAACACGGCCGGGCTGTATCAACTCTACTTGACACTGCTTCCCCGTTATCCGCAGAACGTGCTGCTGAAAAATAATCTGGCGACCGCGGCGCTGGTGTTGAAAACCAACGTGCCCAATGCCTGCCAGTGGGCGGCGGAAATCTACGCCCAAGCCCCCACCAATGCCGACGTGGTCTGCACCTACGCCTACGCGCTGCATCTACAGGGCCGGAACAAGGAGGGACTCGGCGTTTTGCAAAAACTCAAGCCATCGCAACTCGAACAGCCGTCCATAGCGCTTTATTACAGCGTTCTGCTGTCCGCCACGGGCAAAGCCAGCGAAGCCGCGCCCTATCTTCAAATCGCCCGGACCAAAGGCCGGTTGTTGCCGGAAGAAAAACAGTTGTTGACGGACACGGACAAAATAAACCAAGCGAAATGATGTTTTCGCGCCGTTTGCCAATGGCACCGCCGTCAATTGTAAAAACGCCCGGCGCTGCCGCCAACGAAGCCCAGACACCTTGAGGTAGCGAAGGCGCGTTGCGCCCTCGCCGTCGCCGAGCGCAGCGTCAGGCGACGGAATTAAATCACGGACAAACGGCACGTTCGCTCCGCGGCGTCCCTACCGGCGCGCCGCGCCGTCCATGCACAAATTTTGATTTGCCCGAATGGCGACGCTCGCGCTATTTTTCCCGTGTGGATTTGCCGCGCAGAAAAACCCTGCCTCATGAAATCCCGTTGTGGATTGGTCCGCGCAAGGAAATTTATTTCATCACCATCAATTGCCAGAAGCGTTGCCAATATGGTGGGGACATCGCAGCGCGATGTCCATGGTGAGGCGGCGGTTTTGGCGCGCGAGATTCAAAATCTGAAACAAAATGCAATGACCGGCAGCCGGTTATTGCCGGGGGAAATCACGGCGGATTTTTCGAAGGGCGCACTATTGCCTCGGTTGATTGACGGGCTGGAGAAACTGGCCTAAAACTGCCTCGTTAACCGCCTGAATTTGAAAAACTTGTGAATTAATTATTTTGAAAATTCTTTTTGACAGGAATGGTTTATTCGTCTATAATTACCATTGGTCTGTGAAGTTGTAAAAAATTCCGCAAAAATTATGAAAGCTCTAAAAAATGCCATGTTTGCAGTCGTGGGTGTTGCTCTTGCGATGGCCATGAATGCCAGTGCCGGTGACAGCACGGTTCCCAATCCTTATTTTGCGGTTTTGAGCGGCACCACTGCCGCGGAATTGCCCGCCAAGTCGGCGGAACTGGTCGCGAAAGCCGATGCCCAGCAGCGCCAGCAGACGACCATTGATGTGGTCAACGCGGCAGTGCCATTGAACCCGGCGGCGGCCCCGGCAATTGTGGGAAGCATTGCGCAATCGGCCCCGGAGATGGCGGCGATTGCAGCGGCCACAGCGGTCGGCTTGGTGCCGAACCACGCAGCAGCGATTGCGCGCGCGGCGGCGGCGGCGGCCCCAAAGCAGGCGGGCAGAATTGTCGAGGCCATCTGCCGCGTGCTGCCCGCAGCTTATGTTGAAGTGGCCGAGGCGGTGGCTGATGTGGTTCCCGGCGCAGGCAAGGAAATTTTGGCGGCCATTCCCACGGCCATTCCCACGCTCAATGATACATTCAATAAAGTCCTGGCCAGCTATAACGGAAAGGTTCCATCGGTGAGCACAGTTCTCATTCAAGTTCAGTCAAGTGTGCCGGTCGCAACGGCGGCGCAATTGCCGCAATCAACATTTGCTTCACCGGCGCTGGCCGGCCCGACTCCCGGCCCGCCTTTCGTGCCGACTGTCGGCCCGCCTTTTGGTGGGCCGCCTGCAAACCACCAAAACCTCGATCCAGGTTCCGGCGGTCAAGTGACGAGTCGCGATTACTCGGCGCCCGTGCCGCCGTAATTTTATAACTTTGAAGTTTTTTATTCCCACCCATCTTCGCTGGTCGAAGATGGGTTTTTTATTTTTTGCACCGGGTTTCGTGAGCCGCGTTGCGGAAACGCGCCTTACAGGAATCGAGACGCCGCCCGGTTTTGACTCGACATTGAAGCGCAAGCGATGGTTTGCTGTTGGTTGTCTTATGCAGAAGGTAAAAACCCTCCACCTCCTGGCAGTTCTGGCAATGGCCATTGGGGCGTCGAATCCATTGCGCGCCGGTGAACCGACGCTCGGCGACGCGCCGACTGCGCCAAAGGATGTTTCGGGATTGCCCGGCCGCGGCCCGCATCCGTTGGGCGTCACGGGCGGCTTCAACGTGGACACCAGTTCGCGCGAGCAAGTGCGCTCGTTTTACAACGCCGTTTATACTTCATCGAGTGGCGTGCCGATAAACACTTCAGCGGTTACCTCAAGCTGCACGCCGGGCACCAATTCCACGGCCTTTCAGGAAGTCGTGCTGCGACGTATCAACTGGTTTCGCGCGATGGCCGGATTGCCGGCGGCGGTCGCTTTCGATTCCGGTAACAACACCAAGGATCAGGCCGCCGCGCTGATGATGTCGGCGAACAATCAATTACAACATACCGCTATACCGCCCACCTGGAGTTGTTTCAGGACCGACGGAACCAATGCCGCGGCCAATTCAAATCTCGCGCTGGGTTACGACGGCCCGGACGCGATCACGGCTTACATCCAGGATTTCGGCGCGAATAATTATCAAACCGGCCATCGGCGCTGGATTTTGTATCCGCAGACACAGATGATGGGCGCCGGCGATGTGCCGCAACAAAACAGTTTTGACGCGGCCAATGCCACCTGGGTCATGGACGCAAATCTTTATGGCTCGCGTCCGGCGACGCGCACGCCTTATGTCGCATGGCCGCCGGCCGGCTATGTGCCTTATCCAGTCGTGTATCCACAATGGTCGTTTGCCTTGTCAAATGCGGATTTGAGCGCCGCGACGGTGAATATGAAGAGCAACGGCGTCAGCATGACCGTGACAATACAACCGTATCTGACGGGTTATGGCGAAAATACCTTGGTGTGGTATCCAACGAGCCTTGATCCAACGAGTGCGGGAACGGTGTTTCCATTTAATGGAACGGATACGGTTTATACCGTGACGTTAAGCAACGTCATAACCAGCGCGGGGGCACAATACTTCTCCTACACGGTAACTGTGTTCGACCCGGCGGTGCCGGGCGCGGATTATTTTCCACCGATCATCAGCGGAACCAACCGGCCGTCGGTCAATGCGAACAATGCCTACGCCTGCACCCCCGTGCCCGACCCCAATGTGACGGGTTACCAATGGCTGACCTCGCAAAGCGCCAACGGCAATCTTTTCGACGGCGCGGAAGGCGGCCTGGTGAATTTCACGGCCACCACAACGACCGGTTATTCGGTCATTACAAACATGGCGGGAGCATCGGGGAGTTTTTCCTTTTACCTGGCCATGCCATTACCGGCGGCGGACCAAATCCTTCAGTTGAACGAATTGCTGTTTCCGGCGACCAACACCACCGTCACATACAAAAGCCTCCTCGGTTATGCCACCACCAATCAGATTGCAAAAGTGCAGGTGTCCGCTGATGGCGGGGAAGCCTGGCAGGACATTTACAGCCAGACCGGTTCGGGCGGGTCTGGAGAATCTTCTTTCACTACCCATTTGCTTTCGCTGTCCAATTACGCCGGCACGCCGGTTTTGCTCCGATTCAATTATCATTTCAGCGCCAGCGGCAACGGGACTTTTTACGGGCAAATCCTCACCAGCCCGCCGGTCGGCTGGTTTCTCGACAATATTGTGGTTACCAACACATCGCAATTGATCAACCTGGTCACCAACACCACCGCCTCGACTAATTTCACTTTCACGCCATCACAGGCGACAAATTACTGCATGGAAGCGCGCGCGTTGATTTTCACTCAATTCCCACTAGATTTCGGCCCGGTCAAGCCGGTTGCGGCCATTGTGGGTCCGCCGGTCATCGCTTTGAGCGCCCCCGTCATCTCCGGCAATCAGGTGCAGCTCAATTTCACCGTCGCGTCCGGCATAGCGGCCACGTTCCATTTGCTGCAAGTGGACCAACTCGGCGGGACGTGGCTCACCAACGCCAGCGCCTTGCTGACCACCAATGTTCCCGGCAGTTCGTATCGGTTCACGACCACGAACGATTCGGTTACGCGGTTTTACCGCATTCAATCGCCGTGAACCACGCGCAGGTAATTGCCGGTGCAATCCGCAAAAAAACCCATGGTTATCAAAGGCATAATCCCGAAATTTGTGATTTGAAAGTTTGATTGCATGCCAGCCTTCAATCATTTTATTTTCCATGTTCAATAAGGTGAAATTCGTATTTAAGGCAAACGGCAAATGCTGGATGCCGTTGGTGTGCGTCTGGCTTTGCGCGAGCTGGAGCCGGGGTGCGGTTTACACTGTCACCACCACGGCGGACAGCGGTGCTGGCTCGTTTCGCCAGGCCATTCTGGATGCCGACACAGACCCGGGGCCAAACAGCATTGTTTTTCAAATCAGCGGGACGCCGCCGTTCACCATCACGCCGCTCACGGTTCTGCCGGCGCTGGGCAATCCGACAACGATTGACGGCACCACGCAGAATGGTTTCACGAGCGCGCCGGTGATCGAATTAAACGGCGCTTCGGCGGGCGCGACCGCGGCCGGGTTGCAGTTGCTGTCCGGTTTCAGCACCGTGCGCGGGCTGGCGATCAACCGGTTTTCACTGCAAGGCATCGTATTGAGTGGTCCGGCCAATGTGATTCAAGGCAATTATCTCGGGACGGATGTGACGGGCGCCCTGGCTCGCGGCAACGGAAGTTTCGGCATTTGGGTGGAGAGTTCGGGCAACCTCATTGGCGGGACCAACTCCGGGAACGGCAACGTGATTTCCGGCGGCAACGACACGGGCATTTACATTTCCAACACCAGCAGCAACACGGTTCAGGGAAATTTGATCGGCCTCACGGTGGCGGGCGCCAGTGCGCTGGGGAACACCAACAACGGCGTGGTGATTGACGGAGGCGGCGGAAACTTGATTGGCGGCACGAATTCCGGCGCGCGAAACGTGATTTCCGGAAATGGCCAGAGCGGCGTTTACCTGTATGGCAGCGGCGCGACGGGGAATCGGGTTCAGGGCAATTACATCGGGGTGGGCATTTCCGGCAGCATGGTGGTCAGCAATGCGAATGACGGCATCACCCTCAATGGCGCGCCGGGCAACACGATTGGCAGTGCGGCGTCGGGCGGCGGCAACGTGATTTCGGGGAACGGATTTTCGGGGGTTGCGATGGATACCGGCGGTGCTTCCAATAACATTGTTTTGGGGAATTTCATCGGCACCGGCGCGACAGGAATGACGGCGCTGGGAAACCAAAATGCCGGGGTGACAATTTCGGCTGCCGCCGGAAATCAGGTTGGCGGCACGAATTCCGGCGCGCGAAATGTGATTTCCGGCAACGGTCAGAGTGGCGTTTACCTGTATGGCAGCGGCGCGACGGGGAATTGTATTCAGGGCAATTACATCGGTTTGGGCATTTCTGGCAGCATTGTGGTCAGCAATGCGAATGACGGCATCACCATCAATGGCGTGCCGGGCAATACGATTGGCGGCGGCAACGTGATTTCGGGGAACGGATTTTCCGGGGTTGCGATAGATGCCGGCGGTGCTTCCAATAACCTGGTTTTGGGGAATTTCATTGGCACCGACACGGCGGGGAAAACGGCGCTGGGAAATCAAAATGCCGGGGTGACAATTTCGGCTGGCGCCGGAAATCAGATTGGCGGCACGAATTCCGGGGCGGGCAATGTGATTTCCGGCAACAAGCAGGACGGAATTTTTCTGACGGTTGGCGCAGCGGGAAATCTGATTGAAGGAAACCTCATCGGCCTTTCGGCGGCGGGCACGAACGCGATACCCAACGGGTTCAACGGGATTTCGTTGAGCGGCGCAGTGTCGAACATCATCGGCGGCGTGGTTCCCGCCGCGCGCAACCTTATTTCCGGCAACACCTTCAACGGCGTCGGCATTTTGGCGGTCACGGACACGCTGAACACGATTTGCGGGAACTATATCGGCACGGATGTCACCGGCAAAAAGGCCGTGGCCAACGTCCTTGCCGGCGTCCGGGTTCAGGGCTGTTCCAACGTCATCGGCGGCGTGACGGCGGGGAGCGGCAACCTGATTTCCGGGAATGGCCAGCAAGGGGTGTGGCTGGTGGGGCTGGACGGCAATGTGACCGGGAATGCCATTCAGGGCAATCTCATTGGATTGGACGGAACGGGCATCAGCAGTTTGCCGAATGGAAATGCCGGCGTGGGCATTTCCAGCGCGGCGGGAAATCACATTGGCGGAACGGCGTCCGGGGCGCGCAATGTGATTTCAGCCAATGATGATGCGGGCATTGTTTTCATCGGCGCGGGAACGACCGGCAATCAGGTGCAGGGAAATTACATCGGCACCGATGCAACGGGCGCGCTCGGACGTGGCAATCGGTTTGAAGGCATTTATATGCAGGGTTCGCTAACGAATTCCATCGGTGGCAACGCGGCCGGAGCGGGGAATCTAATTTCCGGCAACAACACGCGCGGCCTCTGGCTGACGAATGCCTCGTGGAACGTGATTCAGGGAAATTTCATCGGCACGCAAGCGGACGGAACGAATGCCTTGGGCAACGCGGCTCATGGCATTGATCTGGATGTGAACGCAACCAACAACACCGTCGGTGGTGCGGCGGCGGGGGCGGGCAATCGCATCGCGTTCGCCCAGACCAATTATGCCGGCGTCCGCGTGCGCACGGGCGCATTGAACAATTTGATCAGCGGGAATGCCATTTTCAACAATGGCGCATTGGGAATTGACCTTGGCAACAACGGCGTCAATACCAGCGTGGATTGCGAGAACGGGGTCGCGGCCAACGCGGCCAACAAGGGACAGAATTATCCGGTCTTGACGAATGTCTATAGCGGCACCGCAACCCAAATCCGTGGCACGCTCGACAGCGGCGCTGGCAAGACTTACCTGCTCCAGTTTTTTTCGAGTCCGGCGGGTGACCCCTCGGGATACGGCGAAGGCCAGGTTTTTCTGGGCCAGACAAACCTGACCTTGGGCGCAACCATGTGCTCGTCGAATTTCACGGTGTTGCTGCCGGTATCCGTTCCGGCGGGCTGGGTGATCACTGCGACCGCGACCGACTCGGCCAACAACACCTCGGAATTTTCAGCTTGGACGAACGTGGTGGTTGTCCCCCAAGTGCTGACGAGCGCAGTCAACCCGGCCAGCCGGCAATTCTCCATCTCTTGGACCAACAACGGCGGGAGTTATGTTTTGCAGCAAACCCACAACTTGTCCCCGCCGGCGCAATGGTCAGTGGCGGGCGGCGCGCCTTGGCTGATGAACGGATTTTTTGTGGAGACAATGCCGGCGACCAATAGCAGCACTTTTTACCGGCTAATCGCCCAGTAAAATGCAGACATGAGAAACCCGGGTGACAACCTCGTCGTCAAACGGGTGAACTCGGAAATGTTTCCGAACTGATTTGGCTCAATTTCCGGGGAAGCCGGGCGAGGCCCGACCAAGCCGCACCTGGAATCCTTGCCGTTGAGGCAGCGTCCGGAACTGCTGTGCCTTCAAACATTGCGGCGGCGTTGCCGCCAGACGCGCAGGCTGCATAATGCCAGCAACCAGGCCCCGGCAATTGCGCCATACGCGCTGGGTTCGGGAACAGCACTGATCCCCTCAAATTCTGCGCCAAAGCCTGTTTCAGTGCCCGCCAACCCATTCAACTGCCAGCCGTTGTTATCATTATCAACATGATACCAATAGTCCCCATTATTTTGGCCGACGGTTGGCGAACTAAAAAGTTCCAATCCCGCTGTATCGCCGCCAGCCAGTCCGGTCACTTCAAAGGCTAGGGTGAAATCCTGGGGCACCGTTACTGACAGGCTGCTAATGGTGAGCGTCGCATAGTGGCCATAGCCATATTGCGTCGGAGTCTCAAGAGCAAACGAACCACTGTTGTAAAGAATTGTGGAGGGCGTGTTCTCAAAACCGTTACCATTGGGGGAGCCAATATTGCCATCATTGGCATATAAAAGAATGTCCATTTGAACGTCGCCGCTAAAGCTGGCATTCGGGCTGTAATATTCAAATTTAAAAGAGGTCAGAGTATAGGAAGAGGCAGCGCCAGCCATTTCAATTTCGTCGCCAATGGTCGTGCTGTTCACGAAATTCAAGCTGCTGCCCGTGTCAGTTGAGGCATTACTGTATAATATTTGCGTTCCATAAACGGCCGCATTGGTTGTGAGAAACAGTCCTGCGCCAACGGCAATCATCTTCTGAACAACGGTTTTCATAATGGTTTAATAATGTGCCATTCCGGCCTCTGCCACGTCTGCAATTGAAAGCATGCTACCGTTGTGTGTGTTCGTGTGTCAAAATAAATTCTTCAATTATTCGGGATCAAGCCGGTATGCGGGTGCGGAACGGCAACGTGAATAATTTCATCAGCGGCAATGCGATTTTCAGCCTGGAACATTGGAGATTGATTCGGGCCACCTCCGAGTTTTCAGCATGAACTCCAGTTGTATTGGCTCCGCCTCTGCAACCGGTCTTTTCATCAAATTTCCTTTTCTGAACCCATTAACGGCGGGAGTTTTGTATTGGAACAACCTACTCAACTCAATTTCCGGCGGAGCAGGGCGAGGCCTGACAAAGCCGCACCGAGAAGCATCGCTGTTGAGGCAGGGTCCGGAACTGAAAATATTGCGCCAAAGCCTGTTTCCGTGCCCGCCAGCGCATTCAACCGCCAGCCGGTGCCGTCATCCCACCAATAATCCCCATAATTTGAGCCGACGGTTGGCGAACTAAAAAGTTCCACTCCCACTGTATTGCCGCCCAGTCCTGCCACATCAATGGCCAGGGTGAAATCCTTGGGCACCGTTATGGGTGATCCTGACAGGTCAAAATTGAGCGTCGCATAGCTGCCATAGCCATTTTGCGTCGGAGTCTGAAGAGTAAACAAGCCACTGTTGAAAAGAAGAGTGCCGGGAGTGTTAAAATAACCATAACCATTAAGGGGCCCATTATTGGCATATAACATGACGTCCATAGTGACAGCGCCGCTAAAGGTGGAATTCGGGCTGTAATATTCAAAGGAAAAAGAGGTCAGAGCATAAGAAGAGGCAGCGCCAGCCATGACAACTTCGTCGCCAATGGTCGTGCCGGTCACGAAATTCAAGCTGCTGCCCGTGTCGGTCGTGGAATCACTGTATATTGTGGTTCCATATACGGCCACATTGGTTGTGAGAAACAGTCCCGCGCCAGCGGCGATCATTTTCTGAACAATGGTTTTCATTAAGTTTTTAGCTTGTTTGCCTTGATGGCGGTTTTCCACTTTTATACCCAGCAAAATACACTTTATCACGCAGTTGTGAGCCAATTATGTGCCATTTCAATAGAAACTTGTTTGCAATATCATAAAATAATACAATGTGTTAGAAGTCAACAAGTTGCAATAACGCTGCGGACCGTCGGAAGAACTATTCAGAACTAAAAAGTGTAACTAAAACCGACGCTTTTCATGGCAAAATCGAAACAATTACAGGCATGAAATGTTATAACATATTGAACCTAAATATATTGCTTTATGTTTGGCCGATCCTGGTTTAATTGTAAAGAAGTCCGACGTATTTAAGGCGAGCTAATTACATTGTATAATGAAAACTATTAGGTGTAATATATCATATTGAATCTCAATATATTGCTTTATGTTTGAACGATCTTAGGAAAGTTTTGAAAGTGTAAAATTCTCCGTCGCTTTTTATGCTCTATCGTGACAAAGCTTGGTTTTCGGTGGGAAGCGCAAAACGACTTGCGCCCGATGACCGAACGGTGGTTTTTGTAGCGCCAGGACCTATTGCGGTAAGAATTATCCAATTTTCTTACTGTTTTTCCCTGTCAAAAGTCCATCGCCGCCCGACCTGCGCAAGGTGCTGCAAATGCAATCTATATGGATATGCGCCTTGCCGGATTTAGGGCCGTCTCGACGGTTAAATGTCGGGATTGTTTACGGTTTTCATACGGGTGATAATCCGCCTAATTTTAGACATTTTTGCTTGCCTAAAATGGCTTGCAGCGCAGGCGGGATAATCCCGGCGGCAAAGGCATATAATATGCTTTAGCACTCCAGCGACCGTTTAGCGCGTTGCGTCGGGAAATGAATACTTTCAGCCAGGAATTGGCACAATACATAATCAGTTGTTTGCTGGGATTGGGGGTCAGCGCCACTATGATCGCTCTCATTCTGACGTTTCAACGTCATTACAATTGGGCGTCCCGGAAAGAAGAACTTCACCACACGCATAAATCTTCAATTCTCCGTTTTGGAGGCATTGCTTTGGTTGCTGCTTTTGTTTCAGTGGTCATCCTTTTATGGGCGGGATTGGGGAAATCATTTGCTCACGAGTCGGTATGTTGGAAAATCGTGGCGTTATCCCTTGCCATGTTCGGGCTGGGATTACGGGACGATTTTCGTCCGTTGGGGGCAAAATGCAAATTGACCGGGCAATTGTTGATTGCCAGCGCTGCCTATTTTCTGGGGATCAACATCCACACGTTTCAAATTCCTTTCCTGCATCAGTTCATTGATCTGGGAATCTGGTCCTGGCTGGTGACCGTGTTTTGGCTTGTGGCCATGACAAACCTGGTCAATTTGATTGACGGCGTGGATGGTTTGGCGGGCGGCATTTGCCTGATGTTGATGCTCCTGCTGACTTCTGTGGGATTCGGCGCCGACAGCATGTCGTTCATTGCCGCCGGAATGGCTGGGGCCTTGCTCGGTTTTTTGTGGTTTAACTTTCCACCGGCGCGAATATATATGGGCGATGGCGGCGCATATTTTCTCGGGTTCCTGATTGGCAGCATGACGATTGTCAACTCGCAGAAAGGCACCATATTTTCCGCGCTGATCGCGCCGCTGTTCGTTTTGGCGTTGCCGATCTTGGACACCACTCTGGCCATTTTGCGGCGCGGGTTTCGGGGGCTGCCACTATTTCGCCCGGATCGGAGGCATATTCATCATCACCTGCTTGAACGAGGCGTCTCACGTAAAAAAGTCGTTCTGGGACTTTACCTCTTCACTGCATTTTTCCTCTTGCTTGGATTTGCGGCCTTTTGGTGGCACGGACAGCACCTACCAATACTTTTGGGGGTTGGCACTTTGGCTTTACTAGTGACGGCGGGGAAATGCAGTTTCAGTCGTAAATGGTTTAACGTCGGGCGTGTGGTGAGCAACTCGCTGGCCGAGCGTTCGGAAATTCACTACGCCATCTGCCACTCAAACTGGCTCGCCATGGAAGGCGCACGCAGCCGAGGCATCGAAAACCTGTCCGAAGACGTGGCATTCATCGCCCGCAAACTTGGTTTTGCGAGAGTCCAAATTCGATTGGAAGACGGCGAGAAAGTATGGCAACTGGTCGAGATAAACGAGGAAGATTGCCACCACTACCGGCACCCGTTGCCAGGTCATCACTACTGTTTTTTGAATTTGAGTGTGCCATGCCGGTCGTTGGAGGGAACAATGGTTCAAGATACGCAAAAAGCAGAATACGAGACATTGAGCGAACTCCTGGCCGAGGGCTGGATCAAGGCGGTTGCGGCTTGGGAAAAGCAGCACCAACTGCCTATGCGCTTTGACCGGCGGGCGACTCCAGTTCGCGAAATGCAGCCCAGGGAAATTTTCGTGGCGCATGCTGAAGTCTGAAGTAATTTGATTCCCTTGGATCCACAGGTAATCCTTTGGCAAAGCTGAAGATTGCCTGTGGATTCAATCATCCATTGGTGGAGGCCAGACCATGAATGCCAGCGCACTTAATCATCTCGAATGGCGGCGGCGGATGTTGCTTGGACAGCTTCAAGCTGCCGATGTCAATCTGCGGGCAGGTCTGCATCAGCACGGCATGGATGCCATCGTCCGTGCCCATTGGGAACGGGCGCTCGCCCACATACGCGAAGCCTCCATTGCAATCAACGAGCAAACTACAATTCGCACCGTTCAGGAACTGGCGGATCAGCTCATGCGTATCGAACAAATGCAAGCTGACTTTGTTAGCGGGCACTTGAAAAGCGGACATTTTGAGGGACGCATTGCGTTTGGAGCGGTAGAGCCGCACAAGACGCGATGAATCAACTCAATCCATTGCATAATGGAAATCAATCGCGGGCCAATCGGTGCCAGAGGCAATTCAAAAGCGGTTACCCGACAGTTGTTGCAAATAAGGCAACCACTGAATTCAGCCCCCGGCGGCTTGTCCAATTCAAAGTTTGACTTTGAAGCAGGCAAAGCCATAGAATGGTGGCCGTTATGATAGCTCGCGACATCGAACCCCGGTTGAAATCGCTGGCGAAGCAATTCCCGGCCATGGTTTTGACCGGTCCACGCCAAAGCGGCAAATCCACCGTTTGCCAAAAGGTATTTGCTCATCTGCCTTACGTCACGCTGGAATCCCCGGACGTGCGGGCGTTCGCGTCGGAAGACCCGCGCGGCTTCCTCAAGCAATTTCCGGAGGGGGCGGTTTTGGATGAAATTCAAAATGCCCCGCAGATCACCTCCTACTTGCAGGAAATCATTGACCGGGAACCGGCGCCGGGCCGGTGGGTTTTGACCGGTTCGCACAATTTTACGGTGATGGAATCCACCAGTCAATCGCTGGCGGGGCGCTCGGCGGTGGTCCATCTGCTGCCGTTGTCCCGGGATGAAGTGGTCCGGTTTTCCCAGCATCCAAAGACCCTGAATGAAACGCTTTTGACCGGGGGCTATCCCCGCATATTAGACCGCAAGTTGAGACCGGCGGACTGGCTGGCTTCGTATGTGGCGACGTATTTGGAGCGGGATGTTCGTTCCATCACAAACGTGGGGGATTTGACGGCCTTCCAACGATTTGCGCAATTGAGCGCGGGCCGGCTGGCGCAACTGCTCAATTTTTCGTCCTTGGCAGCTGATTGCGGGGTGTCGCAACCAACCGCCAAAGCCTGGTTGTCGGTGTTGGAGGCGAGCTTCATTGCCTTCCGGTTGCCCAGCTATCATGGCAACATCTCCAAGCGGCTGATCAAAATGCCCAAGCTGCATTTCCACGATGC
>Ga0182027_10009585_pt1 | contig 13878 bp, 9 predicted proteins | sample 712E1DmetaG_FD_121300 | JGI IMG/M metagenome (GOLD analysis project Ga0182027, IMG submission 121300) | Permafrost microbial communities from Stordalen Mire, Sweden - 712E1D metaG (Illumina Assembly) | ecosystem: Environmental > Terrestrial > Soil > Wetlands > Permafrost | place: Sweden...
CCAAAATGTGACCAACAGCAGAAACACGATCACCACCGATTGAATCACGCGGCTGACCGTTAACAATCCAAGCGGCGTATGGCCATGTGAAAGAAGAAAACGTTCCAGGGAATCCTTGTATACATCGAAATAACCCTGGCCGAAACCCCGGTACTGCGGGAAATAGATTAACATACCCAGGGCGATGATCCACATGGTGGTGACGGCGGGGTGATAATCATAGACCGTATTGGCAAAAGCTCGTTGTCCGAGGGCAAAATAGAAATCGGACCCGGCGGTAAGCCAGTAGGGTTCATCCACAGTGGCGAACTGGTTGATCGCGATCAGGCGCGGGATGATCAATAGCGCACTCAATAAAACAAAAAAAATGATTTGTGCGGGACGTGATTTCATAAAACCGATTATACCTGCGCAAAGGTTGAGCGCGGTCTCAGGCTTGACCCCCTTGTTATATATGCCTACATAAAGTGCCACTTTGTCCCTGATTTAATAGATCAAAATTGCACAAAGTTCTTAGTATAATAACCTTAAAAAATTGAATTCCTCTTAGCGCGCCGCTGAACCGCAGACAATACCCTTTGAGGATCCAAAGTATACTTGTCGTAGTTTCGCTGTTGTCATTTTTCAATGGAGCTGCCTCATGGCTCAAAGAAAAATCAAGGTCGGTGATAATTCGGAGGTCGGCAGGGAAGAGACCATTGTACGCGATGAACGGAGCGCGCGCCACAGGGAGACGGAATTGCGACAACGTGTGCGTTATCTTACCGCCGCCCTGGTCCTTACATTTATTGTTGCCCTTTCCTTTGGAATTCAAGCGCGACAATACCGCTCCGGGGAACTGGCCGTGCAATCCATCTCGGTTCGAAACACAAATCTCCCACTCTCGATGCGGCTGGGAATAGAAGCCTATCGGACTTTCGATACCAGCCTGGCGCGCAGCGCGTTATTGGATATTGCCGAGGCCCCCCTGCCGTTTATCCAGGTTCTTGAAGGGCATACTTCTGATGTAGAAAGCGTGGCCTTCAGCCCGGATGGCAAAACGCTCGCCTCCGGCAGTTTTGATGGCACAATCATCCTGTGGAATGTAGCCACCCGCCGCGCCATCGGTCAGCCGCTCAAGGGGCATACCGGTTTGATATACAGCGTGGCCTTCAGCCCGGACGGCAAAACTCTCGCCTCCGGCAGCAATGACAGTACGGTCAGATTGTGGGATGTGGCCACCCGCCAGCCCATCGGCCAGCTGCTCCTTACGGATATGGTTTTCAGCGTGGCCTTCAGCCCGGATGGCAAAACGCTTGCCTCCGGCGGTAATGGGACACTTGTCCTGTGGGATGTGGCCACCCGTCAGCCCATCGGTCAGCCATACACTGGAGAAAGATATGGATTTGGCGGTCTTACCTTCAGCCCCGACGGCAAAACACTCGCCTACATCTACGGTAACGGTGACGCCATCACCCTGTGGGATGTGGCCACCCGCCAGCCCATCGACCAGCTCCAAACTTATGAGGTCAACAGTATTGCCTTCAGCCCCGACGGCAAAACTCTCGCTGCCGGCAGTGCCGACGGCACCATCAACATGTGGGATATGGCCACCCGCCGGCCCATTGCTCATCCGCCCACGGAACTAATTTTTGTTAGAAGTATAGCCTTCAGCCCGGACGGCAACCTGCTTGCCTCCGGCAAGGATGACGGTACCATCAAGTTGTGGGAGAAAGAAGGTAGTGCCGGCTTCAACGGTACCTACATGGGTTCTCTCGCCGGGCATACCAGGCCGGTGACCAGCGTGGACTTCAGCCCGGACGGCAAAATGCTCGCCTCCGGCAGCATGGACGGTACCATCGTCTTATCGAATTTATCCGTCTTGACTGCCACGAGTGAATACGATATGGAAAGCCCCATCGGTCAGCTCATCGCCTGGGGAGGAAAAACCTACAAGGCGAATGATTTAATCGACATGTACTTCAGCCCGGCATCCGGCAGTGCTGAAAAAGAGGAGATATGGTGGGATGCGATCACCCGCCAACCCATCGGTCAGTGGATCAAGGATAAAACGAGTGCGGTAACCGTCAGCGCGGCCTTCAGCCCCGATGGCAAAACACTCGCCTCCGGCAGTTATGACGATTCCATCATCCTGTGGAATGTGGCCACCCGCCAGCCCATCGGCCAGCCGCTCAAGGGACATACCGGTAATGTAAGCAGCATGGCCTTTAGTCCGGATGGCAAAACTCTCGCCTCGGGCAGTATGGACGGCACCATTATTTTGTGGGATGCGCTCACCCGCCGGCCCATGGGTCAGCCTCTCACGGGGCCTACCGGTAAGGTTATCACTGTAGCCTTCAGCCCGGACGGCGAAACTCTCGCCAGCGGGGACGGTGACGGCACCCTCACTTTGTGGGATATGGCCACCCGCCGCGCCATCGGCCGGCCGCTTACAGGACATACTGCGCAGATAACCAGCCTGGCCTTCAGTCCTGACGGCAAAACACTCGCCTCCACCGGCAATGACGATACCGTTATCCTGTGGGATGTAGCCACCCGCCAGATGACCGGTCCGCCGCTATCGATATATCCTGATTATTGGATTGCAGGTAGTGTGGCCTTCAGTCCGGACGGCAAAACGCTCGCATATGACAATGGTCATGGTACGATCGTTTTGTGGGACGTGGCCACGCACCAGATGATGGGTCGGCCGCTCACGTTTTGGGAGCCGGACAACATATATACCAACTCGGAAGGGGATGTGATATATTCCAGAGGGGACAACAGGGTAACCAGGGTGGCCTTCAGTCCCGATGGTAAAACCCTCGTATCCGAAGGCAATGACGATATCGTAATTCATTGGGATCTTGACCCGCAATCATGGATTAAAAAAACCTGCCAGCGCGTCGGACGCAACTTCACGCGCGCCGAATGGGCGCAGTATTTCCCCGGCGAAACTTATCGCGCCACCTGTCCGCAGTGGCCGCTGGAGCCGGAGCTTGCACCGGCGTCCAGCCCAACGCCATAAATACTTTGGAGTAGAACATTGCGCGTATGGCGCCCGATATTTGGGTGTGGTGGCGGTAAAACCTGCCAATCCATTGGCGGGGATGGGAGTGACAGTGAAGAAGATAGCGGACAAGGCGAAGGAAGAAGCAGCAACCTAAAAACCTTCCCAAGCACCCCACAAATCCTTTTGCGTTTCGGACAATACGGCCATTAAAGTTGGATTTACTGAACCACTGGATCGTTTCATATTTCCCTCCGAACCCAAATAACGATCTGAATAAGATCTCAAACAGGACCTTTGTAATCAATCTCCATATAACCCTCAACCTATCCGCGGATTATCACTAGCATATAAAATTATTTCTTTATAAAACCGGAATCTCCGTGAGACTTAGCCGGGACCAAATACCTTCAAAAATAAAAATTTCAAGACCAATGATACTCAATTTGGGACAGAGTGGCACATTTTAGGGACTTATATAACAAGGGGGCTTCAGTCTTGACAGTCCCATCGTTTTGCAGATAATTACTGAAATCGTTCTTCCATGGGCATGGACGGAGGAAAGTACGTCAGTGAAAGCCGACAGGGACGCCGGAGCACCTCCCCTGATAAGGATGGGTGATTGAGACTCTGGCACGGTGGTACCTGAAGGAAGTTCCCTCCTGAGCCGCCTGAGTGAATGGGACACCTAGTAGTTCAGGCCGTGATCTCGACGTTATCCGGGAAACCGATGTCGGTCGGTTGGAAAAGTGAGCCTGGTCAGGCTAATTTGGGTGGTACCGCGGGATCTCCCTCCCGTCCCATTTGTGGGCGGGAGGTTTTATTTTTTTTAGGAATTATATTTGTATGGAGAGAATAGGTTCAGAGGAATTTATTTACTACTCTCCCAATTCTCTTGTACGGAGGCTTATATGCTCGATAACCTGAGTGAGATTGAGAAAACCGCGTTGGATGCCCTTGCTTCAGTAAGTGCCGAGTCGGAGTTGGACGAGTGGCGTGTAACCCATCTTGGGCGTAGCTCCGCCTTGATGCAGTTCTTCGGCAGTCTGGGCACACTATCAAAAGAAGACAGGCCCGTTGCCGGGCAGGCGGCAAACCGGGTTAAGGCGGCGCTCGAAGCTGCGCTGGTCGAAAAATCTGAAGCCGTTAGGAAGTCCGCTCTGAAGCGCTCCCTGAGTGAAGATAAGTTGGATGTAACCCTGCCAGGTCGTACTACCCATCATGGCCGGCTCCATCCCTCCACGCAACAATTGCGTCGTGTGCTGTCGATCCTGGCCGAGATGGGATTTCAGGTCTATAACTCGCGCGATGTCGAATCTGATGAGATGAACTTCCAGCTGCTAAACTTTCCCCCCGATCACCCGGCGCGTGACATGCAGGATTCATTGTATGTTGTTTCCGGCGATGCTCTGCCGGGATCGGGGCAAAATCGTTCCGACAATCCGATTTTGCTGCGTACCCAGACCTCCCCCGGCCAGATGCGTGCCATGCGTGAGTTTGCCGCGCTCGACCCGAAGGATCCACCACCCATTCGCATCGCCGTGCCTGGAATGTGCTATCGTCACGAGCAAATCACCGCGCGTTCGGAAGTCCAATTCAATCAGGTGGAAGGCTTGGCTGTAGGTGAAGGCATCACCTTCAGCGACTTGAAGGGAACCCTTTCCAATTTCGCCCGCCGTATGTTTGGACAGAACACTCGGACGCGCTTCCGGGCCTCATACTTTCCGTTCACGGAACCGTCTGCAGAAATGGACGTGGAATGCTTTGTGTGCGGCGGTAAGGGATGTGCCGTCTGCAAGAATTCGGGGTGGCTGGAGATTCTGGGCTCGGGGATGGTGCATCCGACCGTGTTGCAGAACGGTGGATATGACCCCCGCAGATATACCGGCTTTGCGTTTGGCATGGGACCTGAACGCCAGTTTATGTTGAGATACCGTATCAATGATATTCGCTATTTCTGGGGAAACGATATTCGTTTCCTTGACCAATTCTAGGATTCCAGAATGAAAATACCTCTATCATGGCTCACAGACTTCATTGATCTCGACGGCTTGTCCATTGAAGACATCGCCCGGAAACTGACTCTCGCCGGTCTTGAAGTGGACGGGATCGAATACGTGGGTCTGCCCCTGCCCGTCTATAAGGATGATGAGCGGCATGAATTCAAGACCAGCGGGATCTCCTGGGATAAGGACAAGATCGTCGTGGCTGAAATCCGCGAGGTTATGCCGCATCCCAACGCCGACCGATTAACACTTTGCGACCTCTTCGACGGCCGTGAAGTACATACGGTCCTCACCGGCGCCCCCAATATCTTTCATCTGAAAGGTCAGGGCAAACTGCCGAAACCGCTCAAGGTCGCTTATGCCAGGGAAAACGCTACCCTGTACGACGGCCACGCCGAAGGGCTGCAGTTGATGACCCTCAAGCGTACAAAGATCCGCGGTGTCGAGTCATACTCGATGGTATGTTCCGAAAAGGAACTCGGCATCTCTGAGGATCATGAGGGCATTATATTGCTCGATGAGGATGCACCGGTCGGCATGCCGCTTGCCGATTACATGGGTGATGCAGTCCTGGATATCAGCATCCTGCCTAATATGGCGCGCAACGCTAATGTGATCGGCGTGGCGCGTGAACTGTCCGCTTTGACCGGACGCGAACTCATAAAGCCAGGGATTAAGTACAAGACGGAGGGTGTTTCGATTGAGAAGCTTGTTACGATCGATATCACCAACCCTGAGCTCAACCCGCGCTTTGTGCTTGGGCTGATCCGCAATGTGGAGATCAAGCCCAGCTCGTATCAGGTCCAAAGGCGTCTTAAACTGGCAGGCATGCGTCCCATCAACTGCATCGTGGATGCCACCAACTACGCCATGCTCGAAATCGGCGAACCGCTGCATGCCTTCGATTACGATGTGCTCAAGGAACGTGCGGGGAATAAACCGGTGAGAATCTCTACACGCCCGGCAAAAGACGGTGAAAAACTAACCACCCTCGATGGAGTGGAACGGACGCTCACCTCCCTGAATGTCCTGGTCTGCGATGATAAGGGTCCGCTCTCGCTCGCAGGTGTAATGGGTGGGGCCGAAAGCGAAGTGTACGATGCCTCCAAGGAAGTCCTGGATGCGAAGGGCATTGAACTGAAAACCGGCACAATAAATCAAGGCAAAGTCAGCATACGTTCACGGAGCACAGCCAACATTCTGCTCGAAGGCGCAGCCTGGAATTTCATCAACATCCGTCGTACCGCCAGACAGCAAAATCTCTCTTCTGAAGCGTCGTTTCGAATGTCGCGCGGCGTGCATCCGGCAGTGGCGGAAACCGGGGTCAGGCGCGGCTTGCAATATATGGCTTTATGGTCGGGGGGCATGGTCGCACCGGGTCTCGTTGATGAATATCCGCTGAGGCCAAAAGACCCGACGGTCACGGTTACGCCAAAAGATGTCAGACGCTTGCTCGGCATCGAACTGTCGGTGGAAGAGATCGTGGCGCTTCTGGAAAAGCTCGAATTCAAATGTTCCATTCGTGCATCGAAAATCAGCAGTCGGAAATCGACCAAAACCCGAAAACCGATGCCTGATTCTCAGATCGTGGTTCGAGTGCCGCCCCACCGGCTGGACATCGGGGAGGGCTTGGTTGGCCTCGCCGATGTGCTGGAAGAACTGGCTCGCTCTTATGGCTATGATCGCATCCCATCCACCAATATGGCCGATGCCCTGCCGCCGCAGATCGGAAATCCCGGTTACGAATGGGAGGAACATCTGCGCGACGTCCTCGTTGCACTCGGTTTCGATGAGGTGGTCAGCTATCGTCTCACCTCAGTGGAACGCGAGTCGCGCCTGGGCATTACCGGCGAATATGTCCGCATTGCGAACCCGGTCGCGCCCGAAAAGAATGTCATGCGCCGCAGTTTACTGGCGTCGGTCCTTGACGATCTCGAGCATAATATTCGCTCGAGCGAGTCCCTGGCCTTTTTTGAAATTGGACCGGTTTTCGAACCCGTGTCCGATGATCTTCCAAATGAACCTCGCAAACTTGCCATCGCAATGACAGGGTTGCGCACGGCTACCTCATGGGACGTAAAGGATTCGCCTGCTTTCGATTTCTACGACTTGAAAGGGCGCATCGAACCCCTTCTGAGCGGCCTCCATTACACGGACGTTTCATTCACCCCCATCGATTCAGGTGCTACTTCGACTTCTTTCCCGGCAGGCTATCTGCATCCCGGCAGATCTGCAGAAATAAGGGTGAACGGCCGGACTGTCGGCGTGTTCGGCGAGCTGCACCCGATTGTCAAAGGGAAATATGAATTCGGCTCTTCTCCCGTCATGGTCGCCGAATTTGATCTCGAGACCTTGTACGCCCTCGCTCCTTCTTACACGATCACATCCGTCCCCGAGTTTCCTCCGATTTTGGAGGATATCGCGGTTATTATTGGCGAGTCGATCCCCGCCTCTACAGTGGAGGCCCTGATCCGGCAAACCGGAGGCAAGTCCCTGGCAAATGTCTGCTTATTCGATGTCTACCGCGGTGAACAGATCGGCGCCGGCCTGAAATCACTCGCATACAATCTAACGTATCAAGCCCCCGATAAGACGATGACCGATGTGGAAGCTGCAGCCATCCGGAACAAGATTGTGAAGCGGCTCGAGCAGGAGCTGGGAGCGAAGCTGCGCAGTTAGATTAGTGGTTGGTATTCAAGGACCTGACCCTTCTAGGGAAATTCATCAAAAAAACTGATTCAAAGGAGTATGGATCATGGACAATAAAACCAAAGGTATCGTTGCGACCGTTGCGTCAGTGATTTTATGCGGATGCCCCGGATTGTTTTTTTGTATTTTTGGTGCTTTCACAGCGTCCGGCAATATGCCTTTTAATACTGAATTGAACGGCGTGAGCAATTCCGGCACTTTGCCACCGACGGCTGGCTTCGTGCTCATCTGTTTATCATTGATCTTCATTGCCATTCCGATCGTGGTTGGATTCTTTACCTTGCGCACAAAGCCTGCTGCCGCCCCCGATAATAATCAACCTCTCCCGCCTGCATCCTAGTCGGGGAGTAGGAATAAAAACAAATCTGCATCGTTTTGTACGATGCAGATTTGTTTTTTATAACAGCTTTATTCATTCTGGTGTAGCGACCGTCAGCTTCGTTCCGGCGGCAGGGAACCATTGTTTATGGAACGACGATGCTCACAGACATGGTGCAAAAAACAATCTGACCTGATTGAAGAGCCCAAACGGTTTTAAATGTGCCGGATTTATTGGGGGACGTCAATGTTATTTTAAGCGTGATTATCTCTCCAGGTGCAACACTTTTCGGTAGGTCTGCGCCTTTTGATTTATAAAGTCTTGCGCCGGTCAGGTATACAAAATCGACATTATTACTATCCCAGCTCTTCCTACCCATATTCGCGATTGACCAGCTCATTTGAAAATCCTGGCCCGCAGCCACCGTCGCGTAATTGACAGGCGATTGCCCGGTCAATTGACATTCGTAATCCTTCGAGGACGGAGTGATCGCTGTGGGAGGGGTGATGATCAGTTGGGGAACAGGGGTGGGCGAGTTCATGATAAATATAAAGGTTGGGGTAATGGTCGGAGTATCCGTAGGTACCCGGGTGGGGGAAGGAGTAACGGACGGCGTGAACGTTGCGGTGAAGAATTTTGCAGTTTGTGTGGCCGCCGCCGCGGCCGTCTGGGCAATGATGGCGTTTATATCATTCTGAACCGGGGGCGGTGGTGAGGGCGCGATCAGCGTCGAGACATCACAACTGATCACAAAAATTGTGATGGTCAGCAAAAAATATAAAATACGCTTTTGCGGTCTCATTCGTAATTCTCCCTGATATCCCAATACGCGCTCCCCGATGGCTACGGCGTCATGCCCGGATGGATGATTTCGATGTTAATATCGGCTATACAGAATTTTGACCCGTCGCCGTTAAGGTCCCATGCTGTGCCGATATGGATCGGCTCCCTCCCTTGAAAGGTAGGTGCAGTTAGATGGACGCCTAGTGTGACTGTTTGGGTTTTCTGCACGGTTACCCCGAGCGAATGCTGCGTTCCCACGGACGACATGGTCAAACCATAATTATCAGCGACGTTCGTGTCGATCGAAGTAGAATAGAATTCCCAGATCCAGGTGGGATCCCAGGTTATGGTACCGTCGTTCCTGAATGTCCATCTGACGTCGAGCGGGTCTCCCTCTTTTAGAATTGTGCCACGACTGCCATCACCGGGAACCTGGCCCACGATGGTGCAATAATATTTGGGTTTTTTGCTCGAAGAGCTGCTCCCGCCTCCCCCGCCTCCACCACCGCCACCGGAAACAACCACGAACGGAGTTGCAGTGTCGAGGATGGGTGTCAAAGTGGCAAAACCAGAGGGGATTAATGTCGGTGTTAAAGTTGCAGTTGCAGTCGGCAACTGTGCATTTACCGTAAGAGCTACCGCCGTTCCTATATCATTTTGATACTGGACGGTCGCGGCAACGGAAGTCTCGACCTGCCCCGCGATTAGTTCAGGGCTCTGCGCTGGAGCACAACCCGCGAGCACAACTGCAACACCGAGCGTAATGACAATGGTTTTTCGGATCATTTGCATGATTTTCTCCTTAGCTTGATTCAAGCTTATTCTAGGCTTCTTCTTTGGGACTTGTTTCACCCGCGCCTATGCCCAGCGGCTGCCATTTCTTTTCATCTTTCAAACGATGCTGTACGCCGTGGCGGTCGTGAATTTCATCGAAGCCCAGAGGCTTAATAAACATCTCCTCGCCATCGAGCAGACCGGTGAGTCCGGCCTGACCCGGTTCGAGGCGTTTGTTCTGGCAGTATTTGCAGGTCTTCGGATCGTGCGCTTTGTAGTCAGTCGGTTCCTCATAACTTGCCACATAGCCTTCATAATTGCGCACGATGACTTTGTGGTCCGACATGCTGAGCATGTAATTCGGCATCACCGGGATCTTTCCGCCGCCGCCGGGTGCATCCACAATGAATTGTGGGACGGCATAACCGGACGTATGTCCTCGCAAACCTTCCAGGATTTCGATGCCCTTCGAAACCGGTGTACGAAAGTGTCCCGCACCTTCAACCAGGTCGCACTGATATAGATAATACGGCCGGACGCGGATGCGCGTGAGTTTCTGGACCAATTCTCGTTGAATGTGAACACAATCGTTTATTCCCGCTAACAATACGGACTGGTTGCCCAGCGGGATGCCGGCGCGTGACATGCGGTCACATGCCTCGGCAAGTTCCTTGGTGATTTCATTCGGATGGTTGACATGGATGTTCAACCACAACGGATGATATTTCCCTAGCATATCACAAAGTTCCTGGGTTATGCGCATGGGCATGAAGACCGGTACCCGCGAACCGATGCGGACGATCTCGATATGCGGTATCTCGCGCAATCGGCTGAGGATCTCTTCAAGGATTTTCGGCGCAAGCACCAGCGGGTCGCCGCCGGAGAGCAGGACGTCGCGCACCTGAGGAGTTCGCCTGAGATACTCGAGCTGCTGCTCGAACTCCTGCCGCGAGAATGTTTGCCCGGGGTCCCCGACAATGCGGGATCGCGTGCAGTAACGGCAATAAGATGCACATTGCGTCGTTACCAGCATCAATACCCGGTCCGGATAACGATGGACCAATCCCGGCACGGGAGAGTGCCGGTCCTCTGCCAGCGAGTCTTCCATCATCCCCGTGAAGGGCGCGATCTCGGCGTCGGTCGGGATGATCTGCATGCGTACCGGGTCCTGCGGGTCATTCGGGTCGATCAATGAGATGAAATACGGCGTTATATCCACCCTGAATAAGCCGCTAGTGTTCAACGCCTTACGCTCGGACTCGGTCAAGGGGACGACTTTCTCGATCTCTTCCACCGTGTTAAGTCGGTGGCTAAGCTGCCAGCGCCAATCGTTCCATTTTTCGTCTGGAACCTCGGCGTAAGCGGGAGCACGTTTGGAAACGATAGGTGTAGTCATAGGATGTTCCTCCGATCTCATGGGCGAAATCTAACTTTAAGATGAGATAAAAGCATGAATTAGGCCATACGGAGGGTCATGGTCAGGTCGAAAAAAACCCGCAAACTGGTCGGAATTCGATTCCATCTTAAGTATTGTAAGAGGAAATAAAGGGCAGGTCAACCTCCCCATGAGTAAACCGGCCCGGAATCGCCCGAAAAGTTGTATCTGCTCACATCCAGAACATTAAGCCACCGGAAAAACGATATGCGGCAGGGCATGCACCCTGCCGCATATCGTTTTTCCGAAGGTGCAGGTTCTCTACCTGCCTGGCTGGAAGTTGTAGATACCGTATGTTTTTATCGGCGCGAGCGAAGCGAGATCCCGCGCAGTCGAAGATCTCGCGCAGCGGGGCGTGGAGCGAGGGGGTGATTAGTTACGAAATGTTCAAAAGGAGTACAATAAAAACCTGGGAAAGCAAAGGAAAATCATGCCAACAGTTGCAGTTTTAACAGACAGCACGGTCGGCTTGCCTGAGACGATCTTGAATAATCTCAAAATCGAGACCGTAGCGTACTACATCCACCGGGGTCAGGAAGTCCTGCGGGATCTTGTCACCATACAACGCGAAGAATTTGTGCAATGGATGAAGACCGCCAGGTTCGCACCTACAACCGCCAGCCCCGGACCGGCCGATTATCTGAATGCTTATGAAAAATTGGCCGGTGCAGGTGCCGAAGACATCATCAGCATTCATATGAGCTCGAAGATCAGCGGCGCATACCAGGCGGCGCTGATCGCTCAGTCCCTGCTCGTGGAGCGGAATCCCAGCCTGCACGTGGAGGTGGTCGATACGCGCAATGCAGCCATGTGCCAGGGATGGATGGTGATGGAGGCAGCCCGGGCCGCGCTGGCTGGCTTTCCTTTGAGCCAGATATTGGCCGCCGTTAAAAAGATGATCCCGATCTCACATATGGTCCAGACCGCCGATACTCTCAAATATCTGTACCTCGGCGGAAGGATTGGCAAGGCCCAGAACATGTTGGGCAGTATGCTCAACATCAAGCCTCTGATCGGTTTGGAAAATGGCGAGATTGTTCCCTTGGGCAGGGCCCACAGCCGTAATCAGGCCTATCAACAAATGGCAGAGATCGTTGTGGATGCGATTGGTAAAGGAAAAGCACGGATCGCCTATGTCCACGTCGGCGCACAGCGTGAAGTGGAGAAGATAAAAGAACTGGTCGAAACAAAAGTGGATGTGGTCGAGTCGCTCATTTCTGAATTAACTCCCGCACTGGCCGTCCATTCCGGACCGGGTACAGCCGGCCTGTGTTACTATCCGGTGGAAAAATAAATAACCGGCCGCATCCTTTGATGCGGCCGGTTATTCGATACTTAATATAAGGAAAAATCTTGGACCCTAATTCGACACACGGACTTTGGGCGGACCTGCATCGCCCCGATCTTTCCCCCGCTGAAGCCGATTTTACTGTCATGGGTATCCCTTATGACGGCGCGGCTTGTGCACGCAAAGGCGCGGCATTCGGTCCCGACCGCATTCGCTTCTGGTCGACGCATATGACTCCATTCAGTGAAGACCGGACGCGACTTAAGGATCTTCGGATCTGTGATCTGGGCGATATCGAGATCAGTGACCAGACTCATGACTTCGAACAGATCTACAACAAGGTTGCCACCCTGCCGAACATTCCCATCCTGCTCGGAGGCGATCATTCCGTGACGATCCCCATTTTTCAAGGCCAGCGTGAGCGCTTCGCAAACAAGCGACTGGGTCTTTTGTGGCTGGACGCGCATCCCGACCTGTGTGATGAGTTCACAGGTTCCAAATATTCGCACGCCTGCGTTCTGCGGCGCGGGCTTGAATTCGGCATCCAACCGCGGGATGTATGCCTGGTGGGTCTGCGCTCCTGGGAATATCAGGAAATTGACCTGATCGAAAATGGCGGCCTGAACATTTACACTGCCGCACAGGTGACCGAGGGTGGCGTGAAATCAGTTGCTAAGGAGATCCACAAGATTTTATCCAACTGCGATGCGGTCCACGTTTCCCTGGATATCGATTGTCTCGACCCGGCCTTCGCCCCCGGCACAGGTATTCCCGATTCCGGCGGATTGACTGCGCGCGAATTGATCACGCTTATCAAGTCTTTACAAGGCCTGCCGTTGGTCGGTCTGGACGTTGTCGAAGTGGCCCCGCCGCTCGATCCCTCCGAGGCAACAGTCTTTGCTGCTCTGAAGATCATTTTTGAGTTCATTGCGGTGGTCGCCAGGGCCAATCAGCGAATTTGATCATTTCTCCCCGGTTTATTTAACATGCTGAAAGTCCTTAATATTTAATACTTGCGCTCTTCGGGTGCAAGGCCGATGTGTTTGGGAAAATGAGGACGGCATGTGGGATATCTTTGATCACCGCTTGGGCACCCAAATTGACCGTGTTACAATCCTGCGCTATGGGCATCGGTCTGCTTGGCAAACTGGACGAGATCTCGGCGAATTTTCCTGACAAAGCCGCCTTCATCTTCCGGCATGGCTCAAGCTGGGAAACGCTCACATATAAACAATTGTTGGATCACAGCGATCGACTTGCGGGCGGCCTCCGGATGCTGGGTATCAAACCGGGCGTGCATGCGGCGCTCATGCTTCCGCCCGGGATTGATTTCTTCGCACTGGCCTTCACAATGATCAAAACCGGCATAGTTCCCATCCTTGTGGATCCTGCCATCGGTTTCCACAATGTAACCCGCTGTTTTGAAGAATCAAAACCTGAGATTTATTTTGGCTCGCCGGTCACACATCTTTTGCGGACCCTTTATGGTTGGGGCAAGGAGACTATTAAGGTCAATGTAACGACCTCGAACCTTGGCGGCCTCACCCTCGAGCACATTAGGAATTCGGCCACCTC
>Ga0182027_10009587_pt1 | contig 13877 bp, 12 predicted proteins | sample 712E1DmetaG_FD_121300 | JGI IMG/M metagenome (GOLD analysis project Ga0182027, IMG submission 121300) | Permafrost microbial communities from Stordalen Mire, Sweden - 712E1D metaG (Illumina Assembly) | ecosystem: Environmental > Terrestrial > Soil > Wetlands > Permafrost | place: Sweden...
GAGGCGGTGCTGGGTGAAGGCGTCAAGAGGGAAGTCCGCCTCGATGCCGACAGCCGGGGCTTCTACTTTCAGGCGTTCGAGGTCCACGGTTATTTCCAGAGACGGGTTGGCCGTCACCGCATCGAGGAGCGCTCGTCCCACCTCGGGGCTGACCTGTACCGGCACCAGCCCTGCCTTGGTGGAGTTGTTGCGGAAAATGTCGCCGAAGCGGGGCGAAATGACGGCCTGGAAACCGTAGTCCGTGAGCGCCCAGACCGCGTGCTCGCGCGACGAGCCCGTCCCGAAATTGGGCCCGGCCACCAGCACCGTCGCCCCCGCGTACTCGGGCCGGTTGAGCACGAAGTCCCGGTCGTCGCGCCATTCGCTGAACAGGCCCTGCCCGAAGCCGGTCCGCTCGACGCGTTTCAACCAGGAGGCAGGGATTATTTGGTCGGTGTCAACGTCGCTGCGGTCCAGCGGAGCGGCGCGACCGGTAATTACCCGTACTGGTTTCATGATAAGTCCTCCGGTGAGGCCAGGTGGCCGCTGACGGCGGTGGCGGCGGCCACGGCAGGGGAGACCAGGTGGGTGCGCCCGCCCCGGCCCTGGCGGCCCTCAAAATTGCGGTTGGAAGTGGAGGCGCAGCGCTCCCCGGGGGAGAGCTTGTCCGGGTTCATGGCCAGGCACATGGAACAACCAGGGTTGCGCCATTCGAACCCGGCCCCCACGAACACCTTGTCGAGGCCTTCCTTTTCGGCCTGGGCCTTGACCCGGCCCGAGCCGGGCACCACCAGGGCTCGCAGCCCTGGCGCCACCTTTTTGCCCTCGAGCACGGCGGCGGCGGCCCTCAGATCTTCGATGCGGGAATTAGTGCAAGAACCAATGAAAACCGTGTCGATCTTCACCTGCTTCATGGGTGTGCCGGCAGTGAGGCCCATGTACGACAATGCCCGCTGGGCCGCTTCGCGGGCAGCGGGCGAGGAGAAGCTGTCCGGGCCGGGCACGGAGGCGTCGAGGCGCACCACTTGCCCGGGGTTGGTGCCCCAGGTGACGTGGGGGACGAGCGAGGCGGCGTCGAGGGTGACCTCTTTGTCCCAGTGGGCGCCTTCGTCGGTGGCCAACGAACGCCAATCGTCGAGCGCCCGCTCCCATTGGGCTCCGTGGGCCACGTGGCGGCGCCCCTCCAGGTAGGCGAACGTAGCGTCGTCAGGGGCGACCATGCCCGCCCGGGCACCGGCTTCGATCGACATGTTGCACACGGTCATCCGCCCCTCGACCGACAAGGCGCGCACGGCGGAGCCGCGGTACTCGATGACGTGGCCTATCCCGCCCCCGGTCCCGATGCGCCCGATGACGGCGAGCACCATGTCTTTTGCCGTCACCCCGGCCGGGAGCTCGCCCTCGATGTTGACGGCCATCATCTTGGGTCGCGTTTGGGGCAGGGTCTGAGTGGCCAGGACGTGCTCGACCTCGCTCGTCCCTATCCCGAACGCCAGTGCGCCGAACGCTCCATGGGTCGAGGTATGGCTGTCACCGCAGACCACCGTCATCCCCGGCTGGGTCAGGCCGAGCTCGGGCCCGATTATGTGGACGATCCCCTGATCGGCGTCACCCATGGCAAAGAGCCGGATCCCGAACTCGGCGCAATTGGCCGCCAGCACTTCCATCTGGCGGGCCGAAACGGGATCGCTGAGGGGCTGGTCCAAGGCGGTGGTGGGGACGTTGTGGTCCATGGTGGCGACGGTCAGGTCTGGTCGGCGCACCTGACGGCCGGCCAACCGCAACCCGTCGAAGGCCTGGGGCGATGTCACCTCGTGCACCAGGTGAAGGTCGATGTACAGCAGGTCGGGCTCGCCTTCGCCCGAACGGACGACATGGCGTTGCCACACTTTTTCGGCGAGAGCTGCCGGTGAGCCAGTGCTCATTCGCTCCTCCGCTGCTGCTCTGTACCGTGGATTGGTTGTTCCCACATTGTGAGATATGATCTCGCCATGAGAGACACTGTAGCCGGAGCAGCATCCCTGGGCAAGGCCGTCGCCGTTCTCGACGGCCTGGCCGCACAAGGCTCTCTCAACCTCGCCGGGCTGGTCGGTGCCACTGGCCTGCCCCGGGCCACCGCCTACCGGCTGGCCACGGCCTTGGTCTCCTACGGCTTGGTGGACAAGGGGGCCGACGGCACCTACCGCTTGGGCAGCCGTCTGGTCGAGCTCGGCCGCCTGGCCGGCCAGCGGCGCCGCAGCCTGGCTCATGCCGCCACGCCTGTCCTGGAGAAACTGCGGGATGCCACCGGGGAGAGCGTCCAGCTGTTCGTGGCCGACGGCGCCCGGCGGATATGCGTCGTCTCGCTCGAGTCGCCTCACAGCCTGCGGACCATCGTCGCCATAGGCGCGTCCCTTCCCATGGACAAGGGCTCGGCCGGCAGGGTACTGGCCTGTGACCCCCAGACCCTGGCCCGGGGTTGGAGCGAGAGCGTCGAGGAGCGCGAACTGGGGGTGGCGTCGGTCAGCGCGCCCGTGTCCCTGGACGGGGCCGTGGTGGCCGCGGTGTCGGTCTCGGGCCCGGTGGAACGCACCAGCCGGGCACCGGCGCAACGTTATGCGTCGCTGGTGGTGGCAGCGGCCCAGGAGGTTTCAGCCGCCCTGCGTTAGCCGATGAGCTCGGCGCAGGCTGTCTGGAGCGTGGGGAGGAACGAGGTCGGGCTGGTCACCACGGCGTCGTGGCCGGCGGCGACTTCATAACGCCTCGAGCCCCGGATGAGGGCCGCCATCGCCTCCTGGCGCCACGGGGCGACGATCTTGTCCCGCAGCGTCACCAGCACCGCGGCCGGTATGTCCAGAGCGGGGAGCCACGTAGTGCTGTCATAGCCGTTGAGGGCGACTCCCGCCTCGATGAAAGCGGCGAGGTCGGCCTTCTCCCGCTCCTTCAGGGCCCAGTCCGGATGAGCCTGCCCGGGCACCGGGGCGGCGCCCTCGTCCGCGGCCCGCGCCGCCAGCCCGTGCTCGCCGGCGCCGCGGGCGCCCCGAGCCCTGCGCCGCAGAGCGGCCTGGTCGTGACGGTCGATGCGCCGGGCCAGGAAACGTTGCCCGGCGTCGGGCCATTTACGCACTGCGGCGGCGCCCACCCGGCCGGTGACGCGTAGGGCGGGCCGAAACTTCACCCGCCGGGCGAAGGAGGCGGCCGTGGCACACAGCACGATGCCGTCGGCCCGCCGCCGGTGGCGCTGGGCGAAAACCTGGGCTATGGCCCCGCCCATCGAGTAGCCGACGATAAGGGCCCGGGCCAAGCCGAGCTCGTCCTCGAGGCTGGCAATGTCGTCGGCGCAGGCCTCCACGCTGAAGGGCGGCGCCCCCCGGCCGAGGCGGCCGTGCCCCCGCAGGTCGGGGGCGATAACCCGGAACGAGCGGCCGAGGTACTCCAGCGAGCCGTACCAGTTGAGGGCGGCCGTGGCCATCCAGCCATGCAGCAGCACAAGCGCCGGCGCGCCCGGAGGCCCGGCCATTTCCCAGGCCCACGTGGAGGCGCCGGTGGCCAGAGGGACGGTCCGTCCGATCGGCTCGTTAGGGGGCGCGCCGCCCGTCACCTTGGTGGTTACGCTCGCCGGCGGTACATGGGAGATCGCCACATGCTACCGGCGCGGTGCGCGCCGGTTGGCCGCGCTGGCGTCTATGGCCTGGTGCCTGCCGGCCCCAGCTTTGCCGCCGCCTCCCCCAGCTTTGCCGCCGCCTCGAGGAAGATGGCGTGTACGAACGCCTGGGGCAGGTTGCCCCGGAGCTGGCGCTGGCGGACGTCGTACTCTTCGGTGAAAAGGCCGGTAGAGCCGCACGCGCCCCGCCCCCGTTCGAAACTCCGGGCCGCGGCCAGCACATCGCCCTGCTGGAGCTGGGCCATGGACAGGGCGAAGACGCAGAGCTGGAAGGCCCCCTCGGACTCACCCAGAGGACGGGCGTCGGGCTGGTAACGGTAGACATAGCCGTCCGAGACGAGGGAGCCCGTGACGGACTGCAGGGTTAGGAGCGTCCGAGGGTCATCGGTCGCCACCGCCCCGTAAAGCGGCGGCAGCAGCAGAGCCGCATCGGTCCGTTCATCGTCGGGTGCCCGCTGCCAGCGGCCGGTGGGGTGGACCGCCGTCCTCGCCGTCTCCGCCAGCACGGCGTCGGCCAGTGCCGTCCACGGGACCGATGCGCGATGCCGCCGCTCCAGCGCCACAAATGGCGCGGATGCCGCCGACGCACGCCAGGCGGCTGTGGGTCCAGTTGCGGTTTTCGAGCTCCCAGATGCCGCCGTCGGGCTCCTGCCACCGCCTCCCGATCGCTTCGACCGCGACCTCCGCCGCCTTCCATCCTTCGGCATCGAGCTGTCCCTGCCGGGCCGCCTCGGCGAACAGCGAGAGAGCTTCTCCGAACGCATCCAGCTGGAACTGCTAGGCGGCGTGATTGCCGGCCACGGCGGTACCACGCGGTCACCGCGGCCTCCGAACCCGCGGGCGACGGCGCGCCCGATCCCGGCGCTCGCCCCCGTTATGACTACGGTCCTCGGGCCCGGCGTGCTCAGCCCGGACTTGGCCTTGTTGACTTCACTTTTCTCCTTGTCGATAGCTCGCTCATACCACCCGGCTCACGCCACCCGGTACTGCTCAGCCTGAGCGGTCCGCAAGGCCATGCCGTGGCCGGGGACGTCGTCGTTGGGAGCCAGCGCTCCGTGGCGCGGTTCGCACATCCCGTCGAAGAGCAAAGGGTCGAGGCGGTAATGGTCGTGGAAATACTCGATGTGGCGGATGTTGGGCACGGCGACCGCAACGGGAGCGTGCAGGTTGGGGGCGCAGTGGGCCGAAATGTCCAGATGGCGGGCCTGGGCCAGTGACGCGGCTCTCAGCCACGCCGTGTAGCCGCCGCACCGGGTGACGTCGAGCTGCAGGCAGTCAACGGCGTCAGCGGCGATCATCCGGGCGAAGTAGGTCTCGTCGTAGCCGTACTCGCCCGCGGCCACGTCCGCGGCCACGTTGTCGCGGACCTCGTGCAACCCGCCGAGGTCGTCGGAGGACACCGGTTCCTCGAACCATACGACCCCGTGCTCCTCGGTCATGCGCCGGCCCATCCGCACGGCCTGTTTTCTCGAATATCCGCCGTTGGCATCGACGAAAACATCGACCCCGTCGCCTACAACTTTGCGGGTGAAACCGACGCGCTCGAGGTCGCGCTCAGGGGCCGTGCCCCATGACTCGCCGATCTTGATCTTGACCCACGGGACTTCCCAGTCGCCGGTCCATCTGCTCAACTGCGCCGCCAGCGTGTCGTTGTCGTACGTGGTGAAGCCGCCGCTGCCGTAAATGGGAGCCGCCGTCCGGCAACGGCCGAAAAGGCTGACCAGCGAGGTGCCGAGGAGCTTCGCCTTTAGGTCCCACAGGGCGATGTCCACGGCCGAGATGGCAGAGCTCACGGCACCCGGCCGGCCGAGGTTGCGGCACGCGCGCACCATTTTTTCCCACATGCCGGGGAGTGCGCACAGTGATCGGGAGGGGTGACGTTGATGAAGACGTGACCTGACTCGATCTGAAGCTCGTCGTCGCCAGCCAGTGAACCTCTTCATAACTGACGGGAGCGTGATGCCGACCCAGGGCAGCGCTAACCCCGCCCTCACCATCATGGCCCTGGCGGCCCGGGCGGCCGATTACCTCGCCTCGGGGAACCGGGCCTGAGGCCACGGGCGCCGGGTCCCTCTGGGCGCCGGGCCCTCCGGGCGCTCAATGATAGTTGGGCGCCTAAATATCACGGTACAGGGCCTCGAATACCGAATAGGCGGCAAAGCAGGCCAGGCCGGTGGCGGCGATTAGTAGCAGAAAAGGCTCGCCCGGGGCCCGGTCGAAGGAGCGCAGAGCCTGGCCGAGGCTTTTGGCTCGCGCCGGGTCGTCGGTGACGGCGGCGCTCAGGAGGTACACCGACACGAGCATGACGAGAAGCCCTCGCGCCACCTCGCCGGCTATACCCGTGGCCTGGGCGGCCACGAAGGCAGGCGGGCTCATACGATTGGTCTGGAGGACCTTGGAGTAGTCGTGGGCCAGGCCCCAAATGGCCATGGTTGCTCCCCCTATGGCTATGCCGGCTCCGGCCAACCCCGCCCAGACCGGGCCCCCCGGCCACCGCAGGACGTCGCCAACAAAGGGACCAGGGTTGGACGTCGCACCCCCACCGGAGCCCCCCGAGCTCGCGCCGACGGCCAAGGTCACGGCACGGGTGCACAGGCCCGCTCGGGCGAGACGCTGGAACGCTGGCTGGGAACGAGCCCGGCTGGCGTCGTCGGGAACGGACTGAGCGGCGGCCTTGGGTTGTTCCGGGACGGCTGCGGCAGCGTTTTTCGCCTCGCCGGCGACCTGGTGGGTCTTGGTGGGCATGGCGGGTTTCCTACCCGCCCAGGCTCTGTCCCAGCCGCGGCCGCCTCGTGGCCCGGGCGCCTACGATCAGGCGATCTTAAGCGAAGCAACAGACAACCCTTAGCCGATAGGCCCGGCGCCTCACTACATTCGGAGCCGTGATGACTCTGGGAAAGGCGAGCCGGGCCCCAATGGTGGCACTGGCACTGACATTGATGTTTGGTGCGGGGCCGGCCCTTTTCGGCCCGACCGCCGCCTCGGCCAGCGTCCTGCCGGCACAGACGCCAGCCGTCCTGTCGGCCAGTGCCACCCCGTCCCAGCTGCCGGCGACGGGTGGCACCGTCACCGTGACGGCCAGGGTCGCCAATGCCAGCTCGTGCCAGCTCCAGCTCCTCTCCAGCCCGTCCTTGGCCGTGGTCTATTCGCACAACCCCAAGAGCTGCGCCGACGGGACGTACTCGGCCCATGTGACCATCGGGCCCAATCCCACGACCGCACAAGCCACGGTTGGTTTCGCGCTCGTGGCCCGCAGCGCGGCGTCGTCGTACTCAGGGCAGTTCTACGTGCTCCTGGCGGGGGCCGCCCCGGCGGCTGTCCTTTCGGCCGGTGCCACCCCGTCCCAGGTGCCGGCGACGGGCGGCACCGTCACCGTGACGGCCAGGGTCGCCAATGCCACCTCGTGCCAGCTCCAGCTCCTCTCCAGCCAGTCCTTCGCCGTCGTCTATTCGCACAACCCCAAGGACTGCTCGGGGAACTACTCGGCCCGGGTCACCATTGGCCCTAACACGACCGCCGTGGCGCGCACGGTCGCCTTCGCCCTCGTGGCCCGTAACGCCGCCTCTGGTTCTGCCTCTACGGCCCGGTTGTACCTCGACCTCGCCGCCGGCGCCCCCGGGCAGATCGTGACCAACACGTCCGCCCCCCCTACCACGACGGTCCCCGGCACCGTACCGTCGGCGCCCGTCACCGACGAGGAGAGCTCCAACTGGTCCGGGTACTCGTCGACCGGTGGTCCGTTCACTGTTGTCAAGGGCACCTTTACCGTCCCCGCCCCGGTGGCCGGGACGTCGCCGCGCGCCGAGGTGGCCGAATGGGTAGGCGTCGACGGGACGAGCGCCAGTGACCCCTCGCTCATCCAGGCCGGAGTGGACGAGCAGGCCGACCCGAACAGTCCCAGCGGGTTCGACTACTCCCCCTGGTGGGAAATACTCCCGGCCACGGCCACGCCGATCACGACCGTCACGGTCAACCCGGGCGACAAAGTCACGGTGACGATCTGGCAAGTCAGTGGTACCACCTGGGAGATCAACCTGATTGACGACACCACCGGCGAGTCTTTCTCCACACCGCCCGAGCATTACACCGGGCCCGGTTCGACCGCCGAATGGGTGGTCGAAGCCACCACCGAGTGCCGGTCCCAGTGCCGGACGTCGCCGCTCGCCCCTTACAGCCCAGCAGTGACCTTCAGTGACCTGGGCATGGCCGGCCCTCAAAAGTCGTTGGACGAAATAACTATGGTGCAGGGGCTGGGGGCCGTGTCGACGCCCTCGGCCATGACCCCGGGCGGGTTCAGCGTGAGCTACACAGGCACCTCGCCACTTTTCGCCGCCCGGCTCGCCGCCTAACGTCGGCCTTCAGTTGCATAAACACATCAGCATGTGCTTATGTGTTCGGATTGTCCGTGACGAAGGCCTACGAGGTCGCCGGCGAGCTGCTGAAAGTGCTGTCCGCTCCGGCTCGCCTGGCTATCGTGGTCGAGCTCGGGGAGGGGCCCCGCTGCGTCCACGAGCTCGTCGATCACCTCGAGATGAGCCAACCACTGATCTCCCAGCACCTGCGGGTCCTGCGGAGCGCCCGGGTAGTGGCGGCGGAGCGCCGCGGTCGTGAGTCGGTTTACACTCTCGTCGACCAGCACGTCGGCCACATCGTGGCCGATGCCGTGCGCCACGCCGACGAGAAGCCATGAACCGGCTTTGGCCGGGCCGAGGCCAGAAGAGCACGCGAAGCCAGAAGAGCACGCGAAGACGGAGGAACTGAGCCACGACGAGCACTGAGACGAAAGGCCCGGGCGCGGGCTTGCTCGACGAGCTGCACGAGCTAGTAGAAGCGCGGCTGCGCCGGACGGACCAGCGTTACACGGCGGGACGGCGCGCCATCATCGCCCTGCTCGCTACGGCGGGTAACCCCGTCAGTATCACCGAGATCGCCCGTAGCCTCCCCGATCTGCCCCGCAGCTCCGCTTACCGCAACCTCGTCGACCTCGAGTCCGCCGGGGTGGTGCGCCGGGTAGTGGCCCATGACGACTTCGCCCGTTTCGAGTTGGCGGAGGATCTCACCGAGCACCACCACCATCTGCTGTGCGTCGCCTGCGGGAAGGTAACTGACGTCACCCTGGCCGCCAGGGTCGAGCGCAACCTGAGCGAGGCGATCGTCGAGATGGCCGGGGCCGAGGGCTTCCGGCCCCACGGTCACCGTCTGGACATACTCGGGTTGTGCAGCGCCTGCGCATAAGCGAGCGCACCGGGCGCGAACGCGGGGGCGGCCTTGCCGGCCGGTGCCGTAAGCCGCACCACCACGATCGCGATGTCGTCTCTGGTCTGGTCCGGGGCCTTGGCCCGCAAGATAGCGTCACAGACATCGTCGGCCGAAGTGGCGCTGCTCCGCTGCTGGAGACGGGCTCGGAGCTGCTCGATCGAGTCGGTAAGGGCCGTGCCGGGCCTTTCTACCAGGCCATCGGTGTAAAGGACCAGGAGCGAGCCGGCCGGGAGGATGCGTTCGCCCTGGGCCCGGTGGTCCTCACCGGGTGCCCCGATAATGCTCGAGCTGCCCTCTCGAAGTTCTTGGACTTGGCGATCGGGCAGACAGACAAAAGGCGGGGGGTGCCCGGCGTTGGCCCAGCAGAACCGACGAGCACCTTTCTCATCAGGAGGGCCGAGCACGCCGTAGACGACGGTGACGAGCCCCGTGACGCTGAAGGCGTCCACAAGATGGGCGAGGCGCTCGACGACGGGCGCGGGCTCGCCTCCTTCCAGAGCATAGGCCCGTAGGCCCGCCCGGACCTGGGCCATGGCCGCCGCCGCCTCGATGTCATGGCCCATGACGTCGCCGATCACCACGCCGGTCTTTGCTTCGCCCAGGTCGAACACGTCGAACCAGTCGCCGCCCACCTGTTGGCCGTCAGAGGCGGCTACGTAGCGGGCCGCTACATCGAGGCCGGGCATGGCCGAGAGGCTGGGCAGCAGCCTGTGTTGCAGTGTCTCGGCCACATGGTGCTCGCTCCAGTAGAGAGCCATAGCAGCGTCGCGGCGGCGGACCGCCTGCTCCAGGACCGAACCCACCAGGACCGAGCCGACGACGCCAACGGCCAGCGCCACCCACGGGGACCAGGCGGCTATTGTCCCCACCAGGGGCTGGGGCGAGGACACGGCGAGGGCCCAGTGGCTCGTCCCCACGGCGAAGGGCAAGTACAGCACCTCTCCTCGTAGGGGCAGTTGCCTGGTCGTCGTCACCACCAGCTGCGCCGGGTCGGGTTTTGGCGCGTCATAGAGGGCCACGCTCAGCTCGTCGAAGGGAGCGGTCCCCGCCTCGCGCGGCGTCTTCAGTGCCCCGATGTCGTCTTGGCGGTACACGACGGTACCAGTCGGCGCGTCCGGCCCTCCGAGGGCAAAGCCGAGCTGCCGGCCCGCCCCCGAGCCCAGCACGGGGGTGGCCACCATTTCCGTGTGCTTGAGAGCGGCGCTCATAATCGTTGCCGCTGCGCCCGATATCCGCTGACCGACGGACAGGCCGTCGCCCGCTTCGGCGACCACCACGAACCCTTGCGTTGGTCCCGACGACGTCGCGTCCGGCGTTTGTGCGCCCGGGCCCGGTCGCAACAGCGCGAACGTAATGCCGTCCGCTCCGCCCACCAGTGCCTCTGCCGCCTCCTTGGTGAACAACCCGTCGCCGCCGTCCCGGGCAATGTGGCCGAGCCCGGCCAGCGTCGCCTCGTCGCTGCTGATGGCCGTCCCCAGTACCAGACTGACCTCGTTGGCCCGTTCGGTGAGCAGGCGGCTTTCCTGGTCACGGACGACCGCTCGCGTCGCCACCACTACCCCGAGGCTCAATATGAACAGGACGGCCAGGACGGCCGCCGGGACGCGGTGGAGGCGGACAAGACTTGAACGGTTAACCGCAGCGCGGTCAGAGGTCGGCCTAGTCATCGTGCCTCGCCACGCCGTTCCCGACGTCATCATCCCGCGTGTCGGAACTTAAGGCCGGAATTACGACGCATTCGACGTTCCCTCAACGGCCCGCTGTCAATTGCCACGCCTTGGCGCCGGGCTCCGGGGCGAACAAGCCGCGGTAGGAGGTAACCCTCCCTGGCTGGCTGCTCAGCCTACACCAGATTAGGAGGACCGAAGTGCCTTTGCCAGGCTGTCTAAAGGGAAAGGCGCACCGAGAAAGGCCCCGTCTGCCCTGTTTTCTGATGGGCCGCGTGGCGGTCAATTCCACCCCAGAAGAACGAGCCCGAAAGAACCAGAATGTCCCCGACCGGGCCGTGATAATCGGTCCCTTGAGCTGGCAAAGGTCTGCTTCTTGGGTACCCGGAGGGGCTAGCATTGTAATACTGACCTCCCAAAGCGAGAACGAAGCCTCATCGGTGCTCTTGGACGATGGCAGGCCTGTAGGGTGACGGCTTTCGCCGTCCTTTAGGGATGGGCCGCGTGCGCGCAGTTGCCGAGCTGATAGTGGGGACCGAGCCGGACGCCGTTCCACGCGCTCGGCGGTTGGTCCGTTCGGCTCTTGCCGGGGTACATCCAGAGGTGGCCGCCGACGCCGAGCTGGTGATGAGCGAACTGGTCACAAACGCAGCCCTCCACGGCGAGGCGCCCATCACCGTCAGGGTGCTGCTCGACGGTTGGGTGCGGGTGGAGGTCGAGGACGCCAGGCGGGCCGCGCCTATTGTGCCCCGCAAAAATACCGAAGCAATGACCGGACGAGGCCTGGCCATGGTGGCGGCGCTCTCCTCGGGGTGGGGGATGGAGCTCGCCGCCGGCGGCGGCAAAGTGGTCTGGGCCGAGCTCGGACGCAACGGGGCCCGGCCCGAGCAGGCTTCGCAGCCGGAAGTCGACATCGAGGCGCTGATGGCGGCGTGGTCCGAAAGCGAGCCGGGCGCCGGGACCTACTCCGTCCGGCTCGGGGCGGTTTCGACCGAACTGCTGCTTTCGGCCAAGGCGCACATTGACAACGTCGTGCGTGAGCTGACGCTATTGCGAGAGGGGGAGGCGTCAAGCGGCGTCGAGCTCGCTCCGGAAATGATGGCGCTTATCCAGACGGTCACGGTCGATTTCGCCGATGCCCGGGCCGAGATCAAGCGCCAGGCGACCTCGTCCGCCGCCCGGGGCGAGCTGATCACCAACCTGGAACTGCACCTGACGCCGGCGGCGGCGGACGCCGGCGAGCGCTACCTGGCCGCGTTGGACGAAGCCGACCGCTACGCGCGTTCCGCGCACCTGCTCACCCTGGCGCCACCTCCGGTACACCGCATGTTCCGCCGGTGGTACGTCCAGTCGATCGTGGACCAACTGCGGGCGCTCTCGCGGCGCGAGGAGCCCGTCTCTCCCAGACCGTTCCAGGTGGTGCTGACCGAAGAGGTCACCAAGCTGGCGGATGCGGCCGACGCCCTGGCCCGGCTCGCCCTTTTGCAGAAGGTGACGGGTGAGCTGGCTGACGCCATCTCGGCGCAGGAGATGAGCCAGATCATGGTCGACAACGCCGTGCAGTTCCTCGGGGTCGAGAGCGCCCGTGTCCGCCTGCTCACCGAGGACGCCACGCTGCGGTCGGTGGCTCGGAAGGGCTGGGGGGACGACGTGCCGGAGCGGTTCCCGGAGTACCCGCTGAGCGCTGACCTCCCCGGTGCCGAGGCGGCGCGGACCGGCCGTCCGGTGTACATGCGTTCCCTGGTGGACACATTTGACCGCCACCCGGGCTTGGCCGGCCACTACCGGGCCGGTCGGAGCGCCCATGTCATGCCGCTGGTGGTCGGCGACCAAGTCCTCGGGTTGCTATCGCTCACCTTCCTGAGCGGCGAGCTCACCGATGATGCCGAGGTGGCGGTGGTCAAGTCCCTGGCCGACGCCCTCGCCCAAGGCCTAAAACGGGCGCAGCTGGCCGCCAGCGACGCGGAAAAGCGCGAAACCCTGAGCCTCCTGGCCGATGCGACCCAGATCATGGTCACGGCCCGGGAGCCGTCGGACGTACTGGAGCGCCTCGTCTCGCTCGCCGTGCCCCGCCTGGGCGATTGGTGCACGGTCTACCTGGCCGAGGGGCCGGTGCTGCGCCGAGCGGCGATGGCTATCGATGGGCAACCGGCGCTGGCCCAACGGCTGAAGGCCCTCCCTTTGAGCCTGGCGCCTGACAGCCCCCATGCCCGGGCCTTCCGCACCGGCGAGACGCAACTGATCCCCGAGGGTGCCGGTTACATGTTGCAAAGTTTATACTCCGGCCTCGATTTCTCCGCCATCGGGGGCGACCCGGGCTCGGCCACCGGTATCTGTGTCCCCATTAATCTGCGGGGAGAACGCATAGGAGTTATAGGGCTCACGTTCGTCAATTCCAACCGCAAGGTCACGCCCCACGTTGTCGAGGCGCTGTCAGGGCTGCGAGACAGGGCAGCCATAGCCTTTGACAGCGCCCGGCGCTGGAGCGCGCAGCGCCAAGTGGTCCGTACGCTCGTAGAGGCGCTGCTCCCCGAGCAGCCGCCCAGAGTCGAGGGCATGGTCTTCTCGGCCCGGTACCTGCCGGCCGGCGGTGATGTCGCCGGTGACTGGTGGGAGGCGCAGATCATGCCTGACGGTACGGTATTAGTCGGTCTTGGCGACGCCGCCGGTCACGGCCTCGCGGCCGTCTCGCAGATGTCCGAGCTGCGGCACGGCGCCCGGGCCCTGGCCCTTGTCGAACCGAGCCCGGCGGTGCTCCTGGCCGATCTCAACCTCCATCTGACCGGCGCCGACGCCGGGTTCGCCACTGCCGTGTACGGTCGCCTGCAGCCGTCCACCGGCGAGCTGCGCTGGGCCATCGCCGGTCACGTGCCGCCCTTGCACGTGACCTCGGAGGGCAAGGTCTCCGTGCTGGACGAGGGCGGCGGCCCGCCCCTCGGCGTTCCCAGCGCCGAGCCCGGCCATGACCGGCTGATCCGGCTGGGCCCGGGAGAAACACTTGTGTTTTACAGTGACGGCGTTGTCGAGAGCCGGTACGCCGAGCTCGACGAGGGCATCCGCCGCCTGGCCCGCACGGTGGCGGCTCACGCCGACGAAGACGTCGAAACGCTGGCCGACAGCCTCGTCGCCGCCCACTGCGTGTCGCGGGTCGACGACTGCTGCCTGTTGCTCCTGCGCCGTAACATGGACTGATCAGGCGCTTTTGCCCGCGTTGCTTACTGCGCCGGTCGCCTACCACCGCATGGTGTTCCGCCAGCACCAGAAGGAACAACTGCTCCTCACCGCCAACGTGCTCGCTTTGCTCGGCCTCGGGTCTGTCGGCTGCGCCA
>Ga0182027_10009588_pt1 | contig 13877 bp, 15 predicted proteins | sample 712E1DmetaG_FD_121300 | JGI IMG/M metagenome (GOLD analysis project Ga0182027, IMG submission 121300) | Permafrost microbial communities from Stordalen Mire, Sweden - 712E1D metaG (Illumina Assembly) | ecosystem: Environmental > Terrestrial > Soil > Wetlands > Permafrost | place: Sweden...
ATTTATTTGTTAGTTGATTGTTCTTCTGCTTTTAACGATTCGTTTGATTTGCTTTTAGATCATTTTAGTTAAGGTAACGATTGTGTCCAAGTAAAAGTACCCGCCGGATACACGAAAAACCCTTGGCCCACGGTCACACTCGGACAAGGCCCCGGCGTTCCGCCATCAGACTGATACCAAAAAATTCCATTTCCTTGGGACGTGTCATAAACAGCGGTCACATAACTCTGGCTTGGCACATCCCATGTCTGCACCAAGCTGGTGTCAGGAAGACCGTTAAGATTGATTCCCTGGCTGGTACCAGTAACTACATTACTCACAGTACCGCTGTACGGAATAATGGAACCCACCAAGTAAAACTGGTAAGCAGTGTTCATTGACGCTACATTAGTGCCGCCAGACGAAACAGCAACTGCACCAGCAAATGTGTTCGTTACTGTACCTGCCGCATACAAGAAGAACCCATTCCCTGGCAAAAGTATGGGAGCCGGCCCCGGGGTACCACCATCAGACAGATACCAATAAATGCCATTGCCCTGCGACCCGTCATAGACAGCAGTGATATACGTCTGGTTTACCGTATCCCAAGTCTGAATCAAGCTTGTATCAGGAAGATTGGTGCCAAAAATTTCATTGGCCCCATTGCTGACACCCACATTGAATGGGCATTCCAGCATGTAAAAATCGTAGGAAGTGTTACATGGAACATTGGCGTACCCGACAATGTTTTGTGAATAGACCTGCGCCTCGGAGGAAATTATCCCGACTGCAAGCGCGGCAGCCGCAATAAGTAGTGTTTTTATTCTCATATTTTTAATTAGTTGTTACCGTGTGTAGCCTTAATATCCCAAATTCACAGGGGGGTGTCAACAAATTTTTAACTTTTTTTTGAACGATTTTGGCGGTGGTTGAGGTGGTTGAGGGTTGAGGGTTTCGCCCCGTGGAATACTGGCTGCAATTCCACGGGGTGAGAACGGCGGTGGAATGACGGTTTGTTGTTGAATATAAGCAGGTTACATTGAAAAATGAGCGGTACGTCCGCCCTCCCCATGAACCTCCTGGGAGCGCCGGTGTCGCGCCGGCCAGTCGGGAGCCGAAAACCGGAACTCGCCGGCGAGACGCCAGCGCTCCCAGGAATTGTGTCCCGGTTCAGGGGTTCAAAGCGCGAATTCGTTCGGGAAAATCTCACCCCGGCCTCTCCCCCACCGGAACGATGCAATTGAAACGAACTCGAGCCGGGCGCGAAAGCGCGTAGGACAGGCGTCGCGCCTGTCGCCATATAAAAATTTCCCCTCACCTTTTGGTGGCAGCCAAACCATCCTGGAAAACCGCGCCCCAAGGCGATCATTTAAAGTCAGAGACAGGCGCGACGCCTGTCCTACTGCATCGTTCCGGCCCAGGGGCAGATTCCCCCGAACAAGTGCGCGCATTGCACCTTTGAACCGGCGCTGGCGCGTAGCGCAGACTTCCAAGTCTGCTGTATCGCGGGTTTCCAAATCCGCGCGCCGCCCGGCCTCGCACCGCCTGCCGACTTGGAAGTCGGCGATACAGCAGGTTTGGAAACCTGCGCTACAAGAGGTTCATGGGCAGGGAGAATCATTCGGCGCGTTTTGAACCGTGCGATAGGCTGGATTAAAGGATCAGTCGCCATTGGCACAAACCACGACTTTCAAGGAATCTGCCGCCGGGCGGCTGGCCAATTGGACGGCGGCGGCGGTTTGGAGGAAGCCGGTTGAGGATTGAGGGTTGAGGGACAAATCAATCAGCACCCGCACGGACCAATATTTTCAACGAATCAGGGGTTGGATGGGCAGCCAGAGCTATGGCTTGGGCGGTTTGTTCAAGCGGGAAAGAATGGGAAATCAAATCGCGCACGTCGAGCTGGCGCGAGAAGACGAGGCGCGCGACTTCGCGCTGCAGGGTGAAATCGGACGAATAGCTGCCGAGCAAATCTTTTTCGTCCACGCAAACGGAGGCGAGGTCCAAGGGGAAGTTGAGGGTTGAGGGTTGAGGGTTGAGAGACGGCGCGATGCGTTTGGTGTGGGCAAAGAGCATGAGTTGTCCGCCGCCGCGCAGCCAGGCCAGCGACTGGCGCACGACGTCGTCGGAAGGCACGGCGATGACGGCGGCGTCGAGGCCGCGGGCGGCCAGTTGAGGGTTGAGGGTTTCGCCCCGTGGAGTAATGGCTGCAACTCCACAGGGTGAGAGTTGAGGGCCGGCGGGGCGCGCCACTCCGTGCGCGCTGTCAGACGGCGGGCAAGGGACTGCCCGCCCTGCCTTTTCAGGTTGAGACGCAAGCATCGTCCATTTCGCGCCGAATTTTCTGGCAAGGCGCAGGCGGGAGGCCATCAAATCGGTGGCGATGACGCGGGCGCCGGCAAGCTGGAGCAGGCGGGTGAACATGAGGCCAATCGGCCCCTGCCCGGCCACGAGGACGTTGTCGCCGGGCAAAAGGTTCAGCCGGCGGACGGCTTTGAGGACGGTGTTGACGGGTTCGAGCATGGCGCCTTCGGCAAAGGAATTTTTTCCTGGGATTTTCACGACGCCGGGCAGGACGAAGGGCATGACGCGGACGTATTCGGCATAGCCGCCGCCCGCCGGCTCGAATCCGGCGGTGATGCCGGTGCGTTTGTAAGTTTCGCACTGGGCGAAGGCATGATGGCGGCAGAAATGGCAGTCCAGGCACGGCACGTGGTGGTGCAACGCGACGCGGTCGCCGATTTTGAACCCGCGCGCGCGCGCGCCGGCGCGGACGATGGTTCCGGCGGTTTCGTGTCCGAAGATGCGCGGCGGGGGGACGGTGCCGTATTGGATTTTTTTGATGTCGGTGGGGCAGACGCCACAGACGGCGACCCGGACGAGGAGTTCGCGGGCGCCGATGCGGGGGACGGGCACGGTTTCGAGACGGAGATCGTTTTTGCCGCGATAGACGACGGCGCGCATGGTTTTAGGGATGCCGGGCACGGAAGAATTTTAACCACGAAACACCCGAAAGACACGAAATTTAAATTGCGGATTTGAAATGAAGATTTGCCAGCGGGGCCGCCCGGACTTGGCGTGGCTGACGCCACAATCAAACGGAAACGACTTCAACGCAGAGACGCAGAGAACGCAGAGAGCCGCAGAGTTTTACGCCCATCATAACAAAATCAGACCAACTGCCGGAACGGTCTTGCAATTGGGATGAATTCAAAGCAAAAGAACGGGATGCGTCGTGACTGCCTGATTTGCCCGGGGCGGCGGCAAAAGAAGTTTGCCGGAGTGGAGCGAGAGTCAGGTTTGATTCCGCTCCCTGACTCCGCCAGCGGAAGGAAACCGGAATGCCATGAAAGAAAAATCGGTTGAACCCAGCCAACAGCCGGGCCGCAGATTCTCAAGGCTGGCCATTATTCTGGCGGGAATCGTGGCGGGACAATTTCTCCTGTACGGGCCTTCGCTGACGGGCCGGAAGGTGCTCCTGCCGCTGAACTTTCTGGCGGCGGCGCGTTGTTACCTGCCGCAAACGATTCCGGCAACGAATGCCTATCAGGATCCCATACCCCAAGACCTCGTGCTGCTGTTTGAGCCTGACCGGCTGTTCGCCATAAGAGAGTTCGCCGCGGGCCGTTTTCCCTTCTGGACACCGGCCAAGTTCGGCGGGGTTCCGTTCATCTGGCCCAAATACTCGCCTTTCTTTCTGTTCACCTGTCTGGCGGCATCGCCCATCATTCTCGCCTGGGCGCAACTTCTGGCCGCGCTGGTTGCGGGCACGGGCGCCTATTTATTTTGCCGGCGCGTGCTGCTCACGGGGTTCTGGCCGGCGACCCTCGTGGCCTGGTGTTATCCCCTGACCGGTTTTTTTATTTTCTGGCAGGGTTACCCCACCGGCGCCCCGGTCTATTGGCTGCCCTGGCTGCTGTTCGCCGTTGACCGGACTGTGCGGGGGAACCTCATCGCCCCGGCGACCCTGGCCCTGATCACCGGTCTGGTTTTGGTGAGCGGCCATATTGATGTTGCCGCGCTCGTGCTGCTGGTTTCGGGTTTGTTTGCACTATGGTGTTTGGGCGAGGTTCATGGGCTACGGATTTTTTGTGGTTCGGCGGGAAAAGCGGTGCTGGTCTTGATCCTGGGTTGGGGGCTCGGTTTTCTGCTGGCCGCGCCACAAGTTCTGCCAGTGATTGAATATGCGAAGACCGGGTTCCGCATGACGCAGCGTTTCAACGGCCTGCAGGAACGTCCGCCGGTGGGCCTGGCCGCGTTGCCGCAGGTGGTGCTGCCGGACATGTATGGATCAACCATAACAGGCAGTTTCCCGATGTTTCCGAAGGGCCGGAACAATCTGCCGGAAAGTTCAGCCGCAGCCTATGCCGGAGTGCTGGCCACGCTGCTGGCGGCTCCGCTGGCGTGGTGCAGCCGGCGTCGCCGCCCGCTGAATTTGTTTTGGGTGTTGCTGGCGGTTTTGGGCCTGAGCTGGTGCCTGGATTTGCCGGGGGTGGTTGATTTGTTAAGCCTGCCCGGGGTGAACATGCTGTCTTACAACCGGCTGGTGTTCGCGACGGCGTTTGCGATTCTGGCCCTGACGGCCACCGGCCTGGAAACTTTGTTGAATGGAGAGTGTCACTGGCGGCGGGGATTTTGGCTGCCGGCCGCCTTGCTGGCGGGGCTTTGCTTCTGGTGCGTCTATCGCGCGGAGGTTTTGCCCGAACCGCTGGCGACCCAACTCGAAACGACGGTCCGGTCCGGACATCCGGTCAGATGGATCACGGATGCCGGCGGCGTGCGGCAGGCGCAGGCGTGGTTTGCGTTGCACTATATAATATCAGCCGCGTGGTGTGGCGCGGGCGTGGCCGTCTGGCTGGTTTTTCGGTTTGGCCGTTTAAGCCAGCGAATCTTGGCGGTCGCGATTGGGGTTTTGTTGCTGGGCGATTTGTTGTGGTTCAGCCACGGTCGAAGTTACCAGTGCGATCCGGCGCTTTACTATCCGGAAATCCCCGCGTTGCGCGCCGTGGCGGGCGCCGCTCCGGGCCGGGTCATCGGTCACAACTGTTTTCCCGCCAACCTGGCGGAAGCCACGGGCCTCTCCGATGTGCGCGGATATGATTCGGTGGATCCCGGCAAGTGGGTGTCCTTGCTGGCGTTGGCCGCTGACGAGCACTCGCTCAAAATGATGTATGCCGCGACAATGTGGTTGGCGCCCCGCACGGTGATCACGGAGACCAATACGGCGCAACTTTCTCCGGTGCTCGACATGTTGGGGGTGCGGTATGTGATTTTTCGGGGCTTGCCCCCGGCAAAAATCAGGCCGGCGTTTCAGAGTCCCGACTATTGGGTTTTGGAAAACAAATCCGCGCTGCCACGCACGTTTGTTCCGCAACGGGTCGAGGTAACGCCGGATGACAATGACCGGCTCGGAAAACTGGCCCGGCCGGAATTCAAAGCCCGTGAAGTGGCCTATGTAGAAACGCCGGTGAACCTGCCGCCCGAATGCCGCGGGACCGTCAAAATCAAGGACGAAATTCCAACCCGGATTGTGATTGCCGCGCAAATGGATACTCCCGGACTCCTGGTGCTGGCGGATCTTTGGGATCCGGGCTGGCGGGCTTGGATCAATGGCAAGCCGGCGCCAATATTACGAACCAATCACGCGCTCCGCGGGGTTGTGTTGCCGGCTGGCTTCAGCACGGTTGAGTTTCGATACGCATCCGCCACGGTGGCTCGCGCCTTTCTGCTGGCTGCCGGGGCGCTGTTCATATTGCTCATCTGGCTGGCAGTCGCGGGATGGCCTGGGCGACCGAGCCGCACATGACGACTTTGACGAGGAGTTTGTTGGGGCCGATGCGGGACGGGCGCGGCTTTTTGCCTCGCGAGAATTATTTCGGCGACGCGCCGGCGATGCTCAGGGTGATTTCAATGGCGTCGGAAACCTTGTCCTCGAACTGGCCGGGCATGATATTGAAATCGCCGCGTTTGATGGTGAAGCTGGCGCGGATGACCAGCAGATCGCCTTTCTGATTCGGCACGCGGTCGCCCAGCTTGTCCTTCAGGCAAGTCAGTTTCACGGGCACGGTGATCTCCTTGGACACTCCCTTGAGTGTGAACGTACCGGTTACATCCGCCGTCGTGGTATCGCCAGCGGTCTGAACGTTTTTGAAGGTCTTCGATTCAAAACTGATTTCAGGAAACTTTGTGGCATCGAGCCATTTATCGCCCAGCATGTGCTGTCTTTGCATCGGGTTGGGCAGCATGAGCGACCCGGTGGCAACGATGATTTTGCCCTGGGTGGCACCGGGATTCCCGGGGTCAAACGTGACGGTGCCGGAAACGCCGCTGGCGCTGCCGTTGATGGCTTCCAGCGGCGCATCGAGCTTGAATCCGGCATTGTTAATGCCCTTGGGGTCTTTGAAATCAAACGTCTGTGGCGCGGCGAATATAATGCCGGTCACACTGATGAGAGCCAGGATGGCAAGTTGCTTTTTCATGGTTCGGTTTCGATGGTTGGTGGTTCTGATTTTCGCGGAACAAAAATGGAAATGCCAGCCAGAACGCCCGCGCCCAGCAAGGCAACGCCCAGAAAATCAACGCCCGGAACAAATTTGTCCTGCCATTGAATTCCTTCCAGGCCCGTGACTGCGTCCACGATTTTGATCGGAACACGCGTTTTCGTCCAGCCGCGGTTCGCCCCGGCCGCCGCCCAAAAAATAATTGAGCCGCCGAGCAAAATCGCGGCGATGAGACGAAGGGTTTTTTTCATACATTCGCACCGGCGGCTCAATTGAGGTCGAATAAAATGACCTGTGCCGGCCTGGTGGTTTCGAGAATCAGTTTACTCTCGTCGGAAATTGCCGCACCGTCGCCGGCTTTCAATGGCAGGCCGTTTAATTTCATTTCGCCTTCCGCCACTTGCAGCCAGGCATGGCGACCAGGTTTCAACTTGTGACTGATCTTGTCCCCGGCGCCAAGCTTGCCGAGGAACACGTCCACGTCCTGATTGATGGGAATGGAGCCGTCGCGCCCTGATTTCGATGCGGTCAGGTAAAGTTTCCCCGGTGCGGCTTGAGCGAAGGTTCTTTCCGCATAGGCCGGTTTCGCGCCTTTGCGGTCGGGCAAAATCCAGATTTGGAGCAGATGCACCGGTTCGGTTGGCGATGGATTAAATTCGCTATGCGCCACGCCCGTGCCGGCGGCCATGTATTGGACTTCGCCGGGGCGGATGACGCGGCCGTTGCCCATCGAATCCTTGTGTTCCAGCGCGCCGCTCAAAACGCAGGTGATGATTTCCATGTCCCGGTGCGGATGCGTGCCGAAGCCGCCGCCGCCCGCGATGGTGTCGTCGTTAATCACCCGCAACGCCCGGAAACCCAGGTAACGGTCGTCATGGTAATCGGCAAACGAAAACGTGTGCCAAGTGTTGAGCCAGTCAAATTCGGCGTGCCCGCGGTCCCCAGCATTTCGGACGGTGATCATTTTCGCTCAGACTGGCTGCACGAGTTCCCGGGTTTCGTAGCGGACTTTGGGCAGGCTCGCGTATTTGTCGCCGGCGGCACGATACCCCAGCGCACAGGCCACCACCGTCGCGTAGCCGCTGCCGTTCAAACCCAGCACGCGGTCATATTCGGTCGGACTGAGTCCTTCCATCGGGCAGGCGTCCACGCCCAGCACGGCGGCGCAGGTCATCAAATTGCCGAGCGCGATGTAGGCCTGCCGCGCCGCCCATTCGTGGGCGGTTTTGCCGCGCGGGCCGTTGACGACGTCGCCGAGCATCAGGTCACGGTAGAATTTCAGCGATTCGGCGGGGATTTTACGGACGGCGCTGGTGAGCTGGATCAGTTTGTTCACGTCGGCGTCGGTTATTTTGGTGCGCGCGGCAAACACGACAAAGTGCGAGGCGTCCACCACCTGCTTTTGATTCCACGAATGCGGCAGCAGCTCGGCGCGCCGGGCGGGGTCGTGGATGACCAGGAATTTATACGGCTGCAATCCGTAGGAAGTCGGCGTGAGCACGAGGGCGCGTTCCAGGGTTTGCCAGACCTCGGCGGGGATTTTGCGGGTCGCGTCAAAAACTTTCGTGGCGTAACGCCATTGCAATGCATTCAACAACTGCCGGGTGGCTTCATTATTCATGGTTGAAATTAGATTTAATCCTTGGTCGAAAGTGGCACAAGTCCGCCGAAAAGCAACTGGCGCCGTGCTTGCAACACCATTAAATACCTGCATGATTGCGTTGACTTTTTGTTATGGAGCGGCCAGATTGGGTCAGCGTGAAAAAGTTGCTTGGAAGGATTTGGGCTGGCGGCATGGTTGGCGGCCTGCTGTTCATGACCCGGCCGGCCCATGCCCAAACGACGTGGGGTTATGTCCCGACGAATGCGTTTCCCAGCCTGGTGTTTTCCAATCCGATGTGCATCACGGCGCCGCCCGGCGAGACGAACCGGTTGTTCATCGTTGAAAAGCACGGACGCGTCATCGTCATCACCAATCTGGCCAGTCCCACCCGGACGATCTTCATGGACATTTCGAGCCGGGTCAGCGTCGTCAACAGCAGCGAATCGGGCGATGTCAACAATGAGGAAGGCATGCTAAGCATGGCTTTTCATCCGGGTTATGCGACGAATGGCTGCTTCTACATTTTTTACATGGGCCAGGCAACGAATGGCACGAGCGGTTTGCACGATATTATATCGCGTTTCCAGGTATTGTCCGCAAATACCAATCAAGGCGACCCCAGCTCCGAAACGCGGCTCATCATCCAGTATGACCGCGCCAGCAATCACAATGGCGGGGACTTGGGCTTTGGCCCGGATGGTTATCTTTACGTTTCCGTCGGCGACGAAGGCAACGAATATAACACGCTGGGCAACGCCCAGCACATTGACCGAAATTTCTTCTCCGGTTTTTTGCGCCTGGACGTGAACAAACTCCCCGGGAGTCTCACGCCCAATACCAACGCGGAGTTCGCGGCGACGACCAACTATGCCATTCCACCGGACAATCCGTTTATTGGCGCAACCAGCTTTGACGGGCTGACGGTCAATTCCAATCAAGTCCGCACGGAATTTTGGGCGGTTGGCTTGCGCAATCCGTGGCGCTGGTCATTCGATCCGGCGACGGGGATTCTTTACTGCGGCGACGTTGGGCAGGATCAATATGAGGAAGTGGACATCATCACCAGGGGCGGGAATTACGGCTGGGCAACCTGGGAAGGAACCAACAGTCCGCCCGGCGGCGTAGTCACCAATGGGCAACCCGTGGCCCAAAACACAATTTTCCCCATTGTCACCTACGCCCACACTTCGCTGGGCGGTCCTGGAAATTGCGTCATCGGTGGCGTCGTCTATCGCGGCAGCCGGTTCCCCCAACTCCACGGTTCCTATTTGTTCGGCGATTATGTCACCGGGAACATCTGGCGGTTGACCTACGATGGCTTGCATGCCACCGCGTCGGTACGGCTGTTTGTGGATGCAGGCGTATGCGCCTTTGGCAGCGACCCGCGCAACGGCGACATCCTTTATGCCAACCTGAAAAGCGGCAACAACTCCATCATTCAACGAATCATCTCCACCAATTCCGTGCCTTATTTCAATTCCGTCTCGCTTTCCAGGACCAATCTGATAGTCGCCGGGACCAACGGCCCGCACAGCGGAAATTATTACGTCCTCACGAACGCCAGCCTCACCGCGCCGCTCGCGAATTGGACGCGCCTGTCCACCAATCCCTTTGACACCAGCGGCAATTTCAGGTTTACCAACGCCGTGAGTCCAGGCCAGCCGGCGCTTTTTTACCTGCTCCAGTTGCAATAAGCGCCGGGAAAATGGTATAAGACCGGCGATGAGTCCGACCCATTTTCGTGTTCGCCGCGCCACCACGGACGATTTTCAAAGTCTGAGGTCACTCTGGAAATCCATGCGGCTGCCGGCGGACGGGCTGGAAAAGCGGCTGACCGAATTTCAGGTGATTGAATCTGCCGATGGACAAATCGTGGGCGCGATTGGCATCCAAATCATTCGCCAGCATGCCCTGCTCCACAGCGAAAGCTACCTGGATTTTTCCGTGGCGGATGCCGCGCGGGAGTTGTTCTGGGAACGCATCCGGACCATCGCCGCTCATCACGGCGTGTTTCGATTGTGGACGCAGGAAAATTCGCCGTTTTGGACTCGTTGGGGCTTTCAACCCGCGAATGCCGAAACGCTGGCGCGACTGCCCGGGGAATGGAAACGTTCCGAAGAAAAATGGCTTACCTTCCAGCTAAAAGACGAGGAGGCCATCGCCGCGCTCGACAAGGAACTGGCGCAATTCCGGAAATTGGAAAAACAGCGCACCGCCGAAACGCTGGATCAAGCCCGCTCGATGACGAAGACCTTCACCGTCATCATGTTTGCCTTGGGAATCATCCTGATCGGCATCGCCATTTTTCTGTTTGTGCGCCACAATCCATTCCTACCCATGCCTTGACGGCAGGTTGAACTCGTCCGCGTGGTAGGAACTCCGCACCATCGGGCCGCTGGCAACATGAACGAAGCCCAGCTCCCGCGCCCGCCGGCCATATTCTTCAAATTGTCCGGGTGAAACAAATGCCACCACCGGCAGATGCTTCAAGGTCGGCTGCAAATACTGGCCAAGCGTTAAAATGTCGCACCCGGCGGAACGCAAATCCTCCAGCGCCACCAGGACTTCATCTTCCTTCTCGCCCAAGCCCAGCATCAGGCCAGACTTGGTGTAAATCATGCCGCCGCGTTTCACCTTCACCTTCCGCAGCACGCTCAACGAACGGTCGTAAGTTGCGCGATGACGCACCCCCGGTGTCAACCGGCGGACGGTTTCCAGATTATGATTAAAAATGTGCGGTTTGGCCGCCAGCACGGCTTCGATCGCAGCGTCGCTCTCGTTGAAATCCGGCACCAGCACTTCAATCACGATGCCCGGATTCAGTTCGCGAACCGCCTCGACCGTTTTCCGGAAATGGTCCGCGCCGCCATCCGCCAAATCGTCGCGCGCCACGGCGGTGATGACGATGTGCCGCAGCCGCATTCGCCGGGTGGCCTCGGCCACGCGCCCCGGCTCGTCCGCTTCGAGCGGCAGCGGCTTGGCCGTGGACACCGCGCAAAAGCCGCAGGCGCGGGTGCAGCGGTCGCCGGCGATCATGAACGTGGCCGTGCCCTTCTCCCAGCATTCCCAGTGGTTCGGGCACTTCGCGCTTTCGCAGACCGTGTGCAGCTTCAACTCGCCCAGCAGGCTGCGCGTGCGCGCGAAGCTGTCCGACGTGGGCAGCTTGATGCGCAGCCAGTCCGGCAGGCGGGGGCGCGTTTTTAATTCAACAACGGTCATTGGTCGTCAATTTACAAAACGAACATCGAACATCCAACATTGAACGCCGAACATCGAATTGAAAACCTGGTCGGCGGACTTTATTCGACGTTCGACATTCGATGTTCGATGTTTTCTCATCAGTGTCAATCTGCCGTCTGCAATTTCTCCCAAAACTTCGCCAGTTCCTCCGGCCCGAAATCGGCCAGTACTTTTCCATCCACCTCAATCACCGGTGCGAGTTCCTGGCCGGAAAGCCGGACCATTTCGTCAAAAGCCGCGACATCGGCAATCACGTCAATCTTCTCGTAATCAATGTCGTGTTCGTCAAGCCAGCGCATGGCCTTGTGACACCACGGACAATAGGGCTTGATGAAGAGACGGATTTTCAATGAATTAAATTTGTTCGCAAAATTCTTCCACTGTGATTCCTGCCGTGCGAATCAAACTGCGCAGCGTGCCTTTGGCGATTTCCTTGTGATCGGGAATTGCAAGCGTTGCGACTTCGCCGTCCTTGACCAAGATGATGTGACTGCCGCGTTGACGAGCCACCTGCCAGCCGAGTTCTTCAAAAGCCCGGACAACTTTACGTCCACTCAAAACCGGAAGCGCAGGCATTAGACGGCAACTTCCACTTGTCGGGTTTCGATGGTGAGCGGCAGGCCACGCTCAGCACGGACTTCCAGACAAAGCGCGATGGCCTCTTTTATATTTTTCAACGCCTCCGGTTTGGTTTTGCCCTGGCTCACGCAACCAGGAATCGCCGGGCACTCGGCCACCCAGATTCCATCCTCGTCGCGGTCAATCGTAACGGAAAGCTTCATGTTTAATGTGTAACCGATAACGGAACAATTTTCAAGCATTCATCGGCCAGCGCATGGCTTTTTGACACCCAAGCCAGGGTGGTTTGTGTAAAAGGTCAGTTACAACTTTTTCTTCGCGTCGTCGGATACCTGGATCTTGGTCGTGTCAACGTCCTTGATTTCGACCGTTGTCGTCCGGTCAACGTCGCGGTCATTGCCATTGAAACTCACGGTGCCCTGCACGTGGAATTGGTATTTGATGAGCTGCCCGTTCTTGACCCAGAATTTCACCGAACCTTTGGGATCGGTGACGGTGGGTGCGTTGTCGCCGGCGCCGGGCCGGCCAAAGGTGAGCCACGCTTTCGCTCCGGCTTCAGTAAAATCACTGGCAAAGGCGTCGCCATCCTTCTTGAGTTCTTTGGCCTGGTCGGCCAGATCCGCGGCTTCCACCGCCGGGGCTTTGAAACTTTGCAAGCGGCGCGCGAGGAACTGGTTGGGATTGAACCCGCCGTCGCCGTTGTCCTGGCTCAACTCTGCCAGCGATTGCCAGCCGTCCTCGGTCTTGGCTGCGCCTTTGCCTCCTTTGAGCACGGCCTCAATCGTGTTGTCGCGCATCGAGAGGGAAAGCCAGGTGTAACCGCCATTCTCCGTTTTTCCCTCGGTCGGGCCGTTGAACCGTCCGCCGCCGTTTGGAGATTCAATCGTGGCTTTCCAACTGTAATTCGTCTGGCTGCCGAGCGCCTTGGCGGCGGCTTTCACTTCATCCTTGGGGCTGGCATCGGCGGCAAAAAGCGAGCCGGCCAGCAGGATCATCGTGCCGAATAGAATATTTCTTTTCATTTGAAACCTTTGGTTGATTTTTCCTGGATACGGGATGGAACATGGCACTTATGCCGCCTTGCTTCCACAAAATAATTTGCGCTCATCGGGCCGGCGCATCGCCTGGCAAGCAATCGGGCTTGATGAACAAGTGGGTTCAGGCCGTCCGGAGGATGGCCAAAGGCAAAAAGCGCCGGCAAGTTCACCGGCCCGCCCGGCGATTCGTGAAATAGCGCCGGTTACTTCTTTTGCTTCTTCGCCTCGATTATCTTTTTCGCCTCGTCGGGAACTTCGACCTGGGTCGTGCCGACGTCCTTGATCACCACGGTGGTGGTCTCATCAACGTTTTGGTCTTTGCCATTGAATCTCACGGCGCCTTGCACGTGGTATTCGTATTTCAGCAACTGGCCGTCCTTGACCCAGAATTTCACCGTGCCTTTGGGGTGGGTGACGGTGACCGTTTTGTCCCGGGTGGCGGGCCACCCCGAGGCAAGCAAAAATTTCGCGCCGTTTTCGGTCATATCACCGGCATCGGCATCGCCATCTTTTTTGAGTTCCACAACGCTGCCGCTGAGATTGGCGGCCTGGCCCATGAGGGGCAGGTAATCTTCCAACTGCCGGGCGAGAAACTGGTTTCGATCGCCGGTGGCCTGGCCAAATTCAGCCAGCGATTGCCAGCCGTGTTCCGGCGTCTTAACCGCGCCTTTGATGCCTTTGAGCACGGCTTCAATCGTGGCGTCGTCACGCGTCATGGTCAGGCAGATGTATCCGCTTCGGTCTGTTTTCCCGTCCGTCGGGCCGTTAAACCGCCCGCCGCCGTTCGGAGGTTCGACCGTGACTTGCCAGCTGTAATTCGGCAGGCCGCCGAGCGAGACAATCGCGGCTCTCACTTCACCCATGGGATTGGAATCGGCGGCAAAAAGCGAGCCGGCCAGCAGGAGCATTGTGCCGAATAGAATGTTTCTTTTCATTTGG
>Ga0182027_10009589_pt1 | contig 13875 bp, 19 predicted proteins | sample 712E1DmetaG_FD_121300 | JGI IMG/M metagenome (GOLD analysis project Ga0182027, IMG submission 121300) | Permafrost microbial communities from Stordalen Mire, Sweden - 712E1D metaG (Illumina Assembly) | ecosystem: Environmental > Terrestrial > Soil > Wetlands > Permafrost | place: Sweden...
AGTTCGCAAAATATAGTGACACCTCAGGGGTAGCGCCGGCATCTTGCCGGCATCGCAGAATGCCGCCTGGACGGCGGCGCTACGACGAAGGTTTGTCACCGTATTTTGCGAACATCAGTAGATGCCAACCAGCGCTCCATTGCCTTGCCGCACGAGCAGGGCAACGGCGGGCATGCCATGGCAGCACCGCGGCCGCGCGGACATTCCGTCTCTTGACAAGCGGGAGGAGGTAGGCTAGTGTGGTACGCGGTAGGATTCAGGATTCGGGATTCAGGAGGCGGAAGGGGAAGAGAAAAGGCCAGAGAATAGTGAATGGTGAATAGTGAATGGTGAAGGCGGTAGGTGGTATGTGGTAGTTAGGGGATGAAAAACGGGGGCTGGGGACAGGGGGACGAAGGCTTGCCCGCCGCCAGCATGTCCCAGCGTCACTGGCTCGATTTGTCTTGGAGTTCGAGAAAGCCTACCAACCTTGATTTTGAATTCGTTTTTTGAGGGAACTATGCGGGAATGTTGTTGAAAACAAAGGGGCGTTTTAAAAAACTCTGGGGTAAACCAGGAATGTTGTTGAAAACACAGGAGATATGAGCATAAAGCGGGAATGTTGCTGAAAACGCAGGTAGTTAGTGTCCGGTAGGTGGTACGTCGTAGGTGGTAGGTGGGGGAAGAAGGACTGGGTCCGGGATTCGGTTGTCAGGCGCCAAGTCAGGATTCAGGATTCAGGATTCAGGAAGTGAAAGAGCACGCGCCGGGCGCGGGGTCAGTATTCGGGATTTGGGAAGTGAAGGAGCAGGCGCTGGGTGCCAGCGCAGGATTCAGCATTCGGGAGTCAGGAGCTGGAAGGCAAATGAACATAAGCCACTGCCGTGGGCAAGCTGAATTCTCTGTGCTTTTCAAATCACTCCAGGGGATGCCGCCAGCGGAGTCCTGGGAAACGGCTGTAGTCACGGTCCGTGGTTATCCACTCGCTGCCCGATTCGATAGCCAGGGCTGCCAGATAAGCATCGGGGACAAGATTGCCTTTGACGCCTGCCGCCCGGCAAAGCCCTGTGAAGATCTCCCAATGCCGAGCGCCCGGAGTTACGACGACGCAATTGGGCTGGTTACGCAGTTCGGAGGAAAAGCGAAGCGCGTCTTCCCATCCGGTCGGCAACTTGAAGATTCTCGGATGGGTCACAATGCGGATGAATCCGGTTGCATCTTGGTGTTGCGGCATGGTACAGGTGCAAGGGCATCTGAGCGCCATGGGCATCAACGGCGCTGAAACACATTTTCGTGAAGAGAACTGAGGCTAGATTATGAGCGCTCGACCGAAGATACTGGGAGTCATCCCGGCAAGGCTGGGGTCAACCCGGCTGCCAGGAAAGGTGCTGCGAGAAATTGCGGGCAAGCCGATGCTTTACTGGGTCTATCACCATTCCCGGCGTTCGCCGCTGCTGGCCGATCTCCTGGTGGCAACGGAAAACGAAGAAGTGAAGGAGTTCTGTGAAGCGCAGGGCATTCCAGTCACCTTGACCGCTCAGCACCCGTCCCCCACCGACCGCGTGCACGAAGTAATGACGCGGATGGATGCCGAGGTCTATGTGAACATCCAGGGAGACGAACCGATGCTCCGCCCGGCGCATTTCGAATTGCTGCTCACCCCGTTCTTGCGGGGAGACGTTCAGGTCACAACCCTCAAGGTCGCCATGGACCCGGTGGCAGCGCTGGATCCGAACAATGTCAAGGTCCTGACCGACAACTCCGGCCGCGCGCTTTACTTCTCCCGTTACCCCATCCCTTACGACCGTGACGGTCAAGGCGGGATTCAATACTACAAGCACCTGGGCATTTACGCTTACACGCGGGCGGCGCTGTCACTGTTTCACTCCTTACCGCAATCCCCGTTGGAGTTGGCTGAGAAGTTGGACCAACTGCGCTTTTTGCAGAATGGCGTGCCGATCATGGTGGCCGAGACGCCGCATGACACGATTGGCGTAGACACCGAGGCTGACCTGCAGCGAGTGCGGGCCTTGTTCGCCGCCGGCGCCGTCGAGTAGCCGCCCCCGGTCTCGCGGACGGCCAGGAAATCACGGTGGTTTATTCGGACAGAGTTGAGAAACTGGATGGCCCGATTCCGGTCGTACCGCCGCAGAAACCAGCCGTGCCCTTCCGCTACGACCAGCGATGACGTGACCAGACGGGGCGGGCTGGAAAACAGTCCACGAAATAGTGGATGGTGGCTGTCAGACCGGTCCAAGAAGGCAATCAGGGCGGAAGTGTCGACGTAAGCCTCAGTCTTTATTGCCAAATACGATGTCGTCAATCGACTGGCTGGACCGTGGGTCGCCCGACTCTACCAGTCCCGCGTATCGCATCCAGACCGGTCGACCGGAAGGTGGGAGCACGCGGCGGATCGCCCGACGGACATACTCCACCACCGGGATTCCCAGCGCTTGCGCTTCCTTCTTGGCCAACTTGTAGTCCTGCTCGTCGAGGCTGACCTGGGTACGAATCATGTTATCACTCTCCCTTGATATGATGACACAAGGGAAAGATGGGTGCTGTCCTAATTCCAGATGTCGCGCCGGCTTCCAGCCGGCATTGAGCCGCCAAGATGGCGGCGCTACGTTCAAATTAGGACAGCACCGAAAGATGCTGAGGCACATTTCAGTTTCTCGCGCGGCCTGCGGCGCCGCCTGTGATTTCCAAGTCGACATCGTAATAGAGCGCCGACATCGGCTTGCCCGAAACCGGTTCGACATTGTCGGCACGGACGAGGGCGTGATAAAGACCTTTCGTTAGCCCCGCCGTGGAGACTGTGTTGGTGAGCGTCTGGCTCTTGCCTTTCCGCATCACAGCCACGGACAGCCAGGACGGGAGCCCCGGCCGCACTTTCCAGAGCGGGAGTTCGTCGCTTCCGTTGGTCTTGACGGTGACCACTCCGGTGAGCTTCCGGGCGGCCGCGCCAGCCGCGCGGAGCGACACCAGGTAGGAATCGGCGACGATGATCGGCGGCAGCGGGAAGGCATTGCGCTTCGAGATGCGGAGCAGGGCCACGTCGTTGGGAGCCACCGTGACGGAGATGCCGCCGCCGTGCGGCCCAGCCGTTTGATGCGTCCACAGATTCCGCACGAACAACGCCGCAGATTCCGCGAGTCCGATATCCGACCATGCCACCCGCACCTGGGCCGGCTCGGCTCCCTGGTTTAAGACGAGCACGGCTTGGCTGCCGTCGAACAGGGGCTTGCCCGCCCAGATTTCCACCTTGCCGTTTCTCCGCACGATGCGTCCCTGGATGCCCAAGGGATCCTGGTTGATGCCGATCGCCTCCCGGTTGGTCAGGATCTGGATGGTCGACGGCGTCATCTTCCGCAGGTCGTTTCCGGCCATGAGCGGTGCGGCCATCATGCACCAAACGCTGAAGAAGCTGCGGTTCTGGGCTTCGCTCAGCCCTTCCATGCCGGAGATCATCATGTCGGGATCGTTCCAGTGGCCGGGGCCAGCCGCCTCGAACAGTTTCTGGTTGGCGGCGGCGACCTTCATCGCGTTGCCCCAATCGGCCTTCCCCGGCGCGCAGATGTCACCGGTCGTCCGCCAAAGATTCCCGACGGCGGCGGCCCACTTCCATGGCTCCCCCACGCCCCACGAGCACAGGCTGTAGACGATGGGCCGCCCTGCGGCATGCAAAGCGTCCCGAAGCTTCGTGTAGGACGCGGCGACGTCCTGGCCGTTGGCATTGCACCAATCGATCTTGAGGTAATCCGCGCGCCACTCGGCGAAGGCCAGCATGTCTTCGAACTCGTGGTCCTTGGTACCCGGCATGGCCTTGCTACAGGTCCGAGTCCCGGCGTCGGTGTACAGTGCGTATTTCAGCCCTTTCCTATGAATATAATTACCGAGCCCGCGCAGCCCGCTGGGATAGCGCTCGAGGTTCGAAGTGAGCTTGCCGCCGGCGTCGCGGTAGAAACATATCCCTTCGTCGGGGCCGACATACGCATAGCCCGCTTCTTTCAAGCCGCTGCTGACCAGGGCGTCGACGATTTCCTTAATCAGCTTCTCATTCTGGGGCTCCTGGCCAAACTCATTCCAGGGATACCAGCCCATGGGCGGGGTGAACGCCAGGCCGTCGTCCAAGGCGTGGACTCCGGGGGCCGGGTTTTGCGCCCTCGACAGATGGGCGAAGAATAATAAGGCGATCACGGTGCTCAGGATGACTAATGACTTTCTTCTCAATGGCATACTCCTTCGCTGAAATACGGAGAATGACGTGGGCACATCAAATAATTCATCCGGGATGTGCGTTTGCATTTCCCGGTCGAGTGCGAACATACACCTGACGGCCTCCGCATGCAATGCTCCATCCCGGTTGTCGCCATATTCCCCAGGGCGCTCAGAGGCTCAGGCACGTGATCTTGAAGGTGTACGCGTAGCGGCAAGGGCGCTTTGCCGGGGGTTGAATGACCAGACCGTCGCCGTCTTGTTTCCAGGTTATGGGGCCGTTCAGACCCAGCATCTCCACCTTCTGCACTTCTTTGCCCGCCAGAGAGGTCAGCCTGAGCTCTTCTTCCGGCCATTCCAGTGCGATCGCATAAAGGGTGTTGCCTTTGCGAGTGAATCGAACGTCGCCGTCTTTGTAAGTATCCCAGGCACGCGAGCCGTAGATTGCTTCACCGTTCACCCGCAGCCACTCTCCAACCCGACGAAGGCAACTCTGCATCACCTCGGGGATAGTTCCATCGGCCCTCGGTCCAACGTTAAGCAAGAGGTTGCCGTTCTTGCTGACCACATCTACCAGGTAGTGGACGACTCCATTTGGAGTCATGTACTCGCCGTCTTTGGTGCGTCGATTGTAGCCCCACGAGGTTGGATCCAGCGAATCGCATTCTTCCCACTTCTGCTCTACGATGCCGCCCACCCCAGTCCGCTCGGGAGTGGCAAAGTCGCCCAGCATCTTTCCGTCGGTGTCCAGGCCCCAGCGGTCGTTGGCGACGACTTCGGCGGGATCTTCAGAGTGGTTGTAGAAATAGGCCAGCACCTCCTTGCTGTTCCAGTAATCCGCCGGAAGGGGCCTCCCTTGCCAGTCCTTGATGGGACCCTCCCGGACGTCACCCCACAGGATGCTGGGATGATATAGGTCCACAAGTTCCTTGATGGAGTTGTTCATGTAATCGACCCAGTCTCTGCCGGGGTAACGCGGGTCCCAGAAGGTATACGTGGTGTTGTGATAAAAGCCCATCTTCAATCCGGACTGCCGGACCGCTTTCAGCAGGTCACCTGCCAAATCCCGTCGAGGACCCATCTCCATAGCGTTGCGGTGGGTGAATTTGCTCGGCCAAAGGGCGAACTCGTCACCATGCTTGGCGGTAAGCACCACATAACGGGCCCCCGCGTCGTGGAAAAGCTGAGCCCAGGCGGCAGGGTCGAATTTCTCGGCTTTGAACATGGGGATGAAGTCGTCGTAGGCAAAGTTCGGCCCCCAATTGGCAAGGTGATACTTGACGGCGTCCTCGACAACGTTCGCTTTATACAACTCCTCGGGCAAATTCCCGCGAGTGGCGGTGTAAGGGGGCCCGCCCAACATGTAGCCGAAATTCGCCTTGGGGCTGATGAAATCCACATACCATTCGTGGTAAGCCGGAACCGCGAACACGCCCCAGTGAACGAAGATCCCGAATTTGGCGTCTTCATACCACTGAGGGACCTGGTGCTTGCGTAGCGATTGGGTGGTGGGCTCGTAAGGGCCGGTTTTCGCAGGCCTCGCCGTCTGCGCGGCGACCGGCGCCATTATGCAAAGGCAGCTCGCCAGTAGGGCGAACCCAATGCGTGTCCTCACGGCGGAAATGAGGGTGCTGGTTGTCATGAGTGCAGGACCTCCTAACAGGAATCAACCCGCGAGTCCGTTGCCGGATCGCGCGGCCATTTGGCTAGCCACTTCAAGAATCCCCACTAAAGAGCCGCAGGCGTGAAGAAACATGTCTGCGCTACGCTTGCTTGTGATTTCTTCGTTTATCGTGCCGTCGGGGCGCAGGGCATTCTCGCCCGATTACCAGGGCGCCACCCGCACTTGCCGCGCTCATTCAGCAACTCGAAAATGAGCACCGGTTGTTGGTGATGCCGATTTCAGCCTCCTAAGGACATTATTGTAGTCCTCGTGCGAGCCTATCCAAACCCAATGAAGATCGTTTCCAAAGCGCCGTGCAATAGCTCGATAGGAGCGGCCTATGGTGACCGTCCAGACCTTCCCCTTGGCCCGAAACTCAAGTGAGGGGTGAAAAAGGTCCTGCTTGAATAGCCGATATTTTTCATCGGCTAATTCCTGGACCGCATCAGGCAGGCCGACGTAGAGTTTTCGAAAGCTCGGCGTCAAGAAAGAGCGGAGAGGGGTCACTACGCTTTGTGAGCCTTTTCTCGCTGGGCGAGGAATTCTTCCAGGGGTACGGACTTTCCTGCTTTGATTTCAGCGTCCCACTTCTCAAGCAAAGCCATGCCGGCGCCACCATCGGAAAAATCGTCTTTGATTTGCTCGTCCCAAGCCTTGGCGTCCAGTTCGTTCAGCCAAGCCACGAGTGAGGTCCTTTCCGTTTCGGGAAGGTCGGCAATCGCTTGTTTAATGCCATCCAGTTTCATATTGACAGCATACTTCCTCCCGCTCAGGAAGGCAAACGGCTTCGAGGAACCAATCCCAATAGCGCCGGCGATTGGCACCGGAGGGTGGCGCCGTCGCGGCACGGCGAGATGGTCGCCCATGTCAGTACGCAGGAGATATCGTAGCAGGGTGTCCGCGCCGAGTCCCGACCGTGGAGGGCTTGAACTGTGTGTCCCCGCGCCACCTCGCTGGTTATTCCCCTTCCAAAAAACGGACCAATTCGTCGCGCGTAAACCCTGCTTCTCACAATAACGCCACCAGGGTTCCCTTTGGGATGTCGCGATTGTGGCGGGGCAACACCGCGCGGCGTCGTGAAACCGGGTGGTAGAAAATGAAGTGGCCACCCGAGACGTGATCGAGGACGAAACCGTTTCGCTCCAAGAATTGGGTGACAATGCGCGGCCTAACGGTGGGCAGTTTGGGCATACTCGAGGTCCAAGGAGGTCACCAGAGTCTCGGTGTCGGTTGGGACTCGCTCCCCGTGCTTCCTGAGGCTCTCGATGTAGCCGGATGCGGCGTCCTTTGCCATTTCTCTGGCTTCGGCCAGGGTGCGACCGTAGGTGACGCACCCGGGCAGCGCCGGCACCATGGCGGTGAATCCACCCTCGGGTTCGGGCCGGAGAAGGACATTGAAATGGTAGCGCGCTTTCTTCATTTGACTCGTCTACTTTATCTCAACGGCAGCGTCCCGGTCAAACGCAGGGTCAAACGAGTTCGACCCGGAAGGCAAGTGAGGATGACTACACGGGAAGCTTGAGGGTTCCGGCAGCAACACCAGGACTTCTGGCCATGGATGATGCGTGGCTGCCTGAAGAAGGGTGGACCCGAATACAACCCAAAAGCCGCAGCGTCGACGCGGCCTGCCCAGGAAGCAAGGTAGCGCGGACCTGATTTGTTGATTCCGCGGTTCGTTCAAGAACTCCCACCGAAGAGCCGAAGACGTAAAGAACACGTTTGCGTTGCGCATGCTTGTGATTTCTGCGTATATTGTGCTGTCGGGGCGCAGTGCGTTCTCTACCAATTCCCAGGGTGCTGCCCGCACCCGTCGTGCTCATTCAGCAACCCAGGAACGAATAACGGTGGTTGGTGATGATGCCTAGTTCGGCTAATTTCTGGACCGCATCAGGCAGGCCGGCGTGGAGTTTTCGAAAGCCCGGTGTCAGGAAAGAGCGGCGAGGGGTCTCTCCGCTTTGTGAGTCTTTTCTCGCGGGGCGAGGAATCCTTCCACCGCCTGGCTTTTGACAAACGATATGCCCTATAGCACTATAAGAAATATGAGGAAAGCTACGAGGTTCTCAAAGAGCTTTACTATTGATCGTTCCATCCTCGACTATCTTCAACGCACGCGTTCCAATCGTTCACGGAGCGAACGCGTCAATGAATTGCTCCGCCGGGCAATCCTCGACGAGCAGTACGAAGCTCTGGAGAGGGAGGCAGCCGAGTTTTTTGCCGCTGCCGGGGAGACGGAACGCGCCGAGCGCAAGGCTTTTGCCACGGCGAGCCACCGGGCGATCACGCGGGAGGATGAATGATGGCTCGCACTCCGCCCAGGGGTTGGTTTCCCCGGCGCGGTGAAGTTTACCTTGTCCGTCTGGACAAGGACCGGCCGGCGCTCGTGATTTCCGCCAACGCCCTCAACCGCTATGCCCTGGACGTTTGCGTGATACCCATGACTACCGTCGAGCATGCGAAATTTTCGCTGCGCGTGGAAGTCAAACCCGGCGAAGCTGGCCTCAGCCGCTCTTCCTGGGCAAAATGCGACCAGGTGACGACGCTTGAAAAGAACCTCCTGCTTTACCCACCGTTGGGTCGGCTGACGGACGAGACACTCAAAACCATCGAACAAGGCATCAAGCTGGCTCTGCAACTCCCGTAGCGTAGGTTTGCGGCTGTCCAACCCGGAGTTTTGTTTTGAGTTCCTGACCGGCCGCTAGCGCAGCCCTGACCCGGGCTGGGACACCTCACAGCAAATCCGCGGCAAACCCCATCACCGAATCACCCACATCCCAAGAGGCATGAGCGCGGCACCTGCGGTACAATCAACAGATGGCGATCTGAATCTGAACAGGAGTGTCTATGGCAACGAATCCCTCGAATGTTCCCACTTCCGGCTTGAAGCTGGATGTCCACACTGTGGAAGGCGCCACGGTGGTGCGATTGAGCGGCAAGTTGACGCGCGATGCAACCGCCGCTTTCAAGGAACAAGTCAAAGGCCTGATTCCGCAAACCAAGCGGCTCGTCCTGGACCTTAGCGACGTCGCTTACATGGATAGTTCCGGGCTGGGCGCGGTAGTAGGCGTGTACGTCACGGCCAAGAAGTCAGGCTGCGACCTTCAGTTGATCAACTTGAGCAAACGTGTCCGGGAACTGCTCGGAATGACACACTTGCTCTCCGTCTTCGAAACTACCGGCCAGTATTTTGTCAAGATGGGCTAAGGGAGAGCAGGAAGCGGTCGGCGGTAAGCAACCCATCCGTGGTGTGTCCGTGGTCCGTAGTCAGTCGTCCGTTGTGAGTGGTCACTCACGGGCGATCAGTGGCCGGCAACATCGGCTCACGGACCGGCGCTGCGAAACGTGCGTGAGTCCCAAAGGCTCCAAGGCCCGCTGTCTTGTGATTTCAACGTTCTGTCAACGGGCGACTCGCTACGGACAACTGTCTACGGACCACTGACCACGGACAGCAGTTCTTCCTGCGCCGAAGAGGAGATTGGGATGTCGAGCGAGAAAAGCTATCACATGACCTCTGAGGAGTTCCGCCGGAATGGCCGGGCGATGATCGACTGGATCGCTGATTATTATGAGCGCATCGAGTCATTCCCGGTGTTGGCCCAAGTACAGCCGGGTGAAATCCGCGCCTCACTCCCGCCGGAACCTCCAGCGAGCGGCGAGGCCTTCGATGCCATCCTGCGAGATGTTCAAAAGTTGATTCTGCCGGGCGTAACGCACTGGCAGTCACCCAATTTTTTTGCCTTTTTCCCCTGCAACGCTTCAGCTCCCGCGATCCTCGGCGATTTGCTGTCGTCCGGGCTTGGAATTCAGGGAATGCTGTGGGCCACCAGCCCGGCCTGCACCGAACTCGAAACGCACGTGCTCGACTGGCTCGTCCGGATGCTGGGCTTGCCTGAAAACTTCCTTTCCACCTCGACCGGCGGAGGCGTTATTCAGGACAGCGCTTCCAGCGCCGCGCTCTGTGCGATTTTAGCTGCTCGCGAGCGCTCCACAGGCTACACTGGCAATAAGCAAGGTTGTAAGGGAGAACTGGTCGCCTATGCTTCTCCCCAGGCTCACTCCTCCATCGAAAAAGCCGTGAGGATCGCCGGGCTCGGGGACGAAAACCTGCGCCTCATCGAGGTTGACGCTCGCTTGGCCATGCGCCCGGATGCTCTGGCCGCGCAAATCGCTCGCGACCGGCAAGCTGGCAAGGTCCCCTGCATCGTCTGCGCCACTGTGGGGACCACCTCCTCGAACGCCCTCGACCCTTTGCCGGAAATCGGACGGATCACGAAGGAACAAGGCATCTGGCTTCACGTTGATTCTGCCATGTCGGGCACCGCCGCGCTCTGCCCTGAATTCCGGTACATCAATGAGGGCCTGGAGCTGGCAGATAGCTACTGTTTCAACCCTCACAAGTGGATGTTCACGAATTTCGATTGCGACTGCTTCTACGTCGCCAATCGGAAAGCGCTGATCGATGCTTTGTCTATTCTGCCCGATTACCTCCGCAACAAGGCCACCGAGTCGGGCGCGGTCATTGACTATCGAGACTGGCAGGTGCCGCTGGGGAGACGCTTTCGGTCGCTAAAACTCTGGTTCGTGATTCGGCACTACGGCGTGGAGGGTTTGCGCCACCACGTTCGCCGCCACGTGGCCTTGGCCCAGCAGTTTGCCTCTTGGGTGCAACAGGACGGGCGATTTGAGCTGTCCGCCCCCGCGCCCTTAAACCTGGTGTGCTTTCGCCACCGCGCGGGGGACGCGTTCAACGAAGCGTTGCTGGATTCTCTCAATCGAAGCGGCGCTCTCTATTTAACGCATACCAAGCTCAACGGCCGTTATATCATCCGTTTCTGCGTCGGCCAGACCTACACCGAATTTCGTCACGTGGAACGAGCCTGGGAACGGATTCGCGAGGAAACCGCGAGGCTGGAATCGCGCGGGGGATGGTAGCGCAGGTCCCGCTCGGAGCTTGTCCCGGCGTGCCGGGTGACCTGCGGCCCTTCAAAGGCGGAAAGCAGAAGGCGGTAGGCAGAAAACGGAAGGCAGAAGTCAGAAAGCAGAAGGCAGATCGTCGAGCAAGCAGCTCGCCCTTCTGGCGCACTGCACGCGTCGTTGACAAGCATTCTCTGAATTGTTCAATGAAACGTGTCCGGTATTTTGTGAATGTCGCCCAAAGCAGCGTAGAGTCTTTTGGCTCAGCCCGAAGAAAAAGGAAGCCACCGCCATTACGTCCATCCCGCCCCCAATCAAGTCCATGTGATCGTTCTCCGCTGTAATCAGCCGGACTAATTCCACATTCGCTGAAAGCTCGGATGCCGTGCTTAACCCTGAAGCGATTTTCCTTGTGGGTTGGGGATTTCCCGCCGGGAATCGGCGGTGGGTACTGTCGGTAAGTACTGGGCCCGTTACCAAGGGTCTATTCTGGCTGTCGGCCATTTTCCGGGAAGGCGACTTTTCAGGCCGGATCCCTAACTTCGGTCGCCAGTCGATTTGAAGGTTCTTGCGCTCTTGATTTGCCGTGGGTAGGATGAACTTTGTGATTTACCTCGACCACAACGCGACCACTCCCATCCTGCCCGAGGTGCTGGAAGCGATGATGCCGTACCTCACGACGGAATGGGGCAATCCGTCCAGCGCGTACAAGTTCGGTGCGAAACTCAAGTCGGTTATCGAGACGGCGCGCGAACAAGTGGCGGAGCTGATTGGCGCGCACCCGATGGATGTGATTTTCACCTCGTGCGCGACGGAGAGTAACAACGCCGCCATCGCCGCCGCGCTGAAGGCAAATCCGACCAAACGGTACATTGTCACGTCCCAAGTGGAACATTCCTCGGTGCTGAATTACTGCATGGCACTAGAACGGGACGGGTTTACTGGTTCTCGTAGCGGCGGGGGTAGCGCGGGCGTCCCGCCCGCGCTACGACGAAGGTTTGTCACCGTATTTTGCGAACATCAGTAAAAGTTAACTTCGCGTCCATTCCACGTTTCCTTATGGTTTGACAGCCAATCCAAGTACGAGCGCCAGCGATTTCTACCGTTCGTCGAAAGTGAAAAACTCCTTAGCGTTAAGCTTTTGGGCCAGAGAGACATGTAACACATCGAGGCTGCGGCAGCCGATGCGGGGACTGTGGAGCGCGGCCCATTGTGCTGCGGTGCGATAAACCGGTATCCAATTGACGGGTTGAGCGACCAAACGGCCGCTCCTCAAATCGCGCCCCACATCCGACCACGCAGTGCTGGCCTGGGCGGAGGTGAGGATGCGCCGAAAGACCCCAAGAGCAAGGGCGTTCCTCATTTCCAAGCGATGCAGTCCGGTGAATGGCAAAGGGTCGGTCGCTGAAGGATGGCCTGGGCGCTCACGCTATTGGAATCGTTGATGTAATACGAGATCAGAAGACTGGTGTCCGCGTAGAGGATCATGCGGGCTTAGTAGCGCTCCTCGTCCCGTGCCAGCAGAACTAAATTGGGCAGAACTTTGTCGCCACAAATTCGACGCCGCCGAGCGGCTGCGTCGGGCCAGCGAATCAGGCGTCCGCGTCTAGCCGCCGGCCCCACTTCCAGCGCCGTTTCCAGTTCGTGGACGCCTGCAAAGAACTTCCGGCGCTCCCGAGGCGGCAAGGCCTTCACGTACTCCAATACTTCATTCGCGCCCATCGTCGAAAAATACCACGGACCGGGCGCGTAGCGCAAGTTCGGCGGGCTGCCGCAGAGCGAGCACAGCTCTACGATTCACCGTCTCGCGCCCAAACGCAGAGTTGCACTCTGCGCCAGCCGGCGGTCGTACCTGAAGGTTAGTTTCGGGTACATTCTGTGTTGGTTGGAGTGGGGCTATTCCGCCAGGGCAAATTGCATCTCGCGCGTGTTCTGAACCACCTTTGAAGCGTCGAGAATCTCGAAGCGCACGACGCCCCCGTCGTACCCGAAATCGGCGATAACGCCGGGACGAACCTCGTCGCTCTCCCTGATTCGATCCTCACGGAGGGTGATGGTTAACGTGTCTGATTGCCGATCGTAAGTCACTCTCATCGGTTTGCCCCTCCCATATATTTGCCGATTTTCGACGTAATGTAAACGGTGGTCACCACACGCTCGACGTCTGTCTCTTGCACAATTACGCGTACCAGCATTTCCTGCGTGAGGCGCTCATCGAAGTAACGGCGCATGAAGACCTTTCTGCCTCCGTGTCCTTCGCCGATTCGCTCCGGCTCGGCCAACGCCCGTTCGGCCTGTTCGCGGGGAATTTCGCGGTCAGTCAGACTCTTCAGAGCGTGACTTATCCACCTCGTGGGCTTCAATTCCTGTACCCATGTTTCTGCCCCACGGCTTGACGGCGTTCGGCCCAAGTCGCCTGGGCGGACCGCCCAACTCGGTGAGGCCGAGCTTTAACGAATAGAGAGTCAAAACCGCCGCGTACGTCCGCAGTTCCCTAACCCCTAATCCCTAGCCCCCAGCCCCTATCTCACCACTCATCGCGCAGCTTTCTCTGCTCTTCGAGGGCGTCACCCTGCCATTGGAGCTTTCCTACAACGTCAGCGAAATTGTATTTGGACACGTTGGGCTGTGGCGAGCCACCCACCACCAGGACGAGCTCCGCCGCGCCCGCAGGAAGTTCCACGGGCACATCCAGCCGCAACCGCCCGTCCGGTCCCACCTCACCTTTAGTTTTCACGACCTGCATAGGACGCCCTCCCCGCGCGCGCCAACAGACCCACGCCTGGATTGAGTGTACCACGAGCCCGCCGGGAATGGGATTCGCCCCTGTCCCCGGCCCCCGGTCTCTAGCACCCAGCGCCCATCTTCCCCCAGGCCCTAATTCCGAATCGCCGACCCCTGTATTTCCCGCGGGCGTTCACCTGCTATATATGCGAATGCCAGATGAAGAGCCGCACAGGAACGCAAAGTGCGCGTACCTGTGCGCTTGTATCTTTGCTTCGCCGCTGATTTCGGGTGTAAAACAGTCCCTGGAGTTAGCGGTGTCCGGCGGCGGAGGCCGATCTGCGCTGAGGCCGGGAGGGAACTCCCGAGCCTGTCGGGTA